>Ga0233451_10001088_pt1 | contig 26710 bp, 36 predicted proteins | sample 011ome_29_FD_183052 | JGI IMG/M metagenome (GOLD analysis project Ga0233451, IMG submission 183052) | Coastal salt marsh microbial communities from the Groves Creek Marsh, Skidaway Island, Georgia - 011504CT (spades assembly) | ecosystem: Environmental > Aquatic > Marine > Intertidal zone >... | reverse complement strand
GACAACGGTGGAAATAATTTTATGCGAATTAGAATGAATCAAGAAAAAAGTTATACGTTGGAGATAAAACAAGGTGACTTCGAAATTTACGACTATAGGCTGGGTGCAGGCGGCAGTAACAATATTAATATTACTCAAGTCAACTAGTATCTGGGCTAATGAAATATACGTCACACAAGCAGGTGACAATCTTAAACTTGAAGTACAACAGCGTAGTGCTGATAACTATGTGAGTTTGAATAGTACTGGCGGCTCTAATGATATTACTATTCGCCAAGGTATGCACGACGATGGCACCGTTGATTTAGACGAAACAGGTGGCCACGAAGCATACTGGACTGTGACTGGTGATAATAACAATGTTGAAAGTTATCAAACAGATACAAATAGAGGCGGTGGCGGCGGAGATCATCATCATTTGGCAAATATAGTAAATGGTGATAGTAATAACGTATCACATACTCAAATGGGTAAAGCAGGACATACAGGATTTATTGAAATACAAGGCGATAGCAACAACGTGTCGTTATTGCAAAGAGGAAACGGTGGACAAAAAACTGCTGATATAGTTTTAACTGGTGATGGACACAGTGTTGCCAGTGACCAGAGAGGATCCGGCAGTGCTAATTTAGAATTAGACCTAACCAATAGTGGCGGGTCATACAGCGTACAAACAAATCAAAATACAAGTACAACACATAGAAGTTATAGCCTCACAGGCTCGTGTGCAACCTTGGGCGGGTGTTCAGTAACCGTAACACAAAACTGAAGGAAAAAATAGGGGGAAAACAAAATGGAGTTAATAGACTTTAATGAAGATTTGAAATCCTGTCTAGATCTATATGGATACGACAGAAACTTACCGGTAGAAGAAAGATTTATTGGGTTTGATTTCAGAAAGCCTGCTATATGCGCTCTAAATAAAAGAGTTCATATGTATATGGAAGAAAACAAAGCAACAGCAGAATTTCTAAAATTAAATCCTCATTTTAGATACCCAGGTGGATCTAATGGAAACATAAGTCCATGTTGGGGTAAGAATAAAAGATATCATATTGAAGGGGGATGTTAAAATGAGCGATTTCAATCAAGATCATCATTTCGGAACATGGGATAAGATATGGATGTTGGGATGTGGATTAATTGTTGCCACATGTATTACTTGGGTAACATATGTTTATTTTGAGTATCGTGTAGTAAACATGGCTTGGAAAGAAGCAGGATATCACAAAATGTCACCAGAGCAGTTCTGGGATATTCCAACAGCAACTTGGAAACCAGTTTTCGACAAGTTTAAGTCATAATAAATACATGTATAATTCTTAAAGGAATCGATTATGGTAGATTTTCCTAGAAGCAATACCCTTGAAATAGAGTTAACAAGCAAGTGTACACTAAGTTGTCCTAAATGTCCCAGAGTATTACAAGTTAATGACAGGGATTTTTGGGATAACGGTGGCGTCAATGCTGATCATTTAATTAACGCTATTGATAGTAACATAAAACATGTTATGTTTGGAGGAAGTTTTGGAGATGGGATATATCATCCAGATGTTGCTCGTGTTTTAAAATCATTAAAGGATAAGGATATTACCTATAGTTTTGATACTAACGGAAGTTATGTTAAAGAGCAAACATGGCATGACATAGCAAATGCGATAGGCCCTAAAGATAGATTCGTTTTTAGCATAGATGGCCCTCCTAATAATTTCACCACATATAGAGTGAATAGTGATTGGGATAGTATTGAGCGTGGTATTAAAATCTTAACGTCCAAGTTTAAGAGAGTTAGATGGAAATACATAGTATTCAAATATAATAGTAGTTACGAAGATATTAAATCTGCCTATGATAAAGCATGGGAGTTGGATATAGGCCAATTTATGCTTGTTCACACTAAACGAACAGAAACAGGACAATATGTAGAAGTATCTGAGTTCAGTGAAAATTTAGATAGACTAGAATCTTATGTAGAAACTCTGATTAAAAATCAAAATTCCAATAAATCTAAACCTCCTAAACTCTTGATTAATATACATCCTAGAGTTAGAAAAATAAGCAACGAATCAATTGTTTCTGATAGTATTAAAAAGACGACTATAAAGAACGATCCTGTATCATTTCAAAAATCATCATATGTAAATATGGAAATAACAAAAAAAGAATATTATGAAACTGAAAACGTATACCCACAATGTATGAATGTCCAAAATTGGGCTCAGTTTATAGGTAGTGAAGGGATTTATTATCCTTGCTGTTATACAAAAACAGAAAAAAGAAACCTAATAAAAGATGCTGGATTAAATAGCGATGATCTAGAAAGTATGAGTATATATAATCACACAATAGATGAAATTGTTAAAGGTTCTGGTTATCAAAAAATAATTCAAAATTTTGATAATATAAGCATATGCAGAACTAAATGTTCTAAGAAATCCAAATAAATACACTTATGAAATATATTACACACTGGGCAACGGCTTTAATAACAGCCCTTGTCCTGTTGTTTGTTCACTATAACGACAGTTATGTTGTTCAAACAGCGAGATTAAAAAGTTTTGATTTGTTACAGCAAACTGATGAGGGCAAAGTTAGTCCTGATATTGGTATTGTAACAATCGACGAAGCCGCCATAGAAAAATATGGACAGTGGCCCTGGAAGCGTGACGTACTAGCAGAACTCATCTGGAAGTTGCGTGAAGCAGGAGCAGGAGTTATAGTTTTACCTATACTGTTCAGCGAGGACGATAGACTTGGTGGTGACATGGCACTGGCAGAAGCACTAGCAGGAAACGGTGTCATTATTGCACAGACTGGAAGCCTACAGGCAAACAAGAACGCAGTACCACGTGGAGTAGCCAAAATAGGCGATCCACTACCTTACTTGTTCGAATGGCCTGGTATGTTAGGTCCTATTCCATTGCTCGGTGATAACGCTGATGGTGTTGGTGTATTAAACACTGCTCCGGAAATAGATGGTGTTGTTCGCCGTGTTCCACTTATTATGCGAGTGGGAAATGATACATATCCAAGTATGGCAATTGAAGTTATACGTTTAGCGACAGGCGCACCCAGTTATCAAATAAAAGCAAATGAAGGCGGAGTCGAAAAAGTCCGTGTTCCAGGTTATCCTATTGTTAGCACTGACCCTAATGGACAAATATGGCTACGCTGGAATAAATTGTTTACAGAAGTTAGTGCGGCTGACCCAGATCAATTTTGGTCAATGGAAGGCAGAACTGTGATTATTGGTATGACGGCAGAAGGGTTAGGCGGACTTATTGCTAGTCCAAAAGGTCCGCAATATAATTATATACCAAGTGCAGTTACATTACAAACTGTTATTGATGGAGATCAAATTCAACGCCCATTTTGGGCTGACTTAGCAGAACTTGCTACTACGACTATCGTTAGTATTCTTATTATTTTAATTGCCGCTTTTGCTCCTTACTGGTTAGTGGGTGGTGCTATATTAGTATTAGGTGGTGGACTAGCATATGGTTCTTTATATGCGTGGCAAAACTATCTATATTTGTTAGATGTTACAATGCCTATAGTGGCACTTGTGTTAGTTGGCTTACATGCCACATTCAACAGATTTGTAAAAGAGTTTCAACTTAAACAACAAATTAAAAAGCAGTTTGAACATTACCTAGCACCTGCTATGGTTAAAAAATTACAAAAGAATCCTGAACTGTTAAAACTTGGTGGAGACACTCGTGAACTTACTATTATGTTTACAGACATACGTGGCTTTACACCTATTAGTGAACAGTATAAAACAGACCCACAAGGGTTAACAAAACTTATAAACAGATACATGACACCAATGACTGATATTGTGATGAGTAACGATGGTACGATAGACAAATACATTGGTGATGCATTGATGGCGTTTTGGAATGCGCCATTAGACGTTCCTGAACAGAAACACCTGGCAACATTAACCGCGGTTCAAATGCTCGAACGCCTAGACGAACTCAATAAGGAGTTAGAGCATGAAGGACTTCTTCCGCTTCGTATTGGTATTGGTATCAATACAGGCAGTGTTGTTGTTGGGAACATGGGTAGCAGTCAACGTTTCGACTACTCTGTTCTCGGAGACGCCGTTAATCTCGCCGCAAGACTGGAAGGACAAAGTAAAGCCTACGGGTTGGCCTTTTTAGTCGGTGAAGATAGTGTTGATGAAAGTACTGATTTTATATATGTTGAACTTGACTTAATTGCAGTTAAAGGTAAAACAGAACCTGTGCGTATTTTTACTATTCTGATGGGTGAAGAAAACAAGTATAACGATATTGAACACACTAAGTTTTTAAATTTATATAAAAATGGTTATTGGAAACAAGCCATAGAAAAACTGGATATGTTAATAGATACATGTCCAGATCAGTTAACTGAATACTACAAAATTATGAGAGATCGCACAATAGATTTACAAAAACGTAAAGTAACTGAATGGGATGGCATTTATGTCGCAACATCAAAATGATCCAATTGAACAAAGAGTTGCCGATATAAAAAAACGCATAGATAATATGCGTAGACAAAACGGATGGTGGCCTTACGATAAAACTAAAGAAGATATCATACCACCACAGCCCGTTATATCAGCAAGTGATAAATTAAATTCTTTTAGAGAGAAATTAAAACCCCGAAAATAAAACCAATAACGAATGTTATAGCACCAAAGAAGCATAAATCTTTAGTATGCCAAATTGGTTGAGCTTTTAAATATTCTCTTGTATGTGCTGGAAGACTATCCCACCACAAACCCCATTTATTTGCTTTCATCTTTTTTCCCTGTGGAGTTAAATTCCCCACTGTGACTTTTATATTTTTCTAGCAGTTCGTCTAGATCATCTAGTTCTTTTGATTCTGCTACTTTTTTAATTTCACCTTTGTATTCCAAAACCATTGCTAATTTTGTATTAAGGCGTATCATGTCGTTGTCCAACATGCGTACACGGTCAACGAGCTTAATAAGCGTTGACATTGCTTCTCCTAATACTGGTTTAATTTCTTTTGTCGCCCATTGCCAAACATAGTAAACAAAATAACCTAAACCCATTGCCGCTATGATTGGAAAACCATATTGGTTAATTGCTTGTACTAGATCACTTGTTGGCATCGTCTGGTACCTTTACTAACCAACCATGTTCGTTTACAATGAAACGATCTCCCGGTTTATATAGATGGGTTTCTCTTTCACTTCCATCTTGAGCCACGCCCATTACTTCGCCTTCCCAATCCCCTTTTATTTTAAAATTAGGTCCTGCTTGTTCAATTGTATAATCAACCCAATACATTTTACCTACTACCTCCTATGTATCCGCCAATAACACCTATCAGTCCAGTAACACTCATTTTCATAAGTGTAATAACACTTTCATCAACTGGTCTGTTTTCTTCTAGTGCTACTATATAATCACCAATAATGATGACTCCTAGTAATATTAATACTCCTGATGTGATCAGTAATATTACTATATCTTTAAAGTTTTTAATCACGTCTTGCATCCTCCTTGCCTTCATTGGCCGCTATGCGGTCAACGTTTGGTCTTACACCTATGACATAACTTAGTAGAGCATCAATTTTAACTAGGTCGTTGTTCATAGTTTGAACACGATTATCCAGTGCGCCAATGATATTTTTAAGTCCGTTAACACTTCCATTTACCCCTTGTAGAATAAATTTAACTGTTAGGAATACAAAATACCCAGCGGCAATGGCTGATGCGATAGGAAATCCGACTTCACCTACTAGTTTTAAAAATTCCATTTCATTCCCCCTTATAACCTCTCCATGTTTTATTCGGTTCGCCAACAAGTTTCCTCAATAAAACCTTTTTGGCTTTATTGTCTGGTGTTGAGACTAGTTTCTCTCCACACGGAACCCATTTGCTTGTCCAGTAAACAACGTTGCTATTTTTATCCTTTGAATTTTTCATAGATTGGTTTCCAATTTGCTGTTGGAATATCCCAGAACTGTTCTGGTGTCATTTTATCATAACCTGCTTCCTGCCAGGCCATGTTTGCTACACGATACTCAAAGTATACATAAGTTACCCAAGTAATACATGCGGCTATAACTAATCCCATAAAAAACATATAAATCTTGTCTGTTGTAGAGAAGATATGATCTTGATTAAAATCTGCGCTCATTTTAACATGCTCCTTCTACATATCTTTTATTTCGACCCCAACAAGGATCGTAGTTTCCATTAGATCCTCCTGGATATCTAAATTGCGGATTAGATTTTAGAAAAGCCCGTGTTGCTTCGTTTTCTTTCATATACATAGCAACTCTGCCATTTAAGGCACAAATACTGGCACTTCTAAAATCGAACCCAGCCATTCTTTCTTCGACTGGTTTATTTCTGTCGTATCCATGAATGTCTAGACATGCTTTCAAGTCTTGATTAAAGTCTACACCTTCCATTGTTTCCCCCTTTAATTGTTACCATTGACTGTTACTGTACAGCCATTTGCGTTAGCACAACTTCCTGTTATGCTATATGATCCAGTACTTGTGGTAACATTTTGTGACAGGTTAAGCGTATACGCTCCTCCTGAATTTGTTAAATCTATTGCGGCACTTGCACTGTTACTGCCTCGTTGATCTACGTCTACTGTGTGTCCGTCGCCTGTGAGTACTATATCAGCCCATTTTTGTCCGCCGTTGCCTCTTTGGTATAAATCTACTGTGTTTGAGTCACCTTGTATTTCTACAAAGCCGTCGTGTCCTGCTTTACCTCTTTGCGTATGTTCTACAGTATTGTAGTCACCATTTACTATATTTGCTAGATGATGTGGTGCTCCGCCTCCACCGCCTCTATTTTCATCTGTTTGATAACTGCCTAAATCATTGTTGTTGCCTGTAACAGTCCAATATGCTTCGTGTCCACCAGTTTCGTCAAAATCATAACTTCCGTCGTCATGTATACCTTGTCGTATAACAACAGTATTATCATCACCGGATTCAGTAAAACTAACATAGTTGTCTTTACTACGCTGTTGAATTTCCAAAGATAAGCCATCACCTGCTTGACTAATATAGATATCATTAGCCCAGACACTAGTTGACTTGAGTAATATTAATATTGTTACTGCCGCCTGCACCCAGCCTGTAGTCGTAAATTTCGAAGTCACCTTGTTTTATCTCCAACGTATAACTTTTTTCTTGATTCATTCTAATTCGCATAAAATTATTTCCACCGTTGTCCTCTCTACTGAACACCCAACTGTTACCTTCTTTTATTAATCTAATACCAGTTGTAGCGTCAAATCCATATACTGTTTTGTCCTCTTGTAATAATTCCGTATTTTGCCTAAATAGCTCGTCCTGAAACAGTAACGCTAGGGCCAAGTTTAGTTGGTCCAGCATATCGTGTAATAAATCTGCCAGTAAATAGTCCGATTCATCTAGGGCGGTGGCCCATATGTTTTCAATACTGTCAGTTAATGCATCACCTTCTAGTCCATCATATTCTAAAAAATCAAGCCCTAAAAAGTCTGCCATTTTTCTTTTTCTTATTCTTTCATCCTCTTCCTCTTCCTGATAAGGTGTTTTCTTTCTCAGAATGAGTAATTGGTTGATCATTCTTTCATCGATATCCAGTTTAATGACTGGCGATGGCTTTCGCATACTGTGAGTTGTTTGTGTGGCTTGAAATGCTTGATTAAGGATAACCATTCCAGCATCTGTTTCCACTGTTATCTCACCTGTATAACATAATCCTGCATCATCGCAACTAGGTAATAGTGTAATCATACTACCACCGGTCTCATCAACAAGCATGATAAAATCAGTACCACGCACGCCAATAGTGGCGCTAGGTGTACGAATCTTAACATTCTGTTGATATTTTTTAGCAATTTGGCCACTAGCATAACGAACTGTTCCTAAACTTGCTTTGATACTAAGTTTACCTACATCATTTGCTGGATCATATACAAATTCATCTATCAATAACCTGCTATGTTCAGTTATGTCGACTCGTGTATCATCGACAAAATTAATTTGCATAGTACCCTGTGCGGTAACTGCCGTGTCTAAACTTTGAACTCCTACGCCTGAATTTCCTTCAATTACTTCCTTACCTCTTTCGAGCGCACCACTCCCTTTGATGGTTCCAATTTCACCCACACTAGCATATGCTGCGTTTGATAGAAGTAAGGAAGTTAAAAATACAAACTTAAAAAGTGTCATAGTTTAATCACTCTGTGTTATATCAACATCTTGACTATCGCCACTAAATGTTGCATTCACAGTATTATCGTAAATACCGCTTTGATTTATGTCATATGTACTACCACCACCAGTAATGTCTAGTGTTATACTATGACCATTTACATCACCATCACCGCTCTGTACTGTTGTTACTGCATTTCCTTCATCACCGGCAGCACTGGACGTTGCCAAACTTGCACTATTATCCATTGTAACTGTCAAAGATGCACTCTGACCATTAATTGTGCTATCAATAATGTTATTATCACCAGTAACAGTAAACGCTATACTACTACCATCACTATCAGCACTGCCGCCAATAGCAAAAGTAAAATCGTTAGTGTCTCCTGTTGTAGTAATATTAAGAGTAATGTTTTCACAATTCGTTCCGCCTGAACTATCACAATCTAAGTCTACAGTGTTATAGTCTCCTGTGAATGCCCAAGTACCTGTATATGTGTTACCATTTATTAATGCCGCAATAGTATTATTATTACCGGTTTGTGTGATACTGAATGTCATATCATCACCAGTTAGACTTACGTCTGTACTACTAGTTCCAATTACGTTGTTTTGTCCATCTTGTACAATGTCCAAATCCAAACTGTCACCGACTTGATCAATGTAAATATCATTAGCCCACGCCGATGTCGATAAAAGGACTAGTAAACTCGCGATCTTAAAGATGTTCTTCATCCCTTGTTACCTTTCTCTTTGGTATCAATAGGTTTTGCTTCCCCCTTGACTGTGCTAACAGCCTTCTCATCTTGGTAGTTTTTTCCTTTGAATTTCCAAAGTCCTTTTTGTTCACCTTCTAAAATCATTTCAACAACGCCTGCTTCAATAGCGGCACGGACTGCATAGTTAGTGGGTTCGTTTACACTAAAACCCGCTTCTGCTTCAACAAGTTTGGTTCCCATATCTAAAAATTTAAATATATCTGCCCCTGCTCTTGTACTTGCTATACTTTTTTCCGTTGCAATGCTCATTAAGACCTTTCCGGTGCTTACGCTTACTACACGGATGACTACTGTCACCGTGTCTACTCTATATTCAGTTTGTGTGCCAATACCTAGATATCTAGCACCCGCTCCCCCCACAGCAATATTGCTGTCATAACCAACGATCCCACCTTCTAATAATAAACCAGCGAATTTAAGTGGCTTTAGAGGCTTTGGGCCTTTTGGTAATTCTTTTTCATAAACTTCTCTTGTATTACGGATAAGTTGACGCTCTTTTACAAGGTGGTCCATACCACCTCTTTCTAATACTTCAAACCATGTGCCATTACCAACTTCTTGTAATGCTTTAATGACCCAGACTTCACCGCCCTGGGTAACTGCACTACTCAAGTTAGCGATATTATCAGCAGGTTTCCTCTGACCAGTTAGATCGTTGAAGTCATATACTGCGATTGTTATCGTTTTTCCATCTAATTCAGGTATGTCCTTCATACGTTTTGCTAATGGTGCTGGTTGTATTTGTGGTCCGGAACCCGCTTTATCATTGTATATGTCTAATGATTTTCCACCGGTGGTTGCCACACACCCTGTTAACGCTAAAGTACATGCAAGAACCATGCACAAGTTTTTCAACATTTCTTAAAAATTAAACTCCCCTGATCCTGGAATAGTGATTGTCGTTACACTACCATCTGCCTCGGTTACCCGAAGTGTTATATTTCCAGTTACAGTGTCCTTTTCCCAATAAATTGAACTTCCTTCTATTTCCGCCGTGCCACTGGTAGCACAAGAAGTTGAACACTCAGCAAACATACTGTCTACCATCTGCTTACTAAGTGTAGCGTAAATTCTTGATTCTACGTTCTTTAAAAACTTGTTAAGGGTGGAATTTTCTAGTTCGCGCTCAATACGATCTGCTTCGGCTTTTGCTTTATCTCGAATGTCTTGTTTACGATTGTGCTGAAGTTGCTCAACGCTTAATACATGGTTACTGTAACCATTTCCATAGTGAAATGCTGGAGACTTAAAACCCCAACCCAGTTCACTTGCGTTGGCTTGCGCTATCATTGCCAGAACGGCAATGATTGGTATGTATCTAGTCATTGTATCCCCCCTTGACTATATAAATGTATTTAGTCATATTGAGAATTATATACATAGAAAAAACCCCCAATCTAAAAGAAAGGGGGTTAGTTTTATTTTTCGGAAAGTATTATAGTTTTAGTTTATTTTACAGCAAGTTCTGGCTTAAGAATTGCGTCTTTACCAGTAAACTGTAGGAAGTCAACTAGGTTTGCTAGTGTATCTGGCTTGATCTGACCACGTAATTGTGTAAGTGCCGCTTTCATATCGTCACCAATAATCCAGTCATACTTACCAGTCTTCTCATAGATTTTAGCCATTGATACTGGATCAGCTGCCATTGCTTTAAATGCAGCTACTAGTTGTGGAGTATTTGGATTGTCTTTTTGTGTCCACAATGCTTTCTGCATAACATCACGGAAGTTACGCACTAGTTCAAATGCGTTCCAAAATTCACCACTAGGCTTCTGTCCCCACTTCTGTTCGAAAACTTCGTGGATTGATTGGTTTGGCCAGTTAGGATCTGCAGCAATTTCTCCAGTGTTTAGATCATAAACACCTTGTGAAAACCAAACTACTGAGTAGTCTTTACCAGTGTAGTACTTGTTGTAAGCCGCTGTTGATTCACGAGTTACGTTAAGTTCGCCACGCTGGTAACCTAGACGACGCTCACCACCTGACATACCTTTGATGTACTTGTACTGTGACTTAAAGATTTCTTTAGCCTGTGCCATTGTTAGACCAGGTCCACCCTTTAACAGGATGTGTGCCATCATGTCTGGGTTCATACCACTACCAGCACTAAAACGAATCTCACCAGTGTATGGATCGAAATCCTTCTGGTGACCGTTGATGATTGTTAGGTTCATCATGCCAATTGGATCATAGTCATAATAGTTGTAGTCAACTTTGTCTACTAGATATGACACACCGTTACCACCGTGTGATACCATTACAACTTTTGGATCTTTGCTAAGTTCGTTGTGGAACTTGTTAAAGCCTGGGATATCGTTAGCACCAGGAATGTGTAGGATCTTAATTTTTTCGCCTAGGTGCTTCTCAAGTTCACCTGCAACAATAGTTGTCCAAACAGATGTGCCTGAACCAGGCTTCTGTGGGACGATAAATGTGTAGTCAGCCAATGCTTGGGTGGCTACAAATAGTGACGCTAAAACGCCAAGGATGATTTTCTTCATTTTTTTCTCCAATTATACAAAATCAATTTTTGCTTTGTTAAAAAACAGTCCCCAAATTGCCGCTATTACGGCTAATCCTAGGAAAACTGGTGGAAGCCAAGTTGAAAACAAGTCTTGCCATTCATATAAGCCAGTAAATTGTACATAACTTTTCTCAATACGTTCACTGAGAATAAAGCCAATAAGAAAACTTACACGGCTAAACTTTAAATATTTGAGTGCTACGCCTACTAGGCAACATGCTCCAAACATTAGGTAATCTTCGATTAGTCCAGTATATTGTGTGCATGACCAAACTAGACTTGCTAGGATTGGCCAAAAATACCACTGGAACGGAACATTGGTGATTTTAACAGCATGGCGAATAAACGCATAACTGACTGGAAGGATAATAATTAAACTCCATAAATAACTGCTCAGGAGATGGTCAAAGAACACACCATCAGCAAGGACACTCGGTGTACCCAACTCTAAACCTACATACATAAGTAGGCCCATGACAATGACTTCAAATGGTGCACCCGGTATACCAAACAGAATTGTTGGAACGTAACTGGTTGCTTTCTGTGCGTTGTTAGCACCTTCACATCCAATTACACCTCTAACATTACCATTACCAATTTTTTCACCATAACTGGCAGTCTGGCTATAAGCAAACCAGTCAGCAATGTTACCACCGATGCCCGGAATTAGACCAATAAATCCACCAATTAATCCTCCTCGAAGCCCATCCAATTTATATTTCCAACTATCTCGTACACCCTGAATTAACTGGCTCTTGATTTCTTTATTATCCAAATAGATCTTTTCTGCTTTCATAAAGTAAGCACTTAGCAGTTCTGGAAAGGCCAATACGCCTGCCATTACTGGAATCATTTGAATTCCATCACTCAAGTATTCAATTCCACCTGTCCACCGGGGGCTTGCGGTTTCAGGATCTAATCCAATGTGTCCAACTAAAAATCCACCTATTAGTGCTATGAATCCACGAATGTAGTACTTGCTACTAATAAAGATAACACAGGTCATTGCAAATATTAGGAATGCAAACATTTCTTTTGTACCGAAATATAGAACAATTTTTGTATAATATGGTAGGAATAGGAAGACTAACAGTCCCCAGATCAAACCATTTACCCAACTTGTACTAATTGCAGCACTCAATGCTCTTGCCGCCTCACCACGTCTTGACATGGGGAAGCCATCAATCATCGTTGCGGCGGCACCTCCTGCACCTGGGATATTCATTACTACCCCACAGAAACTATCACCAATACTTGATGTAACAACAATAGCAGTGGTAAACACTACTAACATATATGGATCTTCGAAATAACCAACGAATGCATATATAAAAATAAGGCCTGTTGTTGCACCTGCTACAGGAATAAGTCCGACAAAAAAGCCGTAAACTACTCCTAGTAATAGGAACAATAAGTATTCCATTATTTTAACTCCGATCTTTGTGAATTTTCAGTCAAGAAGAATCCGTACTGTATCGTACGATTCAGCACTCAATAAAACATCTTTAATAATATGGGATGAGTTGCGTGTTATGAACCCTACCACTCGGCTGGGTTATGTACGCATTGACTTTAAGGTTTAGCAAAACTCTTTGCTAATTCTATTTATCTTTTCTTTAAGACAAAATAAATTCTATTGCCAGAATCCTGTCTGAGCGCAATAACATCGCACCCTAGTAATTCTGATACATTAATAATAAATGGATAATCCCAATCATAGAACTGTATCCACTTTGCTTCCGGTGCTTCATGCTGTTCACCAGGATTTACACGGAAGAATAATAAGCCGCCATTATTTGTTAAATTAACGGCATGTTGTAGTTCTGCAAATATTTTATCTGTAGTACCGAAATTAATACTACCCAAACTAATTACAACATCATAATTTTCAGGCGGTTGGAACTGTAGTATATGACAATTATGATCTGCTTTGGTATTATACGGATCAATGCCAACTAAATTATTAATTTTACCTTTAAATTCATTATATCCACAACCTAAATCTAAAACATTTCTTGGTTTTAAATCATTAATTTCATCAATTAAACTTAAACCACTGTATTTGTATTGTTTTGTTTTGGGTTGCCAGGTTGTAGTAAAATAATTTTTTAGTACCGCACTATCAATTTGTTCCACAAGAGTGTATATATTAAATGTTTCTTCACCGAAATTAATCTGAACATTGAATACTCCACTAATTGCTTGTGCTAGTGCGCCGGGATTTCTAAATACATGCGGACTATCTGCAAATAATTTTTGTAACCTATTATAAATTTTTATATTCATTTTTTAACCTTCTGGCCAGTCTGAATGTTTCCAATCCTCGAGATATGTAATACTCCCACGTTTGCTTTCATTCAGTGTGCCTTCTTCACGCATTTTTGCGCGGATTTTTGTGGCACTGATGTCGTGTATTTCTTTACCTAAATCATGTTCTGTAAATGTATATCCTACACCACGACCATAACTGATGTCAACAATATTGGGTACTAGCATAATGATATATTCTTCCCCGTCAGTAAATCCATGAGGTTCTAGACCTGCACGAATATTCGCCTCCACTTGTTTGTAATTAAATGGATTATCATTTTGTGCCGCTGTTCTGCCCGCACCAACATCTTCACCTATAATACCACCAACGTCTCTTACCATTATACACACTTGTCCGGTTTCGTCAAGTGCTCGTTTAAACAGTTCTGTGTGTCCATCATGCCAGGGTTGCCATCTTCCCAACATCTGTGTAGTGGGTTTAGTCCAATCAAACATTATAATCTCTCCGTAGGTTCGCCCTGTTTTCTGAGCATGTAATTTTGCACAACTTTTACCAATTCTGCATGTGTGTCTTTAAACCACGTTGCCACATGATAATCATAATTTATTGGACTCTCAAACATCCTATTGGTGTCCTCAAAACGACCTTCTGTAATAGTGTCCATCCATACTGTGTAATCAGCATCAAACTCTACACGGGCTTGTTCAGTTGGACACACAAAATCTGCTACAGCAATCTTACCTGCCATAACAACACCATCACTTAGGTGTTTCATACGCTGTGCTTGTCTAATTCTTCCTTCAGGACTAAAGTCCCAGTCATTATATTTTTCGCGAACTTGGTCAGCATTAATGTGTACTCCACCAATTAGTTCAGCAAAGGGTTTTGCCAGTGTTGTTTTACCACTGCCGGGTAATCCGCATATTAATATTTTCATCTTAAATCCTAATCATAGATGAACGGGTCATCTTCTTGTAATTTTTTAAGTTTCTTTTTAATTTTGCGTTTATATTTCCATTCCGCAATCTTGTCTTTTATCCACCTAATTGGGTTCATTTTATTACTACCTTAACTCCGTATGTTTTCTCCCATTCAGCAGCATCTTTTTCATTATCTACCATGGGTTTGCCTTTAATATTTAAACTTGTGTTCAATAGCATAGGACAACCAGTTAATTCTTGCCAGCGTTTTAATGTTTTGTATAATCCAGGATGTTGGTTTTTATTAACTGTTTGTACACGACTTGTTCCATCTAAATGTACAATGGCTGGAAACTGTTCTGGATATTTGCATTTAGACGTAAATTGCATATAAGGACCAGTAATACCATCAAAATATTCGTCTACAAACTCTTCCATAATAACAGGAGCGAACGGGCGGAACTCCTGCCTCTGCTTAATTGCATTGACTCGGTCCTTCACATCGCCACCTCGTGGATCCGCTAACAGGCTACGATTGCCTAATGCCCGTGGTCCGAATTCCGCCCTACCATTGGCAACTCCTACTATGCCTGTATTCTGTAATTCTGCAATAATTTTATCTGTAGGATATTTCCCTTTAATGTTGTATCCTAAATAAGGTCCTGTCCATTCTAAATGCTTGCCATAATGTGCTGCCACTGCGCCTAGACTACTTCCAGCATCGCCAGGATTAGGCATAACCCATACATTGTTGAAGTATTTGTATGCTGAACTATTTGCAACACAGTTAAGCGCACATCCTCCCATTATTACTAAATTTTCCTGTTGGGTTAGTTCCTTGGTTTTCTTTACCAAATTGATAAAGATTTCTTCATATATTTTTTGTGTGGCGGCGGCAATATCTGCATAGTCTTGGATTGTATTAAGTTCTTGTGCCCACCATAAACAGCCACGATGCAGATTATGTCTAAACTTTACTTCGTCTTCTATAGTAATAAAAAAGTCATCTTTAATTTTTTTATAATACTTGTATGGATCACCAAGTGCCGCCCAACCCATTAGAATATATTCTTCTTCGTTGGGTTTTAGGCCAATACGCTGTGTCATAGCACTATACCATAAACCCACACTGTGTGGATAGCCTTGACTATATACTCTCTTTAAGTTATTACCATGACCGTCCCAAATAGTGAGTGTTTCAAACTCACCAATTGAATCCACTACTAGTACAGCCGCACTGGTAAATGGACTAGTATAATAACCAGCCGCTGCATGAGTATGATGATGTCTATGATTGTATAGTTTAACGTCTTTTAAATAACCTCTAGCTGCATCATCGGGTGGAAATAAACTAGCATCAAAACCGAAACGGGTTAACATACTAGTGGGACCTAATCGTGTTAAAGCCGTCTTATATTGTTTTGCTCGTAGTTGACGTAGTCTTTTTAACCAACTTGTTTCATACCAGTGGATAGTCCAAGGTTCGCCATATTCAAGTGCTTGGTCAATTAATGTTTGGTTTAGATTACGATCAAACTTAACACCGCTACTGCGTTCAGCATGTGCGGCAAATTTTATATCATATCCATCAAATACGGTAAGACTCGCATCATGCGCTCCTGCTGTAATACCCCATCTAATCATTTCTATATCTGCCTCATTTTTTATGAATCATATTTCTTGCACATTTCTAAAAAATCTTTATATTCTGGAAAGGTTTCTAGAAAGTTTTTATTTCTTCGTTTATCGTAAATATCAATAAATTTAGCAAATTCTTTACGAGCCCTAACAATATCAGGTGTTGGTTCTTGCTTTGCTTTTAAAATCATATCAATTATATTTCGACGTAATTTAAGGGCTTCATAATCCTCAAACCTTGTATTACCAAACCAGTCGCCAGATGAGGTATTTTCATACATATAATTTACTGATGGTATCAACCACTCATCTATTAGATCCATAGTTGCGATTCCTGGATCTAAAAATATAGGATGACGAATATACGGAATATCTATACTCATCCTACCTCTAATCTTATTTACCTTACGTTGTTTATGTGATATTCCAATATTAGGAGGATGTAGTCCTTCCGCTTCAAACCAATCAAATAGACCATTATAACTGTATTGTTCTTTTAATGTTTTAACCCATACTAACAAGTCAGTAAAACTACTTAAACTAAGAATATTAAAAGCAGCCATAACCGTAACACGAGTATGTTTTGTTCCTGCTAAAAAATCTTCTATGTTTTTGCGAAATAAACTCCAAGTCATGCCATCACGAATATAGTCGCAACGATCACCAGTCGCTTCAGCACTAGTATAAATTTCGAAACGTTTTACGCATTCTTTTTCAGTTAAGATATTAACTTTATCAATGAATTCCTTCCATTGATTTCCAGGAGGACATGCATTAGTATTAATGGAAAATTCTAGATTAGGTTGCGGATTTTCTATTAGATAATCCATTACTTTCCAAGTATCTTTACTTAATAATGGTTCGCCACCAGTAATACGAAACGTATGTAATTTTCCAACCATATCTGGAAACCATTTCCAAAATGCTTCAATATACGGATTGTGTTCATTATTATTGTAATATTTTATATTAGGATCAATCCAATTATACTTTGTTTCACCTACATCATATGCACCGTTTTCACGAATGTCCGAATCCCATTTACTGCTAAAGTTAGGAGAACAATACGCACAGGCAAAATTACATATGCGATTGAAATTTACTTCTACATACCGTGGATCAACATTTTCATCTCCGTTGCTCTTTGCAATAATATCGTGATCTGAAAAACTCCATGGTTGAACACTTTTTAATGTTCTATCGCTTATTTCACCATTATCTTCAACTCGCCAACAAAAATCACACTCACTGGGACGTTCGCCACGCAACATCTCTTTACGTCTTTGTTTTTTGTGATTGGTGTTATGCAATGCTGTTGGGTTAGTTGCAAGTTCTTCAAGTGGTATTTTGTGTGCGCCTGGGTGGTGACAACTATGGGTTAATCCATTTCCCAAGTGCATTGTAACTTGTGTCCACTTAGCCAAACAGAAACCTGGACCTGTTTTATTCAACAGATCCGTCATATTATTTCTATTTGATTGACTATTTCGGTTTAAATCTTCCCATCTATAGTCATCTAATTTTGGCATTATAGATCCTTTGCTAGTGGAAAGATTTTAGCAATAACTTCAGCACAGGCGTGTGCGATTTCCATGTGTTCTTTTTGTGTGCCATTTGCACCACGCAATTCGATATAATGAACCCAACTACGAAGTGTTCCATTCATATATAATCGTGTTTTTGTATTGCCTTCAGGTAACACAACACGAGCTTGTTCTTTTGCAATACCATTTGCAATAGCCCATTCATATACTTCTTTAGACTTGGCAATAACTTCTTCTTGTTTTGCTTGCCAAGCATAGTGTAGTTCACTTTCAATATCTATTTCAATACTGTTTTGTCTGTTTTTAGTATCTTGAAGTCGTGCTTCACGAGTTACAAATTGGTCGCCAAATTCTGCTGGATCAGCATATCTCTGGCTGAACTCTTGAAAACTAAAACTACGGTGACGCACAATTTGATGTGCAATATCTCTGGTCGTATTAATTTCTAGGCACGCACTGACCATTTCTAAAGGACTCCAATGAGCATGTTTAATCAAGTATTTGATTAATTTTTCATTAGTTTCTTTATTCATCTGATTGGATGGGTTGCTTACTCTTGCACAAAATGCAATCAAGTCTTGACAATCCAATGGTGCACCATCGTCATAGGTTGTAAACTCTGAAGGCTTACTGTAACTGATTAATTTTACTTGTGTCATTATTCTAATGTATCCTCTACTTGATCTTCTCTAATTTGTGCGCCTAGGCGGCTTGGATTAATATATACTTCTTTAAAGAAACGACTTCCTTCTCTACCCATATCTGCAATTTCTAAATCTAGTTCGCGACGTAGATCAATACCTAGATCAATAGTTGCATCTTTTAGTTTATTATAATCCCATCGCATGCCAGTTCTTGAACATAGTTGATCGTCTCCTTCAAAATTAGGTAATACGTCTTCCATAAACATTTTTGTTAAGAAATCAAAGTCTCTAACATTCTTCCAGTCCCACTCATGTCTAACAATATTAGTCATATGACAACCCTGCCGGGCGCCATAAATTGCCCATAAACCATTGAGTGCATCTTCACCCACGCTCATCCAAGTGAGCAATCTTTGATAGTTTTTCTTATGTACTTTTTTAATATCTTTAGGATCAATAACGTCGCCATCGACTAATCCCATTTTTACGCCTTCGCGGAACCCAGCCCTCCAGGCTTGCAATGGACTACCATTATTCATAACATCACAATAAATGTTATTCATTTGTACATAATTGATATTCCAACAAAAATCTACTTGTGCCCTAGCATCTGTTTCGGGTGCTGCTTCATGAGTTCTCATGGCGTTCACTACACGCTTTGGCCAGCATTTAATGCCACCATTACCATAAACCAAACCGTTAATAGTATTCTTACCTGCCCAACTAATAACATCAGTATCGCTAATTTTATCCATGTCAATTTCTACATTAAAGAAATCTGAACGCACAATATTATCTGCATCGATACCAATAAATCTATCTGTTTCAGCAAGTGCAGCTGCGGCTTTGTGTGCCGCATCTGAACCCCATACACCGTGACTACGCTTTGCCCAAGGACATTTATCCAAAAGATCAGCATAGTTTTCATCAGCATTGGGCTCATCATAACTGATATATATTATATCAAATTCGTTAATACTAATCATGTTGGCCATTTTTCTATTTCTCCTAAATATTTAACTGCTATTCGTTTGTTTTTATACAATATAACTGGCTTGTTTGGAAATACAAATTTAAGGTTTAATTTAATCTCTGAATTGTTTAGCAACTCTTGTGGTTTTATTCTAATACCACCAACAAAGTTGTCAACATCGTTATCACAAATAACCAAGTCGAATGATTTTATATTTGACATGGCCTGTTCAAAACCTTCAATTATATTTCTTTTTATTATAACACTTCGACCTCTATAATTAGAAATTCCCACATGATAACTGCCAGTTACAGATGCCACATTTGTTATTCTATTCCTAAAATTTATTTCGTCTGTATCAAGAATGTCTTCATAATATTCAATACCATAAAGACTTAACACTGGGCGTGTGTATATACTTATTCCTTGCCATTCGTCATTAATAAATTTACTCTGCAATCTAACACGATTGTTTTCAAATAACTCTAAAGTGTTTACACTTAATACTTCTAGCAAATAATCTGGATTATTTTTTCTAGTAATATAGAGAGTAAAATGATCACCGCCCTGTTGTTTAATTTGTTTAATATCGTGTAAATTAAATTTATTTGTAATTAACTGTTTGTTTAGAATAATATCTACTAGGCCTTGTTTTTTGTATATGTTTACCATTACTTCTTTATTAGATATCAATCCACTTTCAGTTATATTATACAAAACTGTAGTATCATTATCAAAAATAATGGTGCTAGATTTTTCGCTTATATCCCAAGTATTGTCTTCTTCATTGTGTGCAATAAAACAATTTCTAGTATTGAATGAACCAGTTATAATTTTTTCACATAAAGAATTATTTGTTTCAAACACAACAAAGCCTTCACGTGATTTAATTTCACGAGGACTTATCCTAAATATTTTACCAGTTTCTGGATTAAACTCTACCCACCAATTTAAAAGTTTAAGTGTATAATCTACGGAATTGTTCTTGTTGTCCATTAAAAATTTCTTCTGTCAAAAATTCTGGTAGTTCATAACTGATAGTCCCTACAACAGAAAAGTTTTGTAATTTTATTCTTGCACCACTCGTAGTCCAAACATTCAAGTAATCAGTCCAACGACTTGTTTGTCTTTCAAATAAACTATAGCTGCTACTCATATCAACATATGTAAAGTTTTCCGGATTAATAGAAAACAATTCATCTGAAATTGTAAAATGATGAGCAGTAATACTGTGCATAATATTCTTATCAAAATCTTTAGGTATATTACCTTTATCAATACTTGCATTTAACAAGTCTTTCCAATTTTGAAAATATATATCCATTAATTTGAAATAAGCAAGAGCAGTGTCGTCTTTTTTAAAATATATAATATCAGGAAATACTCTTTGTATACCATAATGATCTAAGAAAGGATATCGTTTATCTAGATTTAGGTTTCCTTTAAAATCCAAAGTTTGTGTTGGATAACAAACTGAATTATTATATTCTAAATATCTCCATAATTCATCAAAAGATTGACTCACAATACAACGTTTATTAATGATTAGTGTATTATCGTAAGGCGTACACCAATATGATTGCCATATATTTGTGTCACAATCACTATTAGTTTTAAATGGTAATTCTATAATGTCATCGAATGGTTCTTCATATGAAGAATCAAATTGATCAAGATCAGAAATTAATAAACTTATCTTAGCATTTTCATTAAAATTTTTAATACTATAGGCACATGCACATGCCTCACGTTGTGATTCAGTATCATTATTACACATTATTAAAACGCCATCAGTCATCGGTTTAACTCCCACAGTTTAGACCATTGTTTGTCTAAACTTCTTTTATTCATACAGTGTAGATCTAAATTTTGATGGTTAACTGCTATATTTTTCCAGTTCTGTTCCGGATCATTGGCGAGCATTAACCAACCTTTCTCATCTACATCTAATATGATATCTTTCTGAGCCATATTAAACAAAGGTTGATCGCTCATATTATTAATAACATCCCCTTTTTGCATACCATTCAATATATGAACTGCTATGCTAACACAATAATCAGTTCTAAATAGTTTACCAGGAAAATTATATAGGTATTGATAAAAATTATAATGTTGTGCAACATGAGCCCACATATCAAAAAATAATTTGCTTGTCGGACTTCTATCAAAATAAACAGCAGTTGACCACCACATGGGAATACCGGCATCAAATAATGCAACTTCCCTAGGATGATGCAATCCATTTTGTAGTGTCAATGCACGATCAAACATTGCTACACCTTCATAACTTTTAAAACAATGATTAAGAAAATCAGTTTTAAGTATGTAATCGATATCTAAAAGTAAAGTTTTATCAAAAGGACTATATTCATACACCTTGTGTTTATTGCTATTATAAAAAGGTGCTTCAAATTCAGTCCAAGGACTATCGAAATGTTTTCTAGAATTAATTTTTAATTCATCATCAGTAATAATAAACTCATCAAAACAGTGTTTCAAATCAACAGTATCATAGGATAATTTAAGCCAATCCCAACTTCCTTGATTTGTAATTAAAACTACTGGTTTGTTCAGATGACGTTTTGCACAAACACTTGCTAACATAGCAAGTCTTGTGTAATCGATCTGATTATTGTTGTATGCAAAAAAACAAATACCTTCGGTCATTCGATTCCTACAATACTTTTAACGTTGCGAAGTTTTTTAATTTTATTCCACTCGGCCAAATATGTGTTTGATGAAGTGATATATGCACTCATTACTTCATCGAAAAACTCATTTGGTTTTAGAATTTCTACTGGGTTGTCTTTTGAATCAATTACAACAAATATTTCATGATCTAAATCTATCATTGTTTTTACAAATGTAATAAGACTTTGATCTGCTACAAACACACCACCATTATAGTGGACTAGTTTGAGTTGGTTCACTCTGTTCTTGATATTGTTTTTCTGATTATTGATTGTCAGATTGTAATTCGAGAACTCAAGAGCTTTCTGTAGACGTTCGTCCATCTGTTTACTCCTTGAATATTATATATGTATTTATTATAGGATAAAATTGTAGATTTGTCAATAATTAAGTAACATTAATTGTGACAGATGTTGCTTCAACTGTTCCTAACCCGCCGTCACTAAATTCTTCAGAACTTACAGTAACATTATATGTTCCTGCTGAATTAGCAACAACAGTAAATGTTCCACTATTGTTGACTAAACGAACTAAACCGCTTGCTTCAGCAGTGCTTGCCGGTATAAGTTCTGGGTCATCATTATTTGCTGAATCACCAGTAACAACAAAATTACCTGATGGTATAGATGAGCTGTGTACTTCAAAATACAATCCTCCAGTTCCCATTGTTCCAGTTGTTTCAGTGACTGTAAATGTAACTGTGGAACCTGATGATACACTAGATGTACTAGGTGAAATACTGAATGATTTAGTTGTATTATTAATGCCGGAACCAGTAGCAACCCATCCTGAACCGACTTGGGTTATAACAGGTGCTTCTCTATCTAAAAATTGATATGTATATGCTCCTGCCTTATAAAATGTGCCTGATGCAGATCCTAAAACTGAATTACTAGGGCTATCAATAGGTTGAATATAACCAGCGTTACAGGTTATATCTAAATCAATTAAATATATGTCGTCATAATCTTCAGTAAGCGTAACTTTGAATGTTACATCAAAACTAAAACCTGTATCAACTGCTTTTGCTTGAACTTTAATTCTTCTACCACCGTATTGTGCATTATAGTATCCACCCGATGAATAACTACTAGGTGATGCTACATATGCATATGCATAACTAGGTGATATACCCACTGCTGTTTCAAATATTGTTGAGTAAGTGCTAGTAATATCATAGAAACCAAAACTTAATCCAATTCCAGGCATACCAGTTGATGTAACTGTGGTTTCAGCACCAATATATATTTTGTCTACTTGATCAAATGTATTTAACCAATCTTGACTACCGACTGTTGATGATGCGCCGTTACCTTCTAGGTCAATTGATACTTTACCACCAGCGTTAAAGAAATAACGACATGCTTGATAACTTGACCAACTATATTTAAATTCTGTATATAATGTTTCATCCCAAAGAGCACCACCATTATTAACTGATACTACATTTAAATATAGGTCTGCACTTGCAGGACCTAAATCAAATTTATTTGGATCTATGCTTTGAATCTGATAATCAATACGCTGGAGGTCTTCCATATAAATTAAATCTGTATTTGCGTATGATGGAATTAAACTTTTTGCAGTTTTATTTTCAAAATCACTTTGAGAATATGCAATAGTGTTTAACGTATGATAGTGTGAGGAATTAACTTGTGCTCGAAGTTTATTAATATCTTCTGCATAAACTGGACTTCCAGGGCCAATACTATTTGGTTCAGTAGTTGCTTGCCCCCATCCATATCTATGATCGGTATTTGACGGATCGCTGAATGCGCTTGAAGGATATTTATCACCCCAATATTTTTCCAACTTGTCTACACTGTCAATAAGATCGGCAGCTTCAACAAGTTGTTTTGGGTTGTTATTAGTCTTCTGCGTCATTCCTACAAACCCCTATTATTTAATACCGACAATAACTTCTACTAACTCAATACCTTCTGTTGTTTTATCAGCAAGTGCTCTACCAACAATACGATACCAATCTAAGGCTTCCTGGCGTTCATAGTCACTAACTGCTCTAGCAACGCCTGGTTCTTCACTACTTACTAAACGTTGTCCTTTGCGTATAGGACCAATAACTTTACAAGGCACACGACCTTCTAATGCTACTGCTACACCTTCTGCTGTGCTATTCATTAAGTATGCTGGGTTTGTAGATACAATACCAAAAACGTCTGGACTAAATGCTTCAGTTGTTTGTGTTACTTCTGCTTCGCCACCAATCATAAGTACTGTGCCTGGTTCATAATCTGCATCACTACTATAAATTTCTGCTAAGTCAGCGTATTCTGCTTCTGTTGCACGACCGTGCAGCTTAAAATCTGCATTGCTATTGGTTGGATTTAGATTAATACCTTTACTAATAGTTGTAAAGCCTGCTGACCTGACTGTTGATGTTGCTCCGGCGCCGCCTGTTGTTGCTAAGGTGTATGCTGATACATCGCTTAGTACAGTAATAACACTACTTCCAGATGAAATCATCACTGCTGGATGATCTATACCAGTGTTGTCTGTTAAAGTAATGGATTGAACGCCACCTGCTTTAAAACCAACCCAACTATTACTGTTATCATAATAATTCCATTCATCTGTTGAATTATTATACCAAAGTTGTCCTTGTACGGGATCTGTAGGAGCAGTGCTCTTAGCAAAATTTTCTAATAAATGTAAAAAGTTTTCAGCAACATACTCACCATAACCGTAGAAGTTTTTACCTACAAGTTTTAAACTTGTATCTGCATTGAGAGTACCGTCGGTGACTGTAATTGCACCGTTGCCACTATCACTATAATTAACTGTATATGCCATTTTTTAACTTCCTGCTCTAATTCTTACTGTATAAATTACTTGGATCTTTCTATTCGCACTCTTTTCAATAGGGTGGAACACAATATGGGATAGATACGATCCAGCCTCAGTAATGAGACCGATTTCATCGAAAATATAAGGACTTCCTGTTCCGGAAGAACTTGCTGCATCTCCTGTTGCATCATCGATTGCTCTTTGTATACCGTTTGTTGCGGTAGCATCTGGTTCTGTATATCCGAGCGTTGTTGTTATAACAACATCGCTATAAACTTGTCCTACAAATTCTTGAACTTCTACAAAGTTTTCACTAGGGTTAACTGTGTCTGTTCCGTCTACCATTTTGTAGTAAGTTTCACTATATAATGTTCCTGATGCTGTATCTGTTTTTGGTGTCATATATTCTATATTACCATTGACATCGATGTTAGTACCACCGTTACCGAACGCCACTTTGACGATATTAAAGTTATTGCTACCACTTGTTGATTTACCACCTAGTAGACTAGCAATAGCAAGAGCCATATTAATTAGGTTAATACTATTATGCTTGTCGAGTAGAACTTCACCAGTATCGACATCCTTAATAAAAACGTGGCCATCAATAACAGTATTGGCTGTATCTTTTAATGTATTGTTATCCATTTTTCTTTATACTCTCCGTTATTGTATTTAGCATTATAATTCGATACCCTGTGAACTCGACTGTAGTTCTTTTGGAAGTAGATTTGCACTGGTCACATCTAAAATACTCTTTCCAGAGTCATTAAATCTATCCGCTGTAAGTACTGGATCTACACCCAACACACCAATTCTATTCATTAAACTTAATCTCGTATCTGTAATATCTATTATATTTGTTCCTGTAACATGTGTTTTGGCAGATGTCAAATTCTCTTCTCTAGTTATATGTAAGAGATCATTACCAATTACTTGTCCGTAACGTATTATTTCTCCACCAATGTACGCATAACCTCCATTGGCTTTAAATTTTGTCCCATCAACTACGCTAAGTTGCGTATCAGTTACAACAAAGTCTGCTGCGAGTTCGTCTCTCAAACTTTCTTGTAAACTATATGATAGTGTTCCTTGATTGTTGTCTTGTAAGTATACAAATGTTCTTCTATCTAAAGGACTAGTGCCTTCTGTAACTGTTACAATTCTTAAATGTTCTATAGGATCAAATCTATATGTAGTGTTGCGTTCATTATACATTTGTCCATTCAAGAATTTTTCAGTAAATTGTGTTGTAGGCGTTGTTGTATCAGTAAAGTCAGCACCTACATACTCCTGGGCAAAATTATTATCATTAAATGTGCTTGATAATTCAGTCCAGTCATTTCCAAATCCATAAAGTTCACTTCTTTCTAATTTTTCATAAGAGCCGTCAATTACATCATGCTCGTTTAGATGAACTTTAATAATTTTATTAATGCTCTGTTCTGTAATACCTATCTCTGCTGTTTCATTAACATTATATCTATCAAAAACAGTTCTAATTTTGGTATGGAACGGCTTCAATGATTCAATATAACCAATTAATTCATTAACACCATTCTTTCTATATCTTCTAATAGTGGTTTCAACATTAGAGTTAATATCTAATTGTACATAAGTTGTTTTGTAAACCCAGTCGACTTGCTTTTGTGTTGCCAAAACATACTTGACCATTTCAAAGAAGAATTTATTGAAATTATCTTTAAACTGGTTAATGAAAATA
>Ga0233451_10001073_pt1 | contig 26897 bp, 22 predicted proteins | sample 011ome_29_FD_183052 | JGI IMG/M metagenome (GOLD analysis project Ga0233451, IMG submission 183052) | Coastal salt marsh microbial communities from the Groves Creek Marsh, Skidaway Island, Georgia - 011504CT (spades assembly) | ecosystem: Environmental > Aquatic > Marine > Intertidal zone >... | reverse complement strand
AACTTAGTCATTCCATCTATCTACTACGCTCATAAGAGAGAGGTATTTGTTCGCAATGGCTTGTTGATTCCAAATTCAGAATACATCACCCTATCTGAAGATGAAGAAGTATTCGAAGAAATGGTACGCTTCAGAACTGTTGGTGACATGACTTGTACGGCAGCAGTCCCCTCCTATGCTACTGAGCTCGATACCATTATTGGTGAGATCAGTGGATCAACTATATCGGAGCGAGGTGCTAGAATTGACGATCAGCGATCGGAAGCTGCAATGGAAGAGCGAAAAAAAGTAGGATATTTTTAGAATTAGAAAGACATGGATATTATTAAAGTTGTAACCGCTGGAAGTGTAGATGACGGAAAAAGCACACTGATTGGCAGACTATTATACGAAACAAAATCATTAAAGGACGATCAAATCGCTCATATTGAAAATAAGAGTAAGAGTAAAGGATACGATTACTTAGACTTTTCATTGGCAACAGATGGTCTATTAACGGAGCGCGAACAAGGTATTACCATCGATGTTTCCAACATCTTTTTTTCAACTGATATAAGGAGATTTATCGTAGCAGACTCACCTGGACATGTTGAATACACAAGAAATATGATTACTGGTGCATCTACAGCATCCGCTGCAATTGTATTACTCGACGCTAGAAAAGGGGTGATTGAACAGACCAAACGTCACTTTTATATCACTCAACTTTTGGGAATCAATCAGGTAATCTTCGCCATCAATAAAATGGATTTAGTCGATTATAAAGAAGCTGAATTTAATTCGATTGTTAGTGATTTAAATCTATTAATTAAATCACAGGCCAATCAAGGATTACATTCTTACTTTATCCCTTTATCTGCTTTAAAAGGAGATAATGTGATCGATACATCTTCAAATACTTCCTGGTATACCGGTCCTTCATTTTTGAGTTTATTAGAATCAATTCCCATCGAAGAAGAACATCAAAACGAGGAACAATCATTTCAAGTACAATATGTGATTCGCCCTAAAACTGAAGAGTATCACGATTATAGAGGGTTTGCCGGTAAGGTGAAGTCGGGTAGCTTTTCAGTGGGCGATCTCATTAAAGTTCATCCTTCTAATCGCTTTTCAAAAGTAAAACGATTGGAAAAATACGGTGAATCTGTCGACAAGCTTCACGAAAATGAGAACGGAACCATTCTTCTTGAAGATGAAGTGGACGTATCCAGAGGAAGTAGTATTGTAGCTCAGGATTTTGAAATAAACAGCTCTAAACAATTGACAGCAACGGTTAGTTGGCTTCAAGATGCTCCTTTAAATGCTTCAGGTATTTATTGGTTGCAACAAGGAGTTCAAAAGGTTAAGGCCAAAATAAAGGCAGTACATAACACCATCGATTTAGAAACATTGACTATTAATCAAAACAATCAATTGAAATTAAACGATATCGGAGAAGTGAGCATTCAAACAGCGAGTCCTATTGTATCGAAAGCCTATAGCGATCACAAAGCTTTAGGGGCTTTTATTTTAATTGATTCTCAAACAAATAACACAGCCGGAGTAGGCTTTATCAAATAAGATGCAGAGTTTTAGAACAGAATTAGAAAACCCTATTGTCGAAAGGGATATCATAGAATTAGAGAAAAAGATATTTGAATTTAAAAACCTTCAGATAGACGAACAAAAGTTTAGAAGTTTAAGACTTGCTAGAGGAGTCTATGGACAACGTCAATTTGGAGTCCAGATGATTCGAATAAAATTGCCTTATGGTAAGGTTTCTTCCAAGCAACTAAGAAGAATCGCTGGAGTATCTGATGAGTTTTCAAATGGTAATTTACACATTACCACTCGTCAGGATATTCAAATTCATCACGTATCCTTGGATCGAACTCCTGAGTTATGGGCTGAATTAGAAAAAGATGAAATCACACTAAGAGAAGCTTGTGGTAACACCGTAAGAAATGTGACTGCATCAGATAAGGCTGGGATAGACATCGAAGAGCAATTTGATGTCACTCCTTATGCGCACGCATTCTTTGAATATTTTTTGAGAAATCCTATCTGTCAAGATATGGGTAGAAAGATCAAAGTGAGTTTTTCTTCATCAGAAAAAGATGACGCTTTGAGTTTTATTCACGATTTGGGTTTTATTCCTGTATTAAAAGACGGTAAACACGCTTTTAAAGTATTAATTGGTGGTGGAATTGGTTCACAACCAAAAGCTGCTCATGTAGTGCATGAGGCTTTAGATGCTGATCAACTTATTCCATTTAGCGAAGCAGTTATTAGAGTATTCGATCGCAGAGGAGAACGCAATAAGAGAAATAAAGCGCGTTTAAAGTTCCTTATCGAATCAGAGGGCGTAGAACAATTTTTACAATGGGTAGAAGAAGAAACTAATGCGCTCCCATACACCACCTATCCTATTGAATATAAAGAAGAAGAAATTCGCTCGACTAATCTTTATAATTCATCAGTAGATATATCTAGTAAAAAGTATCAAGAGTGGTTTGAAACCAATGTATTTGAACAAAAACAAAAGGGCTTATACGCAGTGGGAATCCCAGTGGTTACAGGAGATTTTTCTTCAGATACCGCTAGGAAATTAGCAGATATCATCGATGCCTTCTGTGGTTCTGATCTTCGATTGAGTATTGGTCAAAGTATCTTGCTAAAATCGATTCAAAAGGAGAATTTACCAGCCCTGTATCAGGCATTAAATGAACTGGGCTTTACTAGAATAGGTTTTCATAAAATAAACGATATCACAGCATGTCCTGGAACTTCTACCTGTAATTTAGGAATTGGTTCAAGTATGGGATTGGCAAATGAATTACAATCTCTTATTGAAAACGATTACAGTCAATTAATTCAACAAAGAGCTCTTACAATTAAGATTAGTGGTTGTATGAATGGCTGTGGGCAACACACCATCGCCAATATAGGATTTCAGGGGATGACCCTAAAAGCTGGTGAACGAATCGCTCCTGCTACTCAAATTCTTTTAGGAGGTGGGGTTCTTAGCAATGGAAAGGGTCGTTTTGCCGATAAGGTTCTTAAAACGCCTTCAAAGCGTGTACCAGAAGTACTCAGGTGGATTTTAAATGACTTTACTCAAAATACCGATAACAATACCCTGTTTACTGATTACTACGATCAGAAGGGAACGGATTACTTCTATCAAAACCTAAAAAAATTCTCATCTACTGAAGATTTAGTGGACAGTGATTTTATCGATTGGGGTAATGACCAGTATTACAAAAAGGAAATTGGAATTGGAGAATGTGCTGGGGTGACTATTGATTTGGTTCAAACACTGATTTTTGATGCACAAGAAAGTTTTGAATTGGCTTTAGAAACACTTGAAAACAAGTCATGGTCAGATAGTATCTATCACTCTTATGCGACACAGATAAGAGCAGCTAAGGCTTTGCTAACGAAGTCTAATTCAAAGATTAATACCCACGAATCGATTATTGAATCATTCGATGAAGTCTATCCTGAATTTAAGAATGTGTTTCAATTTAAGTTTCAGGATCTCATCCGTCTAATCAATACTAACAAACCAACCGAGTTATTTGCAAAAGCCTATTCGGATCAAGCAAAGCTCGTATTGAGTTGGATCAAAGAACACACCAATGTCAACTAAGGGTAAAATAAGTTTAATCGGCGCAGGACCTGGGGATATTGAACTCATTACCGTTAAGGGAGTTCGAATCCTCAAGGAAGCTGATGTGATCCTTTACGATGCCTTAGTCAATGAAGGTTTTTTGGACTACAATCAGACTGCTGAAAAGATCTATGTAGGTAAGCGTTTAGGAAGACATTCCAAAAAGCAATTTGAAATCAATCATCTCATTGTTCAACTCGCTCAGCAAGGAAAGAAGGTCGTTCGATTAAAAGGTGGTGATGTCTCTGTATTTGCAAGAGCTAGTGAAGAATTAGAAGCTGCACAACTCTTTGGAATTGAGACAGAACTCATTCCTGGGATTTCATCCTATTCGGGAATCGCTGCAAAGCACCAGATACCACTTACCAAGAGGGGTGAAAGTGAAAGTTTTTGGGTGATTACTGGACATACTGCAAAAGGCAATGCTTCCTCTGACATAGCCTTAGCAGCTCAATCAACGGCAACCGTACTCATTTTAATGGGGATTAAAAATCTACCCTATATTATCAATGAATTTAAAAAACACAAGAGTGATTCTTATCCAATCGCTATTATTCAAAATGGAACCATGCCTAATGAAAAGGTCGTTTTAGCAGATATTGAACATATTGAACAAGCCGTTGAAGAAAACAGAATTAGCAATCCTGCTCTGATCGTTATTGGTCCAGCAGCATCTTATGCAAAAACGGTGCATTATTCTAGCTATATCAACAAACAATTAGTGTCGTGAATACCCTCTACCCTATTTTTTTAAAGACACAACAGTTACAGATTCTCATTGTTGGAGGTGGTAACGTTGCATTGGAAAAACTTGAATTCTTATGGAAATCGAGTCCTGATGCCCATATAACGATGGTCGCTCCATTTTTTAGAGAAGTAACCTTAGACTTTGTAAAGGGTAAAGACATTCAATTAATTGAAGAACAGTATCACAGACAATACCTACAAGACAAACATATTGTCATCGCTACGACCGATAGTCCAATAGTTAATCAGCAGGTTTATAGTGATTGTAGAGCTCAAAACACCCTTTGTAATGTCGCAGACAATCCACCGCTTTGTGATTTCTATATGGGAAGTATTGTCACTAAGGGAAATCTCAAGATTGGAATTTCCACCAATGGCAAATCACCTACTCTAGCCAAACGACTTAGACAGTGGTTAGAAACAGTTTTACCTGAGGATATCAATCAACTATTGGATTATTTACAACAGTATAGAGATAGTTTAAAAACGGATTTTGATGGAAAAGTCAAAGCCCTCAATAAGTTGACAAAAGACTTGATTTCTTAAGCGAAAAGTTCTTTGTAGATAATATAAAGAGCCATTAAAAGCACGAACCAACCAAATGCTTTTTTAAGCTTCTCACCTGGAATTACTTTACTAAGTGCAACTCCAATAAAAATTCCAACTACTGACAATGCGGTAATTACTCCGAGAAAAGACCAATCAATGGTTAAATTCTCTACATCACCAATAAAACCAATAAGTGATTTTATGGCAATGATCATCAGTGAAGTCGCTACAGCTTTTTTCATCGGTAGTTTTGCTAGTAGCACAAGTGCAGGGATAATTAAGAATCCTCCTCCTGCTCCAACAACACCCGTTAAGACACCTACTACTAAACCTTCTACAATAATTAATGGATAGTTATATACAGGTATTTCTTGACCATCTTCGCAATTTTCTCCAATACATTTATTTCGAATCATTGCAAAGGCAGCTAAAAACATAATGATGGCAAAAAAGACCATGATGGCTATCGATTTTGTCAATTCAAAATCTCCGATGGTTATAATGTGATCAGGAATTGCTGGAACAATAAACTTACGCGTGCTGTAAACAGCTATAAAAGCAGGTATTGCAAATACGATTCCCGTTTTGAAATCCACCATTCCCTGTCGCATATTTTTGATGGCTCCAATTAGTGATGTAAATCCAACTACGAAGAGTGAATATGCAGTTCCCATTACTGGACTTAAACCAAAGAGATATACCAATACAGGAACCGTTAATATAGATCCACCCCCCCCGATGAGTCCTAAAATAACACCAATAAGCACTGCTCCTATATATCCGAAAATTGTAATGAGTTCCATAATTTAATTTAAAGTTAATGCAAATTTAGACTCTTTGTAAATTTCAGTAGGTAACAATTGTTACTTATTTAGTACATTTAAACCTCTCATTAAACAAATATTCAAATGAAATTAAAATTATTACTATTAAGCAATTTTATACTTTTAACTGTTAGCGCTCAAGAATTGCAGTTAGAGACGAACAAAAAGCAAGCTCAGTTGTTTGCTAGTACGATTTCTCAGTACGATCTAAGTAATCATCTAACCATCTATGCATCAGATGAATTTGAAGGTAGAGAAACAGGTGAAGAGGGTCAAAAGAAAGCGGTTCAATACCTCAGATCTCAATATCAGAGATTAGGTATCCCTGCTGCTCAACAGAGTGGAGATTATTTTCAAAAATTTGATTTAACCATCAAGAAAATCCCAACAGGAAGTTTGACAATTGGAACAACTACTTTTAATAATGGAAATAACTTTATGGGGTTTTCAGGAGTAACAGTAACTGATAATCATTTCGTTTATGTTGGATATGGTATCGATACGCTTTCGCATTCTGATTATGAGGGACTCGATGTTGAAGGGAAAATTGTAGTAATTAGAGCAGGAGAACCTGAGGAGCAAACTACGGATTGGGGTAGAATGTCTGAAGGATTAGAACTCAAGCAAAAGGCAGCATTTAAACACGGAGCAAAGGCCGTAATCTATATAGATCAAGCTTATTTCGATCGTATGAAAGGAAGGTTTGATTATATGAAAAATAACGACAGTGGAAGAATGTCTATCGATGCTCTGGAAAGCAGTACAATTCCAACAATATTTGGGAATGATGACTTGGCTAATGAATTACTTTCAGAAGATCAAAGACTAAGCATTCAATCAATTAAGAAGTCTGTTTCGATAGATCTTCAATCAAAAGATAGAAAAGTAGGAACAGAAAATGTGGTGGCTTATCTAAAAGGATCAGAATTACCAGAGGAGTATATTGTTATTTCGTCACATTTAGATCACGTAGGTGTTAATGACAAAGGGGAAGTCTTTAACGGAGCTGATGATGATGGATCCGGCACGGTAGCTCTTCTAGAAATCGCTGAAGCTTTTAAAAAGGCTGCTGACAGTGGAAATGGACCAAGACGATCTGTAGTGTTTTTACATGTAACTGGTGAAGAAAAAGGCTTGTTAGGTTCTAGATATTATACAGATGTAGATCCTGTATTTAGTCTTGATAAAACCATCGCTAACCTTAATATTGACATGGTTGGTAGAATTGACCCTAAAAGAGAAGGAAACAGAGATTACGTTTATTTAATTGGTTCCGATAAATTGAGTTTAGAATTACACCAGATTTCAGAGCTTGTAAACGATGAATTCATGGATATTGAACTCGATTACACCTATAACGATGAAAACGATCCTAATCGTTTCTACTATCGTTCTGATCACTACAACTTTGCTAAGAATAATATTCCGATTATTTTTTATTTTAATGGAACTCACGATGATTATCACAGGGAATCGGATACGGTTGATAAGATCAATTTCGATCTTTTAGAAAACAGAGCTCGTTTAGTATTCCATACAGCATGGGAAATAGCAAATAGAAACAAGGCTATCACCGTAGATAGAATATCTGAAAGTATAGAATAGACAGATTACTAGTTAATCTAGTGTAAATAGATCAGTTGTCAACTAAGGATTTTAGTTGATCTTAAGAACATCATTAAGGAGAATTTAGATTCTAATTAATGGTGTTTTTTTTCTAGGTACCAAAACAGTATTGGCCAGGCAATTACTGATAGGATTGCAATTATATTCATTACTTCTACGCCTACCATTGATTTGAGTTTTAAGATTAATACTCCGTAAAATCAATTAAAATTACATCATAAATTCGAATCTGAACATGATAAAAGTTTGGTTTTTTAGTAGAATACAAAAATTGATTGATGAGATAAATTCACAAAAAAAGCCCCCTAAATAGGAGGCTTTATTTTTGGGTGGAAGACCGGGTTCGAACCGGCGACCTCTGGAACCACAATCCAGCGCTCTAACCAGCTGAGCTACAACCACCATTTAAGCGATTGCAAATGTAATATGTTTTTAGTTTTAAACCCAAAAAAAAATTGAGGAAATTTAAATTAAATCGTCTAAAGATTTTACAGCGACATAACGCTCTGTTGTAAAACCTTCTGCTGCCTCTACTCCAATGAGCCTTCCTAAGTCTTTAGCTCTGTAATGTACCGAGTCTAAAAAGTTCTTACTGCTGATTGGTGTATTGGGTTCTTTAGTGTTGGGATTATAGATTTGAGAAGCATAGGCTTTAATCGATTCCATCTTTTGCTCGATGGTGTCACTGACATCCACAACAAAATCTGGATCTATATTTTTCCACTGTATATAATGATATACTACTTGAGGCCTCCATTGTTGTTGGGGACCATTTTCATCTTCTGTTTCAATTCTTTTTAATCCACTCAAAAAGCAAGAATCACTTACTAATTTAGAACCTTTTCCATGATCTATATGACGATCATCTATCGCATTACAGAGTACAATTTTAGGTTGGTATTTTCGAATGGCTTTAATTACTTTTAATTGACTCTCTCTATCATTTTTAAAAAATCCATCCGCTAAATCCAAATTCTCCCTAAAAGATATTCCTAGTATTTTATTAGCAGCAGCGCTTTCTTTTTGACGAATTTCAACAGAACCTCTAGTTCCTAATTCTCCTTGAGTTAAATCGACAATAGCAACTGTTTTACCTTCTTTAACTGCTTTAGCAATCGTTGCTCCTGCTCCTAATTCTACATCGTCTGGATGTGCCCCAAAGGCTAATATATCTACTTTCATCTTATTGTATTTGCTTTAATGCTTGTTCGATATCCTCAATTAAATCAGATACTTCTTCGATTCCAAGTGAGAAACGAATAAGCTTGTCTTCTATTCCAGCTTCTTTGCGCTCCTGTTCACTTAAAAGTGAATGTGAGGTCTTACTCGGTGCAAGCATTGTGCTTTCCACTCCAGCTAAACTGAGCGAAGGCTTTATGAGTTTTAAAGCTGAAAAGAATTCTGAAGAATTGAGCTGTTCTTTAAGCTCAAAAGAGACAATAGCACCAAACTTAGTCATTTGTTCTTTGGCAAGTTCGTGTTCAGGATGACTTTCAAGACCTGGATAATACACCTTTTCAACTAAAGGGTGATTTTCGAGGTATAAAGCCATTGCCATCGCATTATCGCATTGAGCGTTTACACGAAGTGCCATCGTTTTCATAGAGCGCTCTAAGAGCCATACGGTATAATCACTGAGACTACCTCCAAAATTGATAGCGATAGACCATATTTTATCGATGTTTTCTTTTGATGCTGCTACAGCTCCTGCGGCAATATCAGAATGACCTCCCATATATTTTGTTGCAGAGTGAATCACAACATCGATTCCAAAATCATCTGGAACTTGAATAATGGGGCTTGCAAAAGTGTTATCGATAAGCGATATCAATTGATTCTTTTTGGCAAACTCCCCTACCATTTTAAGATCGGTGATTTTTAAAAGTGGATTGGATGGAGTTTCTACATAGACCATCTTTGTATTAGGTCGTAGTTCTCTTTCAAAATCTTCTTTGTTTAAACCATTTGTAAAACTGTACTCAATCCCAAATCGAGTAAATTCTTTGTGTATAAAGTTAACTGTACCACCGTAGAGTGCATTTTGAAATATAACGTGATCTCCGTGCTTTAGAAAGGCTAAAACAGCAGTGCTTATAGCAGCCATACCACTTCCAAATATCATTCCTGCTTCTTTGTGTTCTAATGCAGCAATCTTTTTTGAAAGACCTTCTTGATTAGGTGTATTAAAATATCTGGGGTAGCGTTTTACATCGACATTTTCATATGCGTATGAAGAGCTAACAAATATTGGAGATACAGCACCTTTGTGTTGCTTATCTTCCGCTTCGCCGGTATGTACACAGGTGGAATTAATCCCCAAGGGTTCTTGTGCCATGGTTTTATTTTTAATTAAAGATACAAACTTCGTTTCAATCGAAATTCTACGATTTATTCTGAACAGAACGGTATCTCAAATAACTCGTTACTCCCAATAATAAAACTACTCCTAAGGTATACCAAATAAAGTTAGGGGTAATTACTTGATCTCCACTCGCATAAGAATGTAGTCCAGAGAGATAGAAGTTAACACCAAAATAAGTCATCATGATACTTGCATAAGCTATGACACTCATAAAACTAAAGGTCCACTTCCCTCTAAGGCCTGGAATCAAACGAGCGTGAATTACAAAGGCATAGATCATAATTGAGATCAGTGCCCATGTTTCTTTTGGATCCCAACCCCAATAACGACCCCAGGATTCATTAGCCCACATTCCACCAAGGAAATTTCCAATGGTGAGCATCACCAGTCCAACGGTAAGCGACAATTCGTTTAAAACAGTCAACTCCTTTATATTTAGTTCCATTTTCTTTTGGTTGTTCTTATTGATTAACAACATCAAAATCATAGTAACAAATCCAATAATCATTCCAACACTGAGTGGACCATAACTTCCAACGATGATCGCTACATGTATCATCAGCCAATAACTATCTAGTACTGGTTGCAAATTTGCAATTGAAGGGTCAACCCAACTTTGATGAGCAATCCAGAGTAGCATAGAAGCCACAAAGGTTGCAGAAGCGAGACTTAAAGGACTCTTTCTACCCAAATACAATCCCATTCCAAGAGTCGCCCAGGAAACGTATAAAACACTCTCATAGGCATCACTCCATGGAGCGTGTCCTGAAATATACCAACGAACTCCAAGACCAAGAGTGTGAATTAAAAAGGAAATTCCAATGAGTATTGCAAAACCTTTAATGGCGTAATTGTATATTTTTCGGTCTTTAAAAATTTGAAATATCAACACTAAGAACATCAATACACCAAACATAATGTTGTAGTGATACAATCTATTAAAAGGATCTGCTTTGTTATATCTGATTTCAACATCAATTTTTTGATCCGAGGGCATCACTTCTGCTCCATTTTGTTTTTGGTTGATTTTAAGAGCTTCTAATACTTTGTTTGACTCTTGGTAATCAGAATTATTTAAAGCATTGTAAAGTGTTGATTTGTAATAGCGTAATCCGTTCTTAACAAAATTAGCATAGAGTGAATCTCTAACTTCATAGCCATCTCTTTGATATTCAACATCAGAAATCCATTTGTTGTTCTCATCGTTCACTAAAGGAAATACTTTGACAATTTCTCCAGACAATGCTCTGTTTAAGAGTCCTAATTTAAGATCGATTTCTCTAAAGTCTTTTTGAAATTGATTCGGTGTATTGGTCGCATAGGCCTCTTGAAGGTAAGGGGCTAATTTATACCTCCCCTGTGCATCAAAAAAATCGACCGCTTTTACTAATTTCTTACCCTTTGGAATCCCTATAATTTTGCGAAGACTATCGTTCTTTCCTTGTTTATCTAATGTGATAAACTCAACATTATACCACATTTCAGGGTTGAGTTGCATGGATAAGAAGACCTGATTGGCATCATAACCTTCGAAATGATCCTTGCGACTCAATTTTCTGAGTAATTCAGAAGCATAGGTGTTGATGGGCTTCATACGACCATTATCATCTTGGATGACCAGATAACCAAATTGATTCGCATGCTCCTTATCGACCATATACTCTTTTACCCATTTTAAGGGATCAGATGTGTTTTCTGTTTGGTGCTTATGATCGTCTTCTACAGTTTGTGCTTGAATACCCATACTCATCAAGACCATCAAAACTGTTAAAGCCGCTTTTTTGTTTTTAATTTCATCAATGGATCTAGAAAGCTTTTTAAAGCGAGTTTCACCAAAGAAGAAAATTGCAATCATTCCTATATAAAGTAGAATATATCCTAAATAAGTGATATTGGTTCCCCACCAATCGTGATTTACAGAGAGCACTGTTCCTTTTTCATCTGGATCAAAGCTCGATTGAAAAAAGCGATAGCCTTTGTGATCCAATACGTGGTTCATATAGATATCGTAATCAAATGACTGCTCATCTTCTACTGTAATCTTACTCATAAATGAAGAGTATCCTTTCTCGGTACCAGGATACTTTTCTGCGATAAAATCTTTGAGGTGAATTGCAAATGGCAATTCGTAAACTTTAGACCCATAGCCTACGGTGAATTTTAGCCCCCCTAGTTCTAAGGGTTCTGAATAGGAACTCATTCCCTTTTGTCCTAGAACAGTGATTTCCTCTGATTGGTCCCCTACGGTGATTTTAAAACGAACCGCATCTTTAGCTTCAGCAGCTCCCATTTCAGCTTTGACGATCCCCTTTTTACCGTAGATAATCGGCTCAGGAATCACAAATTGAAATTCAGAGAAATTATAAAGTGAACGCAACTGCAATTCAGTAGTCTGATCCGCTACAACACGATCAGTATATTGATCAGCCATTCTCAAAAAACTTCCCTCAAAAGGAGAATTAATAGAGTAACTACCGTCTTTTAAACTAATATTAATGGCTCCATCGGTGGGAGAATTAAAAGCAAATAATACGTTGTGAATGTTTTCAACAGTTCCTTCTTTGATATAGTGTTCGTCTCTTGATCCAGTAGAAGAAGTAACGATTTTTAAAAATGCCTCTCCATTTTCATCTGCGACAATACCAGATGTCATCCCTGCTCTAAAATCTACAAACTCCATTTTAAAGTCTGTTTGATCAAAGTTTTTCTTCCACGGAAGTGATGATTTGATTGCCTGTGGGGTTACAAGGATGTCGTCTTGAAAATTTCTTCTGAGTATCTGACCGTCCATTTCACCATCAACCATCAATGTTAAATAGGTTTTATCTGAATAAAAAACCTTTTCAGAAACCCCTTCTCTAATGGGCATCATTCCTTCAAAACTGATATAACGAGTTACAAAAGCACCAAGAATTATAAAGATCCAAGCAAGGTGAAGAACAAGAACTGCTAATTTTTCCTTTCTAAGCAATCGATACTTTGCAATATTTCCAATGAAATTAATCATAAAAAAGAGCATGATTGCTTCAAACCAACTCGTATTATAGATCCAAATTCTTGCAGTTTCAGTACTGTACCAACTCTCAATAAAAGTTCCAAGTGCCATTGCAACAGCAAAAGCAATAAACAATACCGCCATCAAACGGGTTGAAAACAAATAATTTTTGATTAAATCCATAGTAAAATAAATAGCAGAGCAAAAGTAAGTACTTCTTATCTACTAAATAAATTTTAGCTTAAAATTTAAGATGCATTTAAGGAAATTGACTTCCCTTTTTGTATTTTCGCTCGTATGATTGAAGTAACTATTATAGGAACTGGAGCTCTTGCTCGAAATTTATATCACGCTTTTATCGAAAGTGATCAGGTCCATCTTCAAATTATTGGTAGATCCAAAGAAGCACTTCAATTTTTCACAAATTCAACTACCACAACTGACTTTAAAAAAGCCAAATTATCTGAAGTAATACTGTTGGCGGTATCAGATTCAGCAATCAAAGAATGCGAAGCTGCTATAGGAGTTCATCAATCGGTGATTGCTCATTGCGCAGGGTCGTTTCCTTTAAACAATTTAACATCAGAAAATGCTGGTGTCTTTTACCCTCTGCAAACCTATAATGACAAAAGTTTTGTCAATTTTGATAGCGTACCAGTTTTACTTGAAGCTAAAAACAAAAAGACATTTAATGCTTTAAAGAATTTGGCTAGCATCCTATCAACTGATGTCCGAGAGCTCGATTCAAACAAGCGCAAAGAAGCTCATTTAGCTGCAGTCTTTGCTAATAATTTTAGCAATTATTTATTTGGTTTGAGCAAAGAACTATTAACTGATTTTGAACTTCCTGGTGATTTATTGAATGAATTAATTCTTCAAACTGCTAAAAATGCAGTAGCTTTTGATCCCAAAATGATTCAATCAGGCCCCGCTAGAAGAAAGGATCTAGAAACCATTGAAGAACATTTAAAAATGATCAAAGATCCAAATCACAAAAAAAGATACGAGCAGTTAAGCAATGCTATAAAAGACCTATATAATGAGTTATAAAGAATACTTACATAAAATTGACACCTTTATATTTGATGTGGACGGTGTATTTACCGATGGAACCGTTCAAATTAGTGAACAAGGACAATTATTACGAACTGTCAGTGTTAAAGACGGTTATGCTGTAAAGCAAGCACTAAACCTAGGATATACCATTTGTTTGATCTCCGGAGGAACAGATCCTGGAGTACAAAAGCGATTTGCTGCACTTGGGGTTGAACATATATACTTAGGAGCTTCATACAAGATGGAGGCCTTTGAAGATTTTATTCATAAAACAGGCACTAAACCAGAAAACATCCTCTATATGGGAGATGATATTCCAGATATTCCACCTTTAAAAGCAGTAGGATTAGCGACCTGCCCTCAAGATGCTGTTCCTGAAGTAAAGGAACTATCCCATTATATATCTCATCGAATTGGAGGTGATGAGTGCGTTAGAGATGTGATTGAACAAGTACTTAAAGTGAGAGGTGATTGGCCTCCTGCTTATGATGCTAAAAACGACTAGTTCATGGATTTGAATTGTAAGGTAGTATTGGGATCTTCTTCTCCTAGAAGGAAAAACTTTTTTAAGGATATGGGAATTGATGTTGAAATCAGGACCCAAGAAGTTGCAGAAGAATATCCAAATCATTTAGTCAAAGAAGAAATCACCGATTACTTATCTATTTTAAAGGCTGAACCATTAAAAAAGGGACTTTCTGATGATGAGGTCCTCATTACTTCGGATACCATTGTATGGTTTGAAAACAAAGCTCTTGGCAAACCATCAGATTATAATCACGCTGTAGAAATCTTAGAGCTACTCTCTGGTAATTGGCACGAGGTCTATACCTCTGTGTGCTTTACTTCTTCTCAAAAACAAGTGGTAGTCAATGCGATTACTAAGGTTAAATTCAATGATATTTCAAGAGAGGACATTGAGTATTACATTAATGAATACCAACCATATGACAAGGCTGGAGCTTATGGAATCCAAGAGTGGATAGGCTTAATTGCTGTCGAAAAAATAGAGGGTTCTTTTAACAATGTTGTGGGTTTACCAACAGCACTAGTCTACCAAACATTAACAAAATTTTGTAATTCCTAAGAACTAAAATATTGTATTTTGGTTCAAAAGGAATTCCATGAACACACGCTCAATCTTTTTTAGTTTACTTCTTTTTTGTAACCTTCATCTGTTTGCACAACAACACAGCACTAAATCTTCTTCTGAACTACATTTAGACTTACAAAAGCTCAATTTCTTAGGAAGAGTGATGTTTGTAGCAGCGCACCCTGATGATGAAAACACACGATTAATATCTTATTTAACCCATCAATTACACGCTAAAACAGCCTATTTAGCAATGACAAGGGGTGATGGAGGCCAAAACCTTATAGGTACAGAGATACGTGAGCTCTTGGGAGTTTTAAGGACAGAGGAACTCAAAAAAGCGCGTTCCATTGACGGTGGAGAGCAGTATTTTACGAGAGCAATTGATTTTGGTTATTCAAAGCATCCAGACGAAACCTTAAGAATATGGGACAAACAAGAACTATTAACTGATATAATCGATCGGATTCGATTGTTTAAACCAGACGTCATTATCAATCGATTTGATCACCGAACTCCTGGCAGTACTCATGGTCATCACACCACATCTGCCATTCTTTCTGTGGAAGCCTTTGATTTAATCGATAATACAAAATTATTTCCGCTCAGAACTGCAACTGAATCTTGGAAACCCAAACGTTTGTTTTACAATACCTCTTGGTGGTTTTACGGATCAGTTGAAAAATTTGAAGAGGCTAACAAAAATAACCTTTTGAAATACGATGTAGGAGTTTATTACCCTTCACTGGGAATCTCTAACAATGAGATTGCCTCCATAGCTAGCAGTCAACACCTTTGTCAAGGTTTTGGAAGACGTTTACAAAGAGGTTCAGAAAACGAATACTTAGAACTCATCAAGGGAAGTAAACTCTCAACAGGAGATCTATTTGAAGGAATTGACACCTCTTGGAATCGAATTAAAGGTGGTCAGGCGATAGAACAACTTCTCAAGCCACTGGAAGAAAATTTTAATTACGCCCATCCTTCATCTCATACTCCTGTTTTACTTCAAGCCTATACCCTACTCAATAATTTAGAAGACAGTTTTTGGAAACGAGAGAAAACAAAGGAATTGATTGATTTTATTTTGGCAGTAAATGGAATTTTTATTGAAACAAATGCAACCAAAGCTTATACAAACCCTGGTAGTGATGTTGAATTCATTCTTGAAGCCATCAATCGATCAAACAATCGAGTAAGCATTCAAAGGGTTGAATCCAATTATCAAACAACGAATTCAATCAAAGAATTCTCACTTGAAAACAATCAAAAGACAAGCACTAAATTAAATGTGCATCTAGACCAAGGAACACCATACAATACTCCCTATTGGCTCGATAAATCCACCGATGGTATTGGAATGTACTCCACTAATAATACCGACTTTATCGGTCTTCCAAATACTCCTAATCCCATAAAGTTTAAAATCCTTTTAACGATAAATGGAGTTGCAATTCCAATTGAAAGAACTGCCGTCCATCGCACTTCTAAACCTGACAAAGGGGAACTGCTAACAAATTTTAGTGTTCTTCCTAAAATTAGCTTAGAATTCAAAGACCAAGTGAGTCTCTTTACCGATTTACACCCCAAGACCATTCAGGTAGAAGTCAAAGCGCTCAGCAATTCTATCGATGGTGAAGTCTATTTAGAGATTCCCGACTCATGGAGTATTGAACCTAAAAAACACATATTTGACTTTGAAAGCCAAGGCGAATCGCAACTGTTATCTTTTAAACTGACTCCATCCAAAACCCAGGGAAGCTATACCATCATGGCTAAAGCAAAAATTGACAATCAGATCTTCGACAAACAACACATAGTTATTGATTACGATCATATACCCAAACAAGATGTCTTACTACCCGCCTCATTTAAAGCAGTTAAACTCTCCATTGAAAAAAGAGGAGAACGTATCGCTTATATCATGGGAGCTGGAGATCAGATTCCTGAGAGTTTAGAACAAATTGGATATCAAGTCGACTTAATTTCTATAGAATCGATTACTTCAGATCTTTTAGAAGCCTATGATGCTGTAGTTTTAGGTATAAGAGCCTACAATGTCTATCCTGAATTGAAAACTAAACAAGCCATATTACTGGATTATGTTTATAAGGGAGGAATCATGATTACCCAATACAACACCAGTGGAAGATCTGGTTTGGATTTATCAGACGTATCACCCTATTCGCTTCAATTGTCAAGAGATCGTGTTGCTGAAGAAAATGCAGAAGTTAGATTTTTACTTCCTAAACATCCTGTTTTAAACTATCCCAATAAAATTACTGAGGGAGATTTTGACAATTGGGTTCAAGAAAGAGGCTTGTATTTTCCAAATCAATGGGATTCTAAATTCGCCGCACCATTGGATATGAACGATTTAGGTGAAACTCCAAAACAAGGTAGCTTATTGATTGCTCCTTATGGAAAGGGAACCTATATCTATACAGGTATCAGCTTCTTTAGAGAACTACCTGCAGGAGTTGCGGGTGCTTATAAACTATTTGCAAACCTATTATCACAAAACAACAATTAATATGAAGTGGAAATCTTGGTATGGTCTGGTACTAGCTGCAAATGCGATCTATATACTTTTGTTTTACCTTTTAATGACTAACTACTAATATGAGCACTATTGATTGGATGATCCTTATAGGTACACTATTGTTCATTATTGGATACGGTTATTGGAAAACAAGAGGGGCTCAAAGTGTAGAAGATTATGTACTCGCTGGTAACAACACTCCTTGGTGGACGATCGGTTTGTCGGTCATGGCCACACAAGCATCTGCAATTACATTCTTATCCACTCCTGGACAGGCCTTCCACGATGGAATGGGATTTGTTCAGTTCTATTTTGGACTTCCCTTGGCCATGATTGTCATATGTGTGGTGTTTATTCCTCTTTATTACAAACTTAAGGTTAGAACAGCCTATGAATTCTTAGAAAATCGCTTTGGAGTTCAAACAAGAACGCTTACTGCCCTACTCTTTTTAGTGCAAAGAGGTCTTGCTGCTGGAATTACCATCTTTGCACCGGCTATTATCCTATCGGCTATTTTGGGTTGGCCACTTCGAATACTGGTCATAATCATTGGAATATCGGTGATGATCTATACCGTAAGTGGTGGAACCAAAGCAGTAAATGTGACTCAGAAACAACAGATGTTTATCATGTTTTCTGGAATGACACTCGCTTTTTTCTACATCTTAAAGAGTTTTCCATCTGAGCTAAATTTTAACAATGCACTCTCATTAGCAGCAGTACATGACAAACTCAATATCTTAGATTTTAGTTTTGATACCAGTAGTAGATATACCATTTGGAGCGGACTCACCGGAGGATTCTTCTTAGCATTGTCTTATTTTGGAACAGATCAAAGCCAGGTTCAACGCTATTTAACAGGTAAATCCATCAGAGAAAGTCGTCTTGGACTTATCTTTAACGGACTCTTAAAAGTGCCTATGCAGTTTTTCATATTGCTAACAGGTGTTATGGTCTTTGTTTTTTATCAAATCAATCCAAGCCCTATTCACTTTAATCCCTTGACCAAAGAGCGTTTGATCGAATCTAATTACAGAGAAAACTTTAAGGCATTAGAGGGCAAATATCAAAATCTTGAAAAGGATAAAAAGAAAGCACAATTAAATTATATCGAGGCTTTAAATTCTGAGGATGAATCACAAATAAACAGCACTAAGAAAGTCCTTAAGTCCATCGACTCAGATGAAAAATACTACAGAAAAGCTGCAAAGGAACTCCTTGAAAAAGCAGCTCCAGAACTAGAATCTAACGACAAGGATTACGTATTTATACATTACATACTCAACAATCTACCCATTGGCCTGATCGGTTTACTTCTAGCTGTGATTATGTCGGCTGCGATGTCATCTTCAGCCTCTGAACTCAATGCTCTTGGAACAATTACTGCAATTGATCTCTATCAAAGGCATCACAAGAAAAAAGAAAACGCAGAACACTATCTTAAAGTTTCCAAACTTTTTACTCTAGCTTGGGGATTAATAGCAATTGGAATTGCTTCAATTGCAAACCTTTTTGACAATCTAATTCAATTGGTTAATATCATAGGGTCAATCTTTTACGGAAATATTTTAGGGATCTTTTTAATTGCCTTTTTTATAAAATTAATTCAAGGAAAAGCTGTCTTTAAAGCAGCTATAATTACTCAGATCGTAGTTCTTTTAGTTTATTATTTAGATTGGATGTCCTATTTATGGCTTAACCTATTAGGATGTATTTTAGTAGTTCTAATCAGCTTTGTAATTCAAAAAGTTACGATTAAAACAAGTGCCTAATTATCCGTAAAATCACAGCGGGCTATTGTAAAGAGATAGAATTTTAATTAGTAAATAAAAAAACATTTACTATATTTAATTTCTTTAACTCTCAATTTTATGAAAAAATCCCTTCTTCTACTGATTCTATTTAGTTTTAGTACTCATTTTTATGCTCAAAAGATGAGCAAACAAAAGAAAGAAATAGTCGCTTCCATTGAACGTCATCAAGACAAATTAATAGAAATTAGTGATTCCATATGGGCTCTTGCTGAAACAGCCTTTAACGAAACTAAATCAGCTGAATTATTAGCTTCTTATGCTGAAGAAAACGGAATGAAGGTTGAACGTGGAGTCGCGGGTATTCCCACAGCTTTTACAGCGACCTATGGCTCCGGAAAACCAGTGATAAGTATTTTGGGAGAATTTGACGCACTTCCTGGTATTTCACAAAAATCACAGCCTTCAAAAGAACCTCTTGTAGAAGGGGCTCCTGGACATGGATGTGGACACAATATGTTTGGAACAGCTTCACTTGGAGCAGCTATAGCGATCAAGGAACAGATCGAAGCAGGTAAATTACAGGGAACCGTTAAGTTTCTTGGAACTCCTGCTGAAGAAAAGTTTTTTGCAAAAGTATGGATGGTCAAAGAAGGTTTGTGGGACGATGTCGATGTCAATGTGAGTTGGCACCCTGGATCAAATATCGAAGCTGATGCACAAAGCTCTCTAGCTTTAGTTGATTTTAAAGTTGAATTTTTTGGTCAAGCTGCACACGCCTCTGCTGATCCATGGAATGGTAGATCCGCATCTGACGCCTTAGAATTATATACCACTGGTATCAACTATTACCGCGAACACATTCGTCCAACAGTACGCATACACTATCATATTCAAGACGGAGGTCAGGTTGTAAATGTTGTGCCTGATTACTCAAGACTTTGGGTACGCGTTCGTGACACCAAGCGCAAGGGCATGAATGTCGTTTACGAGCGAATTAAAGAGATGGCTGAAGGTGCTGCAATTATGGCTGATGTTGATTATAAGATCTCATTAATTTCAGGAATCTATGAAGTTTTGGTCAATAGAACAGGTGAAGAAGCGATGCAGAAAAATTTAGAATTATTAGGACCTATCACTTATACCGATGAAGAAATAACTTATGGTAAAAAAATCCAAGAAGCTACAGGAAAACCTCAGGTAGGATTTGATTCTAATATTAACCCCCTACTCGAAACTCAAGAACACCCTATGGGAGGTTCAACAGATGTAGGTGACGTGAGTTGGGTCGTTCCTAACATCAATCTTTCAGTTACAGTTGCTCCTAAGGATACTCCTTGGCATTCCTGGGCAGTTATCGCATGTGGATCAATGAGTATTGGACATAAAGGGATGCTCTATGCCTCAAAAGCGATGGGAATGACCATGGTGGATTTGTTTAATAATCCTAAACTGGTATCCGACATGAAAAAAGAATTTAAAGAGCGAAAAGGAAACGAAATTTACGAGCCAATGATTGATGGCCCACCACCATTAAAATATGAATAAAACATTCCTATCGGATCTATGAAGTTAAATTTTAAACAACTCGCAATCATCTATTTTATAATGTTATATCTACATATAACAGCAGTTGTCTATTTTCCATCAGTGGAACCTTTCACCAAACCTTTTCTTATGCTTATACTTCTTTATTGGTTGTATACACATAAGAGCAGAATTACCAACAAAGGTGTTTTTAATGCTACAGCACTCGCTTTAGTATTTTCTCTGATTGGAGATGAATTCATGGTTTTTGAGGTTGGTAGGCCACTAGTATTTTTAGGTGGGCTTTCAAGTTTTTTAATCGCTCATTTATTTTTTATTAGAGCTTTTTCTTTTCAAAGAAATAAGAAATTAAAAGTTAGCAACAGTTTTTTATTCAGTTTGATGCTTCAAGGGGTTATCATCTTTATGATATTTGACAAGCATATAGATAATCAGCTTAAAATTCCAATGTATCTGTATTGTTTAGTGATCATATCTATGGTTAATTTTGCCTATTTGAGAAAAGATTCTATTGATCGTTGGAATTGGAATATAGGAGTAATCGGTGCATTTAGTTTTGTGATTTCAGATTTGCTTTTAGCCTATAATGCTTTTGTAACTCCCTTTAAATTTGCTCCTTTTGTCTTATTGACTCACTATGGAATTGCTCAGTTTTTGATCGTAAACAGTATTATCTATTCTTTTGAAGCTCCAAAGGATTAATCACCTCCAGACCTATCCAATACGCCACTCTGTAATGTGGCCAAATAAGCCCATGGATTATATTAAAATCGAAGGAGATGAGTCTGCTTTGCATTTTGGTATAGAAGTCGAGGGAGTGATCTGTTCAGTGGTTTCTCTTTTTATTGAAAAGGATCAAGCCCAAATACGAAAGCTAGCTACATTGATCGATTATCAAAACAGATCTTATGCAACTAATTTAATGACACATTGTATAGAACACTCCAAAAAGCTTCAGCTAAAAAGCATATGGCTTAATGCACGAGCTGATAAAATTGGATTTTACAAGCGTTTTGGTTTTGAATCAACCGATTCAACTTTTGAAAAGGGAGGAATCTCTTATGTAGTGATGTCTCTTAAACTTCTTTGATCCGTTCGATTTTCGCACCTAAAGACTGAAGTCTTGGAACAATGTTTTCGTACCCTCTGTCGATTTGCTCTACATTGTGAATTATCGATGTTCCTTTGGCAGAAAGGGCTGCAATCAAAAGAGATACTCCAGCTCTTATATCTGGAGATGTCATTACAGTGGCCTTGATTTGGTGTTTAAAATTGTGCCCAATCACCGTTGCTCTATGAGGATCACATAATATAATTTTTGCTCCCATATCGATTAACTTATCGACAAAGAACAATCTGCTTTCAAACATCTTTTGATGGATAAGAACTTCTCCTTCTGCTTGAATTGAAGTTACTAAAAGCACAGATAAGAGGTCAGGAGTTAGTCCTGGCCAAGGTGCATCGGCAAGAGTTAAGATAGAACCATCTATAAAAGACTGGATCTTATATCCATCTTTGTGAGCGGGAATAAAGATATCATCACCCTTTTTTTCAATGGTAATTCCCAATCTTCTAAAAGCTTCTGGAATTTGACCAAGGTGTTTCCAAGAAACATCTTTGATAGTGATTTCTGATCTGGTCATCGCAGCTAATCCTATCCAAGATCCAATTTCAATCATATCTGGAAGCATTCGATGGGAAGCTCCACCTAATCGATCAACACCTTCTATTGTCAAGAGATTTGATCCTATTCCACTGATTTTAGCCCCCATTTTATTTAACAGCTCACAGAGTTGTTGAAGATAGGGTTCACAAGCAGCATTGTAAATAGTAGTGGTTCCTTCTGCTAGTACTGCAGCCATTACTATATTTGCAGTTCCAGTCACAGAAGCTTCATCGAGTAAGATATAGCATCCTTTTAGGCGATCTGCCTCTACCCCATAAAAGTGTTCTTCTCTTATGTATCTAAAGCTAGCTCCAAGCTTAATAAAGCCTTCAAAATGAGTATCTAATCTTCTTCTACCAATTTTATCACCTCCTGGCTTAGGAATATATCCCTTGCCAAAACGGGCTAATAGAGGACCTACAAGCATAATAGAACCTCTTAATCCTCCACCATCTTTTTTAAATTGTTCAGAGGTGAGATAATCCATATTTATCTCATCAGCTTTAAAGGAATAAATTCCATTTGAAAGTTGTTTGACTTTAACCCCAAAATCTCTAAGCAAGTCAATTAATTTATTGACATCAACGATATCTGGAATATTTTCAACTACCACTTCTTCATCTGTGAGTAAAACAGCACAAAGGATTTGTAGGGCTTCATTCTTAGCTCCTTGAGGAGTGATTTCACCTGAGAGCTGATGACCTCCCTCAATCTTAAATATTCCCATATCTAAATGAGTTTAAAACCTCTTTTTTCGGTTTTGGTTATTATTGCGTTGATGTTTCTTGTTTTGAGGGCGTTGCTGATTGTTGTATTTTAAAATTTGTTCACTAGAAGTGAGCTCATCTTTATTTTCAGCTAAATTGATTTGACCATTGGAAAGTTCCAACAAATGGTTGTAAATCACAGAATCGTCTACTGTATCCTTATTCCAATTGAGGTAACACTTTTTCATATGATTAGCAATCACTAGTTCCAATCCATCTCTCTTATCTCCTTTTTCCCAAGATATAGCAACATCGATCATTCTTTTGATATTGTTTCCGTAAAAACGATACTTAGGAGCGTTTTGTGGATAATCTAAAGGATCTGGCTTTTGAGACAAAGTTTCCTGAGGAGTAATAGGAAATGGTGAATCAACATCCAATTGAAAATTCGACATAATAAAGAGCTGATCCCACAATTTGTGTTGAAATTCAGGAACATCTCTCAAATGCGGTTGAAGGTTTCCCATTACCGATATAATGGCTTGAGCAGTTTTGTTGCGCTCTTCACGATCAGCAATACTCACTGCGTGGTCAACCATTTTTTGAAAATGTCTTCCGTATTCAGGAATGTGTAATGCAGAACGTTCTGTATTGTACTCTAGGTGTTCTAATTGGTCCAAATTATTGGGGTTTAATTCATGAAGAAAGTGGTAAAAATACAAATAATTACACTCAATTACTAGTTAAAGAGAAATTACTCCCTCAACGACACTAACCTCTTTGTATTTTACAACAACATCCTCTGCAGATTCTAGTCTCATTTTAATACTTACACTGGTGTAAGTTCCTTTGGAAGACTGTCTGTGGTTGATTTGAGCATGTGGCTCGTTAAAGATACTATTAATCGCTTTTATTTTTTCCTCTGAAGAAGGAACTATAAATTTAAACAAATATTCTGCCGGCCATGAAGTTGTTTCCTTGAGTTGGCCGATTAATTTTGAATAAAATTCTTCTGTTTTGTTTTCTTTCATAATCTTTTACTTTGCAAATATAGTGATGTTCTTCATATGTTAAAGTCAAAATCAATTTCATTAACTTGCACCTTTAAAATGATACCAAAAACATGCCAAAAAAAATTGTGATTAGCGGAGGCCCTTCTTCGGGAAAAACAAGTCTTATTGCAGCCTTAGAGAAGATAGGGCATTCCTGTATACATGAGGTTTCTAGAGAGATAACGCTACAGGCACGACAAAACGGCATAGAACACCTCTTTAGGACCGATCCACTGTTGTTTTCACAAATGCTTCTAGAGGCAAGAGTTGAACAATTTAGAGCAGCTGATCAAATAGATAGCGATTATGTCTTTCTTGATAGAGGCATTCCTGATGTGGTTGCCTATTTGGATCGCAATGGAGTCGAATACCCTCTTCCTTTTGTAGATGCATGTAAAACACATCAATACGATGCAGTCTATATACTACCTCCTTGGAAGGATATACACATTACAGACAACGAACGCTACGAAGATTATTCAGAAGCAAAAATTTTATTTGAATACCTTCATAAGGCATATGAAACCTACGATTACAATCATGTATATGTACCCAAAGGAACTATTGAGGAGCGAATTGAGTTTATTTTAACTCATTTAAAGACCCTATAGGTGACAAAAGAAGAAGTATTATACAACTATTGGGGATTTAAAGAGTTTCGATTCCAGCAAGCTAACATTATCGATACGGTATTGGATGGGAAAGATTTGATTGCATTACTTCCTACAGGGGGAGGTAAATCGGTTTGTTATCAAATCCCATCACTAATGATGGAAGGCATCTGCATTGTTGTTTCTCCCTTAGTATCACTCATAGAAGATCAAGTTGAATCCCTCAATTCAAAAGGCATAAAAGCTCTAGGACTCAGTGGAGGAATTCCCTATCAAGAACTCGAGCGTTTACTGGATAATTGTGTATACGGAAATTTTAAATTCTTGTACTTGTCTCCTGAACGACTCGCTCAACCACTGGTTTGGGAACGACTTTTAAAAATGAACATCAATCTAATTGCCATTGATGAAGCACATTGTATTTCTCAGTGGGGACATGATTTTAGACCTTCCTATCTCAACTGCTCTAAACTCAAAGAAGAATTTAAGGTTCCTGTGATTGCTCTAACAGCAACGGCCACCAAAAAAGTTGAAAATGAAATAAGTGAGCTACTGCTTCTAGAAAATCCACAAATTTATAGACAGTCATTTAACAGAAGTAATCTTTCCTATCAACTCATTCAAACAGCTGATAAATCGAATTACCTCTTCCAAATTTGTAAAAAACACAACGGCAGTGGTATTGTTTATGCAAACAACAGAGGATTGTGCAAACAACTCTCTGAATTACTCAATCAACAAGGAATAGCAGCTGCAGCATATCACGGAGGAATGAGCAAGGATGAAAAATCAAAGGTTCTTCAATCCTGGAAAAAAGACATCACTAAAATTGTTGTAGCTACATCCGCATTTGGTATGGGAGTCGACAAGGCAGATGTCCAATTCATTGTTCATTTTCAGCTGACTGAAAGCATGGAGCAATACGTTCAAGAAACAGGACGTGCTGGTCGAAATTCACAAGAAGCCTCAATCTACTTGCTTTACCATCCTTCCGACGAACAAAAACTCAAAGATCAGTATCTCAATAGCTATCCGACTATTGAAGAGCTTAAAGAAGTGTACAAACATTTGAATAATTTTTTTTCTATCGCCTATGGAGAGCTTCCTAAACAGAAATTTTATATCGATCTAAACACTTTTTGTCATCGTTATCAATTAAATACTAACAAGACTTATACAGCTTTAAAAATTTTTGATAAATACGAAATTATCGAATTGGAACACTCCAATACAATTTTAACCAAAATTCAATTTACTGCAGCTAAGTCAGCCTTCGAGAACCTGATTAGCAGCAATAAAACTCATGCAAGCATATTAACAAGCATCCTAAGAACCTATGGAGGGGTCTTTGAGCTTCCTACAGCCGTCAATTTAGATTTGATAGCATCTACCTCTAACACTTCAAAAGAAGTGCTTGTAAAGGCTTTAAATTACTACAAACAATTAAACCTTTTAAGTTTGTTAGAACTGTCATCTGATTTGAGTTTTTATTATACCAAACCCAGAGAAGATCATTACACCATTAATCAATTTGGTAAGCTACACCAACAATCAATAGCGCACAAAAACAATCAGCTTCAAGCCTGTATTGAATACACTCAATTAAAACAGGGATGCAGAATGGTGTATTTGCTCAATTATTTTGGAGAAAAGGCTGAAGCATGTGGAAAATGTGATCTCTGTAAATCAACGAATAATTCAATCACTACTAAGGAACTAAAAGCTAGAATACTCGATCTTTTGAGTGTAAAACCACACAGTTCAAAAGAACTAGTTGTTGCTATAGATTACCCAGAGAATACTATCTTTGAAGCCTTAAAAGATTTATTAGCGACACAAAATATCCGTATTGATGCAATCAACAACTACCACAGAACAGGGAACTAAGTTAAAAGTAGTATTTATGGGCACTCCTGATTTTGCTGCTCATATCCTTGAACACCTCATTGAGAACCATTACGATATTGCTGCAGTAGTAACGGTTGCAGACAAACCAGCTGGTAGAGGAAAAAAACTCAGGTATTCTGCTGTTAAGGAAGTTGCTATAAAAGCTAATCTTCCGCTACTTCAACCTACTAATTTAAAAGAGGCCTCATTTTTAAACGAGCTCAACTCC
>Ga0233451_10001070_pt1 | contig 26944 bp, 9 predicted proteins | sample 011ome_29_FD_183052 | JGI IMG/M metagenome (GOLD analysis project Ga0233451, IMG submission 183052) | Coastal salt marsh microbial communities from the Groves Creek Marsh, Skidaway Island, Georgia - 011504CT (spades assembly) | ecosystem: Environmental > Aquatic > Marine > Intertidal zone > Salt... | reverse complement strand
TGGGAGCAACGGGGAAGTCTATCGCGTTTCGGTGCAAATGAAAACGAACGCGAGTTTTGGTGGTGGTGATGGTGACGACGACGAGGACAAAAAGAAGAATGATAACGTTTTTGAAGAAGTAACCGAGGCGACGTGCGAATGCGCGCACGCGAACAAACTGAGCGGGAAGACGCGAGGGAGGTGCAAACATTCGTGCGCGGTTTTGATGGTTGGTTTAGATCATCGTCGTCAAAGTCGGATTCAGAAGAAGACTTTGATGAACAACAATAACTCGCCGAAAGGGAAGGCTTTGGGGGCAAATGGGGATTCTTCGTCGGGGGTGACGACGGGGAGGATGAAACGCGCGAGGAAGCTGCCGATGTCACTTTTGGGGGGAGGAAAGAGCGGAGACGGGGGAGAGGTTGAGAAGAGTAAGAAGAATAAGACAGCGAAAGCGACGACTCAGAAGACGATCCGGGCGGTTCAGACGACGACGACGAAAAAGAAGGATGATGACGAGAAGGCGGATTTTTTGGAGGATTTGCTGGATGATGACGGCGACGAGGAAGAAGAAGAGGACGAAGACGGGAAGAAAGAAAGGCTGAAAAAGAAGAGGAAGAAGAAAAGAGGGAGAAGAAGAGAGACTTCCTCGTCGGACTCGGAATCGGATTTTGAACCGTTCGGCGCTGAAGTGCCGATGGAACATCGCATGCCGACGATGTCGCAAAGACCGACGCCGCCGAGACGACGACGGGGCAGAAGAGGCGACGCGGACGACGGGGATGATGACGAGATAGAAGACATGGTGGAGATATCCGATTTTAGCGATGGCGAAGAACTACCACCGCGACGACCGGCTGGAATCGATGGCGTCGCGAAAGCGCACGCGAACAAAAAGAAGGCGCTCGAAGCGGCAGAATGCATGACCCTGGAGACGTTACGAGCGGCGTGCGAGAGACGCGTCGAGCGAGCCGCATCCGCCAAAGAAATAGAAGAAGAAGAAGAAGAAGAAGAAGCATACAAGGAGAAGAAGGAAAATGAAGCCGAAGAACAAGTACAAAACCACGAAGAAGATGGCGCCATCGTCATCGACGACGATGGCGACGAGATGGTTCTGGGCACGCAAAACAGATCGCCGGCGCCACCGCAAACAACAACAACTAAAAAAAGTCAACCGATGACGATGGAAGAAATGCAAAAGTTGTTCATGTTTGGCGGGAGCACAAAAGCCGCTGCTTCTCCTCCAATCAATATTAAAGAGAAGAACACCCACGCGAATTCTCCTCCAAAAGTGCCCGGCGCGGGCCCTCTCGCGTCCTCCTCGACGATGCCTCCAAAGAAGAAGAAACCAAAAACCGTCCCAATCGTAACCACTCAAGAAGACGCCATCAACTACTTTACCGCCGCCGCTGGGAAAAAAGAAGAAGAAGAAGAAGAAGAAGAAGAAGAGAAGAAACGAAAACGAGCCAAGAAGGCTGTCGTCGAATACTCCGTCGCCGCCGACGCCTCGCTCAAGGAGAAACCCAAAAAGAGCTTCGCCGCCTTGTTCGAAAACAACGGCTACAGCAGCAGCAGCGACTCCTGAAAAAAGTGAACTTAAATGAACAACAACAACAACGACAACGACAACACCAACAAATAGAGTAGCGAAAAGCAGTAGACGCGCACAGATAGATAGAGAAATAGCTAAACCGCCGGCAAAAGCGCGCACATATAAAATATTCAAAAGCAGCAAAGCGAGAAAAGAAGAAAATCTACGTCTCCCCGGGGAGGAAAAAGGAGCACATTTAAATGCTCTTACTCGGTGTCTTTACAACCATAAAACGCCCATCATCATCGAAAAAGGGTACATACACACAGAGACGATAGATATATGTGTTCTCCTCCGTAAATGAAACCCGATTCGATTCGCTCGCTCGTAGTCGTTTTCCTCTAAATTTTTACCTCTGAAAAAGCAGTTGAAATTCTTCACAAAAAAATTTCAAACGACGGCTTAATAAAGCACATTTTACTCCTCATGTCCTCCTTCTCCTCCTCCTCGAGACGAGCGATCAAACGTCTCGTTCGATCCTCGATCGGTGCTTCTTTTGGAGGAGGACTTTCTCGAACTGGTTTCGGTGGTTTTGCGGCGCAGATCCAGCGACTCATCAGCGTTGGTTGCGGATCATCATTTTCGTCAGATCTCCCGGCGGCGAAGAGAACAATCAGTAGTACTAAGACGACTTTAAAGAGCAAAGAAAACGAGGACGATGAAAGGTTACAAATCGAAGTCCCGGTGAAATTCATCGCGCACAACATCGATTCACCTCCCTCGCAACTGGTGGACACTTCAAAATCGGAAATCATCGACATGTTCACGCAAGCGTACCAAATGCGACGTTTGGAAATTGCAGCGGATACTTTATACAAGAGCAAATTTATACGAGGATTTTGCCACCTCTACGACGGGCAAGAAGCAGTCGTGGTCGGGATGGAAAAGGCGTTAACGCACGACGACGCGGTGGTGACATCGTACAGAGACCACTGCACGCACTTAGGGAGAGGCGGGACGCCGTTAGAGGTGATGGCGGAGCTGATGGGGAGGTTCGACGGCGCGTCGAAAGGGATGGGCGGGAGCATGCACATGTATCGACGCGAGGCGCATTTCTTTGGAGGGAACGGGATTGTGGGCGCGCAGACGCCGATTGGAGCCGGGTTGGCGTTCGCGTACAAGTATAGGAAGCAAGCGAACGTGGCGGTGGCGATGTATGGAGATGGGGCGGCGAATCAAGGGCAACTGTTTGAGGCTATGAATATGGCCGCTTTGTGGGATTTGCCGATAATTTACGTGTGCGAGAACAATCACTACGGCATGGGGACCGCCATCGAACGATCCGCGAAATCTCCGAATTATTATAAAAGAGGCGATTACGTCCCAGGGTTGAAAGTCGACGGAATGGACGCGTTAGCGGTGAAACAGGCGTTCAAGTTTTCCAAAGAGCATTGCGTCAGCGGGAAAGGGCCGATCGTTTTGGAGATGGACACGTATAGATACCACGGTCACTCCATGTCCGACCCAGGGTCGACGTACAGAACTCGAGACGAGATTACCGGCATTAGACAAGAGAGAGACCCGGTGGAAAGGTTGAGAAAGTTAATCAACGATCTAGGTTTATTGGATCCGACGGAGGTGAAAGCGATTGAAAAGGCGCAGAGGAAGATTGTGGACGAGGCGGTCGCGGCGGCCAAAGCGAGCCCGGAACCGACTTCGGACTGGTTGACGAAAAATATGCACGTGGACACGCGGAACGTGCGAGTCAGAGGGGTGGACGCGTACGCGTCGCATCCAGTAGTTTAAATTATTTGTTCTTTATCAATGTAATAAAAATATTTGTTTTTTGCGGAGTATTACAATACGATACCTCATTCATATATGGGATTTTCTTCTTCTATTCTTTTCATGTCGCGTTCAACTCAACTTTTCAAAAATCTCGAACAAAGTCCCCACGGCGAAGGATATGAACAACGCGCCTCCGGCGTACGCCACGACTTTTTCGCTCAAATAGTCACCAATCAAATCCCCGGTCAAAACCGCTAACCCGGTCGCTACGCCGTGCCCAGCCGTACCTCCTAAAAATACTTGCGTCGGATCTTGCGCCGCCGACAACGCGATGGTCGCGAAGAAACTCTTATCCCCCCACTCGGCGGCAAAAACCAACGCGAACGTGCTCAGAATCAACGCCTGATCTCCGCTAAACTGCATTTTCCCAATCTCCACTTTCGCTTCCTCTTTCTCTTCCTCCGCGACGTCGTCGGCGTCTTCCGCGCCTTTAATCGTGTTGATCCCAAAATACAACAACAAAAGCACCGCCAAGATATCGTCGAACGGAATGGCGGATTCGCTCAAACCCAACGACCCTTCCGCGACGTGAAAAAACTGCCCAATGCACACGGATAACCCCGTCATCACCGCTAACGCGCCAAACGTCCCTAAAAACACGCTCGATTTCTTCTCTTTCAACGCGAGCAAGAGCGAGATGAAAAACGTCTTATCGCCGAGCTCGGACAAGAGAATCAAAAGGAACGCTTGCGCGAAACCTCCACCGGTGGATTCTAGATCCTCCTCAGCTACCGCGGCGGCGACGTCTCCCATTTCAGCCCACGCCACGTCTTGTCCTCCTACCACGAATGCTCCAAACGCAGTCGCTGCGACCATCACCATCAGGGCTACATTAAATGGTGGTTTACCAACATTTTTTTTGTTAAATACTCCCAAGACGTCATCTCGCTCACGATGGCTCGTCGCCGCAGCATCATCCCTCTCGCTGCTGCTCAAAAACTTTCCCTCCTTTGTGGCAAAAGCAGTCGTCGTAAAACCGCGAAAACTCTCCCTCCTCCTCCTTTTCCTCTCGCTTTTCTCAGAGTTTTTGCTCGAAAGAGAGGCGGAGGAGGACGCTCGTCTTGTAATCCGCTCTCGCGTATTCCCGCACGGATGATGATTACGATGAAAGTTCTTTTCATCGCTTCTGCCGATGCTTTTGCTTCTTTTTCTCGAAGAAGAAGAAAAAGAAGAACAAAACGCTCTCGTCGTATTCGCCGCCGCGGTATAGGTGGTGGTCATTCTATGTATATGTGTGTGTGTATGCGTGCGTAAACCCAAGATATAAATGGTAAATGCGAAACTTATCTAAACCTTCTTCGTATCTCGAGGCTTCGAAAAAAGAGCAGCCGCAACGCTTTTTTTTCAAAAAACGAGAAAAAAAAAATGAAATGAATTCGTGTGTTGAATATTTTTTACTCTTTTTCTCTTTGTTTTTAAAATATTATATCACGCGCGCGCATCAAACGTGATGTCCTCCTCCTCCTCCTCCTCCGAGTCATCGGATGAATCGTCTTCTTCTTCGAGAGAAGGAGGAGAGGAGGAAGAGGAAAGCCAAGCGGCGAGGCTGGTGCGAGCGGCGGTGCGAGCGACGAGCGAGGTTTGTGTGTTCTTTTTTTTTTATTAGTAGTATTCGAAGAGTTTTCTTCGTTTTTCCTTCCTCCTCGTTGTGTGTATGTGCTAAACTCTCTCTCTCTTACTCTCTCTCCGATCGGGCGGGGCCTTTGAACGATCACACGAACAGCTCGAAACGCTTTTAAACGCAGAGTCTCGACCGTTCACGTGGTACCAGTGCAGAAATTTATGGTCCAGGAAGTTACTTCGCATTCGTGCGAATTCCAAGCTGTCTTGTTTCTCCGAGGCATTGAGAGATTTCGAGGCGTCTGTTTTAGTGGATTTTCAATCGAGATGGTGGATAGAAAATCGTCGGCGAAGGTGGTTGGAACACGTAGATAACGTTCGCGAGCGAACGAACGACGATGAAGAAGACGAAGAGAGCGATGGAGAGGATAAGTGCGGGGATTTGTATTGGCTGTACGCGATGTTAGCGATGCTTTTGGAGTTGGAGTCGTCGATCGAGGAAAGCGCGTTTCAACCGAGCGGCGAACGCGAGCGGAGGAGATGGAGGAGAGAGTGCGAATATTTAGAGGAAGCGGTGAGAGAAAGCATTGGGTTGGAAGCAGCGCCGCACCGAATTTTGATGGGGAGAGAAAGAGAACAGGTGAGAACTGCAGCGTTTGGTCGCGGCGAGAGAGACGAGGAAGACGGACCAAATAATAATTCGAGTAGTAGCGGGATCGAAGATGAAGATGAAGATGAAGACGAAGAAGAAGGAGAACGCATCATCTCGCGAAGATTACGACGACAACGCCACTCGATTGCCAGGAATACAAACAACAACAACTCTGCCTCTGATTTACATCCAGTTTCGTTTCGAGTCGAGCGGAGAGAAAGCGTGCCACTTCGCGTGGTTGAAACCGACGAAGCCGAAGAAGCCGAAGAAGCCGAAGAAGCCGAAGAGATGTTTTCGAATTATTCTACCGCGAACGCTGACGCTCAAACCGTTGGGAGACGATCGTCGGTGATTCAATTCTCTCGAGATTCACCGAGAACACGCATGAGACACGTCCTCGAGAACAACAACAACAACAACAACAACGACGCGACGCCAAACGTCTTCGCTCGACCGACGGATATTTTGGAAACCGTCTATTCCAGCTTCGACGCGGACATCAACGCTCGGTCTCTTCGCGAAGCGCACATGCGCATCGCGAGAGCCGCGAGGGAAGGACTCGACGCGTCCACGCACTTGGCCACAATCATCTCACACCTTACGACGCAGCGCGCGACGACGACGACATCCGCACGTTCCACTTCTACGAACACGCCGCCTTCGATGGTGAATCGTGGGTATCGTTCATCGTCGATTTCTCGTCGTCGCTTGGATTTTGATGAAGACGAAGACGAAAACGACGAACAAGAACATTCAGAAAACCTCAAAAACGAAATCACGCGTTTGAAAGATCAAATCGATAAATTGGAAAAGGCTTCGACGTGTGTTATCTGTTATTCGAATCCGAGAGCCTGCGCGTTGCTTCCGTGCTGCCACTTTACCACGTGCCTCGAGTGCGCGAATCGATCCAGAGAGCGGTTCGTCGAGCAGGCGAACGAGGACGAGGACGACGAGGAGGAGGACGCGGGAGAAGATGAAAACGACGACGACATAAACAATAATAACAACAGAAAGGTGAAGAAAAACGAGGTTTTCTTTCGGTGCCCGACGTGCCGAGCGAACGTCACGGGGGTGTTACAAGTGTTTCCGCCTTAAAAAAAAATATTCGTTGCTTGCGCGTAGTAGTGCGATATATAATAATACAACCCCGAACAAATCTCGTCGTCGGTATTTTTACTTCGTATTAAACTTTCAAAACGGAATCCGACCACCGCTCTAGAAACTTCCTCGCCACTCTCGGCGCGTCTTGGACGGAGTTTCTGGCCAACTTTTCGAAATCGACGTCTTCTCTTAACAAATCAACCAATCGGGAGACTTCTTCCACTCGCAAACGATCGTCCTCGGTCAACGCTAAGATGAGTTTCTTTCTCAACCCTTCGTCGGTTAAGAGTAATCCGGCACCATCAGTCGCCGTATCGGTTAAATCCAAATCACCACCGCCGGTTTTCGCCAACTCGATTAAATTCTCCAACCGTTTCCATTGAAATTTGCCTTTGCTATCGAATAAGACTTGCGTCAAACGTTCTCTTAACCCGGCGTCGCGATCGGTCAGCAACCTTTTCGCGACGTACGGGTACGCGACTTCTAAAAACTTAAACTCTGGTGATAACGTCATGCAAATGCCTTCTTGCGTCAGCAACGAGCGAATGACCAAAGAAAACCGTTCGGGAATTCGAATCGGGTATTCGTACACCAACTCGTTGAACGCGCTCGTGACGGTTCGAAAGTTGAACTTTTCCAACGACGCCGTTCGAGCGTCTTGCCAAATGCGTTCCAACGCGGGGACGAACGGCGTCACGTTCGTTCCTTCGGTCAAGAATCCCAAGTTGACGAAATCGCTCGCCATCCCGTCGTAATCTTCGTTCACCGCGTGGACCACCGCGTCGATCAGCACCTCTTTATTCCGTTGCGTCAACTGCGCGACGTTGCCGAAATCGACGTACGCGATGCGGCCGTCGCGCATGGCAAAGATATTCCCCGGATGTGGATCGCCGTGAAACAAACCAAACTCTAACAACTGTCTCAACCCAGAGACGACGCCGACGCGAATGAACTCGTCCACGTCCAACGTGTCGCAAATTTCTTTCGGGTTCGTGCACCTCACGCCGTCGATCCATTCCATCACCAACACTTTCTTCCCGGAATATTCCGGGTAAAACTTTGGAATTTTCACGATTGGATCGTTTTTAAAGTTCTCGTAAAAGTCCACTAAATTCCTGCCTTCTTGAACGTAATCCAGCTCTTCCAACAACTTTTCTCCAAACTCGTCCACGATTAACTCGGCGTTACATCCCAAACGTTTCCTCGCCACGCCGTTGACGAACCCGCCGAGAATGCGAAACAAAACCAAATCTCGGTAAATAATCGGCTCAATCCCAGGTCGCTGGACTTTAATCGCCACGGTTTCCCCGGTTTGTTTCAGTTTCGCTTTATACACTTGCCCTAAACTCGCCGCGGCGATCGGTTCCGGCGTAATCTCCTCGAACAAATCCTTCACCGATTTCCCCAACTCCTTCTCGATGATGGCAAACGCCTCCTCCGTTTTAAACGCCGGCACGTCGTCTTGCAACTTCGTCAGCTCCTCCATAAAATCCGCTCTGACCACGTCCGGCCTGTTCGCCAACACCTGCCCCGCTTTCACGAACGACGGCCCCAGCGACGCCAACCCGACTCTCAGTTGTTCGCTCCTTTCTCTCACGTTTCGGTCGCCCACGCCGTTGATTTCGTCGTACAACAAAGACCCGGCGAACACGCCCGCGGACCAGGTGATTTCAATCAATCGTAAAAACGTTTGCGCGGATTCAAACGGCGTATTGAATAACGTTTTCTGTCGTATGCTTTCCGGCGAATATTTCGGACTCACGACGGAACACGCGCCTCGAGAGGATTCTAAATCCGCTTTTGGGGTGCCTCCGCCTCGTTCCGTCGCGGGAGAGATTCCCGCCGCTGCTTTGAGGACGACCGCATTCGCGCGCGCGCCTCGTCGTCGTTTCCCGCTCGCGCGAAGATTCGCACTCGAGCGCGCCAATGACGTCCTCAATTTCCCCTTACAATCATCATCGTCTAAAACGTTTTTGTTTTTGTTGTTCGTGGTCAAAGAAGCGCGAGAAGAAGAGGAGGAGCAGAAACCACAGCTGGTCAAAGTTCTCGTACACGTCGTCATCTTAGTATCGTTCTTTCTCTCTCTTTCTGTGCGCTAAACTACTCGCAAGAGCGCACGAGTGAAGCAAAGAAAAGATTATCCGGGAGGTGTCAAAGAATTTAGGGTGTATTCTGTGTTAGGGTTTAAAGAACTTAATTGGAGAAAGAAAAATCTGCCAGCACGAAAGCGCTTTGACTCGAAATCCTCTCCATTCGTAAAACGCGTTAACTGCGCGTAAAAGTCTGTCGTCCAAAAAAAGAAGAGGTTTTTACGTCTTTATTTACGCAGACAGAGAGAGACAGAGAGACAGACGAAAGAGCGCTCTGTGTTATACCTCTTTTTATTGGCGTTCTTACTCTATTTATACGACTCTTTATATACACAAAAATTGACTCTTAAGGGGAAAGTTTGAATTTCGTTCGTTAGGTCAAAAATGCGATCTTTGTCGTCAACAAAGGCGTCGTTTTCGACGACGATGGTCGCCGCAATAATCCTTCTGTTCTTTTCCGGAACGAGCGATGATGTTCTCGCGGATCACGTGGGAAATGTGGAAAATATTAATTGGTACAAAGAGTACGGTTTTTACCAACTCGTTTCGGAATGTCTGAGTGAGTCCTCCGTGGGGAACTGCCCGACCCACTGGTACAGCATGCAACAGGGGGGGAAAACGTTACTCGACTGGGACGTGTCCATGATCGAGGACATGTCGGACGCGTTCGCGTACCAGTACACTTTTAACGGGGACTTATCAAAGTGGGACGTATCTTCGGTGACGAGGTTTGAGAGAATGTTCAACTACGCGACGTCGTACGAAGGCGTCGGCGTGGAGACGTGGGACACGTCCAAAGCGGAGTCCATGCAAGATATGTTTTGGGAGGCGACAAAGTTCAACGGGAAAGTTTCCGGCTGGAACACCAATCAAGTGATTAATATGAAGTGGATGTTCGACAAGGCGAAGAGCTTTGCGCAGGACGTTTCCGGGTGGACCAAGCACGACGGAAATGCCCAGTGCGGCTATTTCGGATCCAACTACGATTACTCGTGTACTGGTGGCGTCGGCGCGGACACGTCGATGATGTTTCTCGACGCGGAAGCTTTTTTGGCGTCGTATAATTGCGGGGTGGACGGACCGCCGAAGGCCTGCACGCCGAGCGGGAACGAGGTTTCAACTGGGTTCACCGAGTACGCTCCGGCGGCGACGTTTGACCCCTCGGTGTACACTGTCGAGTGGTTCAACTCAGATGCCGCGTCGGATTATTACACTTTGGACGATAGCACCATTTGGGGCACTCCGCGATTGGACGTCCAATCCGGCGAAACGATCACCGATATGAAGTTTGAGTTGAACGAGGAGTACGCGAAGATGATCGGCGGGTGCGTCTTGCCGGGCGTTTTAGTCGCCGTGTTCATGTTCGTGTTTACTCTCCTCTTCTTCGCGTTTAAGTTTGCGACGTGCTGCATTTGGGTGGTGACGGGATCGTGCGAGTGCTGCTTGAGATCGAAAGCCCCGACTGCGTTCGCGAAGACGTTCGCGAAGTGCGTCGTCGTGGCGTGCGCTTTGATTTCCATCGTCGGTTGCGGGTTGATTTACTGGGGAGCATCGGAGTTACCGCTCGCGGTCAGCGACGTCGTCAAGGGACTCAGCGACTCGTTGAACATTTTGACGAGTGACGTGGATATAATCGACGCGGCGTATACGAACTCCGCGGCTTTAATCCCGGACGGCGGCCAAGATGAAAAAGTGCAAATTTCCAACACGGTAGCGAGCGTGCAGTCGACCGTGAGCACGTTTGAAAACGAAGTCGAAATGTACGTGGAGCAAACGGAACAAGCCGCCATCGCGTTGGCCTCATTTTTGTTGGTCATTTCTTTAATTTGCGGCGGTTTGGTCTTTGGTAACTTTAAAAAGTGTCTCTTCTTCGCCTCCATACCGTTGTGGCTGTTCATGTTGGTTTCGTGGATAATGTTTGGCGTGTTTATGGGCGTCGCGCAATTTTTCGACGATTTGGAAACGACCGTGATCGATTGGCGATCAGCGGAAGGGTTTTACCCGCCCGCCGCGAATCCAATGACGTCGTTGGACGACGTGTTGCCGTGCTTCAGCGATCGCGTCGCTTTGGATACGATCACGGGCGCGAGAGAAACTATTTACGAAGGCATCAACAATTTGAACACAAAGTTGAACGTTAACAACGTGGACACTGACATCTATATCAACGCAGAATACAAGAAAACGACGGCGTTGGAAATGTGCGGAGTAAAGACTGGTAAGTTCAATGAAGTTGGCGTCTCCAGTGAAAACGTGGCGTACGACGAATACAAAGCGTTGGCGTGCAACTTGCACGAGAGAGGCTTGTTGCTCGACGGCGACGTAGCTTTCGATGCGACGAACGCGGCTGGCTACGATCAAGATTGGAGCGGCGTACCGAAATCACACACGAAGTCGTTGCAAGACGCGAGCGGGTTTTACTCGAGTAATTACGGCTACGTTTTGCCCATCTCCGAAGTGTCGGGGACCATCGACATGATTAATGCGTTGCCAAACATCGACTCTTTGGCCCGATGCAAATACGTGCAAAGCTTTGTCGCGAAAGTCGCCGCGGAGCAGCAAGATTACGTCGATCCGATCACCGGCGAGACGATTCAAGCCCCGGACGATTCACCGTTGAATAGATTGTTGATCCATTCCCAAACTTTAGCGGTGGCCTGGTTTTTGATTGGTTTGTCTTACATCATTTTGTACGTCGTCATGATGAAGTACATGTATTGGATGCAAGCCGAAGATAAGGAGAAGTTATCCGAGGAGGAGATGAAAGAAGTGTGGGGCTCGTACCACGAATAAGAATAAGAATGAGAGAAGACTTCTTCATTCCTGATTTTTATAATCAGAATCGATTTTACACGCGTACGCGCGCGACGATAAAAATCGTATCATTATTACGTATATTTATAAAAAGTTTTGTATTACGAAAAGACGAAAGGTTTGGTATACGACTTTATTACTATCCTGTACAGGTACAGTACCATGTGTGTACCCGTACTTTGCTATTTTTTATACACGTTTCATCGTATATTTTACTCAAAAGCGCGTGGTATGCTGCGTGAGCGGATGCTGGTCTTCTCCGGCATCATCTTCGTCATCGCTAAAGTTTGAAACACTTTGACCAACAGCAGAATCTATACCTTCGACGCTTCGCGAATGAACCATGCTTATACTTCCGGGTCCACTATTCGAGGTGCCGTCGTGCGATTTCCGAGAAGTTGGATTATCGCCGAGGCTTTTTCTTCGATCTTTCATTTTATCGAACGACGAGGACGGATGATCATCGCTGGTATTTTCTTCTTTACCCATGGTGATGTGCGCCGGCGGCGCTTCCCGTTCGCTGTCGTCTCCGTCTCCATCTCCGTCGCTCTTTTGCAACGCTTCACTCGCGGAATGCGCGAGGCCGGATAGACCTTGATCACCGTGTTGCGGAGGTTTCTTCGAGGAAGAGACCTCGCTAAAGAGGGCGTGCAGCGTGCTCGAACCCGATTTGAGTTTTTCCATCGTTCTCTGGTGCATAAACGCTTTGTTTTTGTTGTTGACGATGTTGTTCGGAGAGCTTTTTGTTTCTTCGTCATCACCACTTTTGTTCATCTTGACCAACTTTCCACAACTGACGACGAAGAGCTTCACTTGCCCTAAAGGCGTCCATTTGCCCGTGAAGGCGTTGCCGCTAATGGGCGCATCTCTTCCGGATATACGTTCTCGACGAGATGCGTACTCGTCCACGCCGCCGCCATCTCTCACGCTACCCTCTTCGCCACCGCCGCCACTCATCGAGTTTGTTCTGGTGAGTTCCATGGACGCCGATCGAGAAGAAGCGGCGGTTAATCCGGAAAGCTGCGATTTCGGCGCGTCTGGAGTCGGTTCCAACGGCGTAGGCTGTTTCGAGCCTAAACCGAATATGTTCGCTAACGAGTTCTTTCTCGCACCCATACCGCCGGAAGAAGAAGCGACACCGGGCATCGAATGTCCCAATCTGTATTCCGAATTCGAGCCTCCTCCTCCTCCTCCTTCGGTACCAGAGCCGAAGTCCTGTTCCGCCGAGGATTTCCCGCACGTCCCTCCTCGAATACCTACGCATCTCGAATCTAGAATCGCTGGCGCGATAACAATACCTACGCCTTCGACGCGAGCCATCCCGCTGATTAAAACAATGATTTTCGAAGGATCGTCGCATCGAAATTCAGTCGTCGTCGACGAGGCGGCGCTCTCTTGCGAGCCGCCTACTTTTTCAAATTTTCCTCTCGCCGCGAATCTGTGCGGCGAAAACTTTCTCAAACCACCTTCAATCCAGGACGTTCGCGATACGACCGCGCTCACCGCGCGTCTCAACGACGATTCCGCGAGCAACGCTACCGCGGCTCTTCGGTACGAATCCAAACACTCGCGTTCTTTTTCGTCCGAAAAAATGGTTTCCGCCAACGCTCTCGGGACGATGAAGCCAAACATTTTCGCCTTGGCAATCGCTTGAATCCCCGAGCGGTGAATAAACGTCCCAGTTCGCGAATCTCGACACATTTCCTCGTAGGCGGTTATCGCCCACGCGGCTCGATGCGATTTACACCCAATCACTAACGGTTCGTCTCCTGGAACGTCGTTGATTGTCCTGATCTCTAAAACGCCGTTGCCTATGAGCAAAATACCTTCCTCTGGCAGCGGTTTCGAAGGGTCGACGACGACGTCGCCGATGGAGTATTCTATGACGTCAGCTTCTCGAGCGATGCGAGTGCGCAAGGTTCGAGACGTCACGCCTGATCTAACAGTTGGGTCCATAATTGGTGTGGCGGATAAAATGCGTCCGGGAGAGGTTTTCGATGGTCGCAACGGTTGGGAGAGCAATTTTCGCAACACTTGCGCGTGCTCGCTAGACAAAATAGCCGCCTCACCTTGTTTCAACAAACCCGTACGAGTCAATCGAGCAATCTCGTGCGAGACGACTTCCAACGTTTCTCTGGCTAAATCTTCCGATCGTAAAGCTCTCGCCACGTGATTGTGCGAATGTTGCATCTTCTTCAACAACTCCTTCGCCTTTTCACACTCTTCGTTGGATTCTTTGAGCACGATGCGTAAGTGTTCTTGAACGGCTGCGGAAGACGATCCGGTCGTTTCCGCTTCCAACTGTTGGACGGCGTCCACCCTGCGACGCGAAGGCCCTCGGTGCGTATTTGTTCCAGTAGCGGAAGCTTTGTTTGCGCCGCCGCCGACTTTCCTTTGGTCGCCGCCTTTGCGCCTGCCGGCGGGCGAGGTCAGCGAGTTAGACGTTAACTGATTCAACGAATGAATGGAGCTTTGCGTCAAGTAATGATCGGAATCGGGTTCGTCGCCTCCGCCGCTAACGTCTTTATGGTGCGCCCTCGTACCTTCGCCGCCATCCTCTTCTTCCTCATCTTTCTCTTTGGAATCCAACAAAAGCCGTTCAAATCGCGCGGACGTTCTCTCGTGCACCGCGCAAAACGCGTTTAACGCTTGCATTCGTCGTCTCACGACCATCCACGGTTCCTCGATGATGCCTAATTTGCGTAAACCTTGCAAGATTTTCTTTCCGATTTGGTTAGATTCCATAATCGCGCTCAATTTTTTCCTCCAAGCTTTCGGTTCCAACATTCTCAAGAGATGGTCTAAATCCGTCAAAGACGTCCCAGGTGGTTCGTCTTCCGCGAATTCACCGGCTTCCATGATGTGACTGCACACGACCGCGTCGCACAAATCTTCCTCCAAAATTTTCCACGCTTCCGATCGGACGCCGTGGAGAAATCGACGACGAATTTCCTGGACCAACAAATTTTTATTCTGTTCGCGCATAAAAGCGTCTTGTTCGATAATTTTCACCGCCTCCATCTCTGTTTCGTCCATTTGCGGGTCGTCGACGACTCGCAACGCGGGAATGAGTTGTTTGACTGCGGTGAAATCCGGCGCGCCGACGTATTGCGCGCCGGTTTGACCGAGCGTTTGTTCGTAGTGTTCCATCGCGCGTTCGTGAATAGCTCTTCGCGCGGCAGTTAACGCAGACGCTTGCGATTTTTCCGCTTTCAATAGCCCGCTCAAACGCAACATCAACGCGCTCGTCGACGCGTTCAACAGCAACGTTCCGACGACCGCGGAGGAAACTAAAATTAAAACCAACCCTCGATCTCGAGCGGTGAACGCGACGTCTTCTTCCAAGACGACCAAACCTAGCGCTAAACCAATCGCGCCTCTCAAACCGCCCCAAACGCATATGAACCCTTCCGATCGACTCATTTGATACCCGGTTTTCCATTTCATGGGAATCCATAAGATGGAGATAGTCACGAATCGAATGAGATTTAAAAACACGTACAACAAAACGCCCCAGCCTGCGTCGGAGAATTTCAACTCCAACTCGTCGTTCATAACCTCCGACGCGATAATAAACCCGGTCAAAACGAACACCAACGTGTTTGCGCAATACGTCAACACTTCCCAAAAGTGGTGCATGGTATGTTCGATGTTCCCGACGAAAAAAACGCGACCTTTCGCGCTGATGTAAAATCCCATGCTCACGCACGCCAACACGCCCGAGACGTGAAAAACGCTCTCGGCAACCATAAACGTCAAGTAACACGCGAACAGCGTCAAAGTAATTTGTACCAAATGGTCTCTGAATATCGACTTGAGCCAAAAAATAACCAACTGTCCGGCGACGACGCCAACGAGCAAAGCGCCAAGCGGTTGCGTCAAGAACATCAAAAACACATCCAACGAAGTCTTGTGTTCGCCTTTACTAATCTCAAAAAACAACGTGAACACGACGATAGCGGTACCATCGTTCACCAGCGACTCGCCTTCAATCACGTGCCCTAAAATCTTCGACGCGCCTACCTCTTTCAAAATCGACACCACCGCCACCGGATCCGTCGCCGCTAAAATCGATCCAACCATCATCGAAAAGTTCCAATCCCAATCGAACGGAAACGCGTGCAAAACCGTCGCCGTCAAGGCCATGTTTATCAACACCCCCGGCCCTGCTAAGATCAAAATCTTCGTCAAAACTTTCGACAAGGTGTGCCACTCCATGGAAAAACTGGACTCGAATATCAGCGCCGGTAAGAAAACCGCCAGCAAAAGGTGCGGGTTTATGTGCACGAACGCGTCCAAGGAGTTGCCGACGCCGGACAAATCGAATTGGTCGTTCAATACGCCCATGCATATTCCTATGACCTGTTTTTTAAAACAAGAAAGAGGTGGAAAAAGAAAGCGAGAAGAGAAGCGTGTTAGTATTTCTGGTGGTGAGAAAAAGCGTCCTAAAAGTTAGACGTAAAGCCGAAATGATTCGCATCGTCGCTACGACGAGCGTAAATTTTCCTACTCACCAGCAAGGCAACGGTATAGGGAACCGGCGAATTGACGAAAGTGAACGCGCTCCGACAGGCGGTCCCGATCGCTAAGGCGATAAAAATGAACCATAAAATCGCCGTTGGATCATCACCCTCGTGGTGCTTTCCTCCTCCTCCGTCTGTGACGGAAGAACTCGCCGCTGCTGCTTCCGCGAGAAGGCGTCGCCGCCATATCGTTTCCCGAGAAAACAGAGACATTTTACACTAAAGAGACTCTTTCCTGCGCCTGCTCGTCACCATGAAGACGACGACGAAGAAAAGACGACGACGACAAAGGAGTAGTGGACGACGATCTTTGGGACGAAGGGGAGTTCAGAGAGAGAAAGAAGCCGTTTAGATGATGATGGTGGTGTTGTAAAGTGAGGATTGGTTTTGGATAAATGTGTGAACTGTGGACTCTTTTCGTATACTAAGCAGGATAAATGACATATCCTACATATTAGAGAGCGAAGCCAATCTTTTGGAAACACCGAGCGACGCAACTTTGCACGTCCCCATCCAGCAACGACAACGTGGATTTCAGGACGTCTCCTGGACATTTTTGGGCGCACTGCGCCAAGGATTGACCGAAATATATTTCGATGTCCGGAACTTCGTCTCGCAAAACGTCTTCGTCGGCGCGCGCGCCTTTAACTTTCGCGGCGGAGAGTTGAGAGTAAGAGGCGGAGTAGCCGCCTTGTTGCTCGATTTTTTCGAGGAGTTCGTCCGCGAGGTCGATGTCGTCGGCGAGTTTCTCGGTGTTGGAGGTGGTGGTGCCATTCGGTGCTAATGATTTCCCGTCTTGGTCGGTCGTGGAAACGTAGGCGTCTACGCACCTCGCCGACGCCGCGCACACGTCTCTCCAACACTGGGCGTTGGTGTTCAACAACTCCGTTTCGCACAAAAATCGCGCGCCAGCCACGGCGACGAGCTTTTTCTCCTCTTTGGCGGCAACTTTCTGACTTTCGACGGCGAAAATGTTCGAGAGAATCATCTCGTGAATCCCGGCTTGTACGGTCGCCATGCTCGATACCGCCGCCTCGGCGCCTCGCTTGGCGACCAACACGCTCAAAAATACGACAAAGCCTCGGCAAAATTTCGGCGTCTTGCCGCTTTGTAAGCGCTGGAACAAAACCTGCCAAATTGTCGGCAAATGTTCGCTCCAGACGGATAAATCTAAACTCTTCGCGAAGGCGTTCAAAATGTAAAAGCCTTGATGATCGTGCGCTTTGCTCGAGATGAGTTTTTGAAACACCCCTAAGACGCCGGTGAGGTACCCTAATTGGGCGATTTGTACCGGCGCGGCTTTGAGATATGCGTCTAACAATCGGACTAATGCGGGGATGTTGGCTTGTCTGTCCCACGTGTGCGGCGCGAGCAACGCTGGGAGGAGTTGTAAATATTGTTCGGTTAAGGAGATCCCAACCGCGACTCCGCCGGTACCCGCCGCCGGTACCGCCGCGGATTCCAACATCAGCGCCAAGATTTGAAAGACGTACGGCGTGAATTCCGCGTTGTCTCTGGCGAGAATTCCCAAGAACGTCGGGAATAATGCACTTTCCACGCGCTGTTTCTCCTGCGAATTCGGCGAGAAATCAACGCACTGCACGCACGCCGTCGTTGCTTCGAACAAGAAGTGATTGTACGTCGGATTCCTAGGGTTGTTCGCGGCTTCGTCGAGACGCTTGCAAAGCTTTTCGCAACACGCAAAAATTACTTCGTTGGCGAGTAACTTGCCGCCGCCGCTGGCGTTTGAACCTCCTCCACCGATATATCGCAACGTTTTCGCGATTAATTTCGCGATGAACTCATTCTCGCTAGAATCTTGCAATTCAAATCCGTTGAAACAGTTTTGCAGAATATCATTCGCGAACGGCGCAAAGTCGTTCGGAGCAAACTTGACCGGCGCCGAAGCGGCTATGGTGCTATTTTGTTGTTGCAGTTGCTGCTGTTGCTGCTGCAACTGGCTATAATCGCGACAGGTCATCATCTTTTCTATGCAGTTTGCCGCGTACGAGTGAACGACGTTAGAGCTATCCAAGAGTAACTTAGCCAAATGCGGCAACATTTGCAATTCTGCGTCTCTCGGGACGAATCCTCTAAAAACGGTGAGGAGCTTCAAGCAGTCCGCGCGCACGACTGGGTGCGACGTCGTCGCGTTCTCGCACAGTAGTTCGCTCCTGATGTGCGCGTTGAAGAAGTCCGCCACGTCTACTAACTCGTTAATCTCCGTCGCGCCTCGCGCGTTGGTTTTCTTCTTCACCGCCAACGCCAACACCAAATAAATGGCGCAATCTTTCGCTTTCCAAAACATGGACGGATTTTGTACGTACTGCGCTAAGAGCTGTTGCACGTATCCGCCAACCGCGGCGGTGCAGCTTTGTGGAAACTTGGCGGCTAACGCTTTGATCAGTTCGCACGCCGCCCTCCGCCTCGTCTCTTGGTCGCCTCCTTCCATATCTCTTCGCAAATACTCCGCAAAGTTATCCGTGAAAATTTCCTCGTCCTCCGTCCGAAATTGCAAATTTGGAATGGCTATATTTTCGATGATATTTTGCAACGTTTCCGGCGCTTCGAAGAGCGTATGATGCACGCCGGAAGCGACGACGGTCAAAAATGCCATCCCCGAGGACGCGACGCGTTCGCGGTATCGCTCGACTTCATCCTCGTCTTCCTCGTGGTTGTTTTGATATTGACTATTATTATCGCTACTTTTCTCCTTGGAATAATTGCCTAACAGCGTCCACACGTCTCTGACGAAAGTTTCCAAGTATGGCTTAAATTCCTCTTCGTTCTTCTCCGCGTACAGATTTAAAGCGTCGCAAATTGCCGCGCGCAACGCGTCCATATCAACACCCCATTCGTCGTTACCGCTCCCACCGCTCTCTATCCCGACGTTCAACATGCCGTGAAACAGCTCCATCCAGTGCGCGATATCGTCCTCAAACACCTCCGGCAACTCCTGCGAGTTCAAGGAGTAAAATATTCTCAAGCACAATCTCAACGCTTTCACCATTTGTTTCCTCTGCGCCTTCTCTTCGTTACTACCACTGCTACCACTGCTACTGCACACTCTTTTCGCGCACTCCCTCGTCACCTCCAACAAAGGCTTCGCGAACCCGTCCAGCGCCATCTTCAACTCCACGTACAACGCGTCCGTCTTCGTCGCTCCTCGAAACCGTTTAAAAATCGCATTCGCCACCGTCAAACTATTTATCAACGTCTCTCCCCTTCTCTGACTATCACCACCTTCGACGAGAATCGATCGACCAATCTTCTGCACTAAGCTCGGCACGAGTTCCGGCCACTTCCCCTGCGGAAACTCTCGCGTGCACGTTAAATCGTTCAAAGCGATAATTTGCAAAGCCTCCGCGAGTTGATTTTTAACGTTAGTATTACGAACCGATGCCTCGTCTTCCTCGAGCGCTTTTTCCAGGACTAAAACGCGTAATCTCGCCTTCGCGTCCGGTTCGATTTCCTTCCACTTCTCTAAAGTCTCCTCCTCCTCCTCGTCCAAATCAGATACAATCCATCGCTTCTTAATCCCGTTTTTAAACGCAACCGCGGCGGCGAGTTTACCCCCGTCCGATACCAATTGCTCTCCTTCGTTACCACCACCATTCCTTAAAGACGAGGACGACGAGGAAAGTAAGAGTAAACTTTCCAATCCATCGCTTCTCGGCAAGACGTTTCGGAGTAAAAATCGGGAACTTTCCTCTCGAATCTGAGGATCGCTCGAAAGCGTCGAGTCGAGGACTCGAGCGAGATGAGGCAAATCCATGGTGATACTTGCTGATACAGAAATTGAATGCAGGAGGAAATGACTTTTACGACGCGTGAGTGTACTTTCGGCGAAGAGAACGGAGAGTTATTGTGACGATGGCGTCGCTTGATTTTGAATCCCGATGGTTTTAATGGTTTAGGGTGTAGGTTTTAGACTTTGCGCTTTGCCTTCCTTTCTTGAGCGCGAACGCGACGACGACGGACGACGATGATTTATTAGAGCAGTATTCATTCGCGGTGTGTTCTTGTATTCTCAATTCTTTATATATTTATACAGAGAGCAAATTATTAAGAAGGACCTTGGCTGATGCTGACGCCTTGGCCGAGGTACTCGTCTTTGAGTTTTCTTCTACTAGTGTTGCTATCGTCGCTATCGCTATCGTTGGTATTAGTAGTAGTATTATCGAGGTCATCAAAGTCGCCTAAAAAGCGAGCGCGTAAGTCGCTCAAAACTTTGGACGGGTCGACTTTACCGCCTCCCCAGACGCCGGCGCCGACACCGTTTCGGGTGCGTTCGACGCCTTCCATGAGTTCTTCGTATCCGCACGCGTCTTTGCCGTTGCGCGCGGCGAGTAAGGCGGCTTCGTTGCACGCGTTGGCGAGTTCGGCGCCGGTGAATCCTGGAGTTTGTCGAGCGATGGCTTCGCAGATTTGACCGAGCGGTTCTTTTAAGCGCATGCCTCGCAAATGGACCGCGAGTATTTGCGCGCGACCGCTCGTCGTCGGAGGGCCGACAAAGACGCGTCTCGTGAGCCTTCCCGGGCGGGTCAACGCCGGGTCGAGCGCGTCTGGTCTGTTCGTGGCGGCTAAAACTAACACACCCGCGGCTTTGTTAAACCCGTCCATCTCAACGAGCATTTGGTTCAACGTCTGGTCGCGTTCTTCGTTCAATCCTGCGCCTCGTCGAGCGCCGATGGCATCGAGTTCGTCGATGAACACCACGCACGGGGCTTTCTTTCGCGCTTCCGCAAAGAGTTCGCGAACGCGCGCGGCGCCTCGACCGACAAAAAGTTCCACAAACTCCGAGGCAGCGACTGGAAAGAAAGCGACGCCAGCTTCGCCGGCGACCGCCCGAGCGAGCAAGGTTTTCCCCGTCCCCGGAGGTCCAACTAATAGACATCCCGCCGGGAGTCTGTGACGAACTTCTTTGTACCTCTCCTCGTTTCTCAACATCTGAACGAGTTCGTAGAGTTCCTGCTTCGCTTCGTCCACGCCGGCGACGTCTTTGAACGTCGTTTTAGGACCTTTCGAGTCGTCTCGAGCGTCTTTTTTCTTCTTACCGTCTTGTAATCCGTTTTGTTTCCGGACGATGCCTCGCAACCAAAACAGGAGCGGGATAATCGGAAGCCACACAAACGCGGTCGCCAGCGCGCCTTTCGAGGCAAACGTGGAGATGGCGGGAGATACCGCTGAAAATTCCACGTTTGCTTTCTCGAGTTTCGGAATCAACTGTAAATCGTTCGGTAATCGTCTCGTTTGGTACCGTCGTTTCATGTATTTCTGCGCCGGCGGTTGTTGTCGCTTACTCGCCGCTTCCATCGTCGCTTTCGCTGGACTCGAAACGACCAACGAGGACGTCTCCTTCACGTCAAACAACAACCTCGTCGTCCCTTCCTCGAACCTCCCTTTCGTCACCTCCCCTTTCTGCACGGACTTCAAAAACGTCGAATACGGCACGCTCTTCACCGCCGGCGCCGGCGGATGCCGCTTCGCGTGTTCGCTCCGAATCCCCAACCCACTCCCGACAAAAAACGCCGCCGATAACACAAACTTCGCCAATCTCGTCTTCAACACCGCCCCGACTGCTTTAAACACGTCCGTAAACACCGTTTTCATCACCACTAAAAACAACGCCACTCGTCTTTTGGTAAACTCGACGAGCGAAAAGTTCCTTCGGCGATTGGTCTCAAACTTCTCCTCCTCGGTTTCCTCCGAGAAGGAGTTTAACACGTCCGACGGGATTTTATTCGTGTCGTTCTCTTTACTCGCTCGGTCTTCTTCTTCCTCTTCTTCTTTGTCCGATGATGGTGATTCATTTTTACTCGCGTTCGCTCTCTCACCACCACCTCGAGCTGAGGAAAGGGAGACAAATCCACGCGTAATCTTTCTCCCGCCGGTGTTGTCCTCGCTTCGTAAAGCGCGCAATTTCGACGCTCGGGGGCATTTCAACACAGCTTTCACCGCGGTATAACCACCCGCGTTTCTTCTTCTTCTTCTCGAAAGTTCTTCTTTTCCTCGCACGTTTCGCTGGCCAGGCGCCACGTGACACGTCGACGGTTTCCCCAAATCCTCATCTCTCCCGCGACGAAGAAGAGACGAAGACGACAAAGAAGTGGAAGACGCGAGCATGTTTTACTACCACCGCTTTAAATCTCTCTCTCTCTCTCTCTGTGTGTGTATGTGTGTGTGTTTATGTGTGTTACGTGTTCTACAAGCAAAAGTGTGTCTCAGATTTGTGTCGATAAATTAATACTCTGAGGATAAGGCAGGAAAAATTCTTAAAATACTACCGCACGCAAAAACGTCTCTCTCTCGTCTCTTTTACGCTTTGAACATCTTCTTTTTGATGGCGGAGAGGAGCTTGGTACCGACACCACCACCGCGCTCTTTACCGTCGTTTCTTTTTCGGTCGCTCTGAGTGACGTCGTCGTTTTCTTCTCCTTCGTTTTCATCCCCCGCGGCGAGGGGAGAGGCTTTGGCGGTTTTCTTCGTCTTCTTTTGGGAGGAGGATCCCTTTCCTGATCCTCCTTTGGAAATTTGGGTCGGGGACGGACGTTTCTTGGCGTTGGAGAGCGAGGGGGATTGTTGCTTCAACGGCGTCGTTTTGAGGGAGTCGAACGCGCGAGATGGGGAGATTGGGGTGGTGATTCGAGCGGGCGAGATCGTCCCCGAGATGGACGCGTCGGCGTTTTCGTCGTTGGCGGCTTCTTCCTTCTCTTCTCCTTCTTCTTTGGTCGTCGGAGCATTTTCGACGGCTTCAGAAGCGGCGGCTTCTTTCTCCTTTTGCTGTCTAGCGACGGCGTCTCGTAGCGTCTTCTCTAAAGCGACGTACTCGTCGCACTTCTCCGCGTTCGGTAACTGTTCAATCATCAATCGAACGGTGTGTAACGAGTACCCAAAGAATTCCGGTCCGGAGATGGCGGTTTTCTTCGCCGCCTCGCCTTTTTGTTCGCGGATGGTTTTCGCGCGTTGCAAAACTTCGCCCCAACACGCGGTCGCGGATTTCTTTTCGATGACTATGGAGCCGTCTTCCGTGGTCAAGGAAAAGAGCGGCGTTTTCTCGGATTCGTCCATTTTAATCTCTTGCGTCCACGTGCACTTCTCTTCCAAATTTTCCGGGTCTAATTTGGAATACAACTTTGTGGTTTTGAAACCGAGCGGTAAGATGTAGTTCACGTTCGACCATCCTTTCTTGGCGTCTTCCGGCGAGTGCAACACCGTACCTAAACATTCGATGGTGACGCCGCCTACGGGACCGATGGGCGTTTGAAACGCTTCGTAACCGGTTTCGTCGGCTTCTTTTCGAGGCAACTCTTTCACGGCTTGCGCGGCTCTCTCGAGTTTGGCGAGAGGGTCGCCACCCGCGCCGCCTCCCGCGCGACGGCCGAGAGACGGTGCTTTTGGTTTCTTTTCTTTTTTCGGTTTCGGTTCTTTCGGTACTTTCGGTGCTTTCGGTTTCTTTTCCTTCTTTGGTTTCGGTTCTTTCGGCGCTTTTGGCGGTTTCGGCAACGCCGCGCTGTCGCGCTTGATGCTGAACGCGTTTAACGGTTTGTTTCCGAGCGCGGCAAAGAGGCGGCGGATGCGGTAGGCGAGATGGCGGCCGTGTACCCATTGCTTTTCCGTCTCCATGTCGTCTTCTTGCTGCTGCTGCTGCGGCTGCTCCTGCAGGTCCGTCGCGATTGCGGGCAAAGCGGTGGCCTCGTCTTCTTTCTTTTCCATCATGCGCATGCTCGCCATGAGGTCGTCGTCGGCAGCTTTATCGATATCCATGTCCTGAACACCTCCAGCGAATTCGGGCACGTCAACGATGATGCCACCGCCCGGCAACGTCGCCACCGGCAATTTCGCGACGGGGACCGCTTTCTTCTTCTTCTCTTCCTCGGGCGCGACTTTACCCTTAAAATCCCACGCGAAGGCTAACTCCTCGTCGTCGCGAATGTCGTTGTATTTTCCGAAACCCCACTTGAAAGTGCCACAAATCAACGCGCGATCGTGCGCTTCGTTCCACCATTTCGCCGGCGGGGCGATCTTTTGTTGATCTGTTGGTCCCATGGAGACGTCTGGGACGTCCAACTCCATAGAGGCGCCTTCAATGCCGCCAACTTCTTGGACCGCTTTCCATCCGCACAGCAACATTTCCAACTTCAAAGCGTCTTCTGACGATCGCTCTTTGCAGTGCGTGTAAAAATGTCGGTCCGCGAAGATTTCGTTGAGATAATCTTCACCGCCGGTGGCTAAATGTACGATGGCTTTTTCGTCCTCGTCGATTTCGCCGAAAACGGTTTCGCGCAACACCGGCGTAATCGCTTCGTGACGTTGGACAACCAAAGACGCATAGCGTCTGCAAAACGCTTTCAAGTGCGCGATAGTTTTGTCGTTCTTCAACTGCGCGGTGTCGTAGATCTTCTCCCAGTTTCCAAAACCAAACATGGCTAATTTATCCAACGAAGAGCGTTTCTCTTGCCACGACCACTCCCAAATCTCGCCGTTGGCCATGCGTCTGTCTTCTTTCTTCTTCGCCGAGAGTAACAACGCTTGTTGTTTTTGCTCTTCCAGGCGTTTCTTTTGCGCTTCCAGACGCTTTTCTTCCTCGGCTTGTTCCGGCATTAACTTTTGCCAAAAATCCGGATCGTCTAAATCTACGTTCATCTTCTCCGAAGCTTCCGAGGCGAACGTCGCCGTGGCAAACAAAGAAGACTTTTCCTTCTTCTTATCCGACGGCCGCTTTTCTTTCTCATCCTCCTCGGCGTCGACGACTTTTTGCTCCGAGTTTTGCAAAATCGAGTCGATATCGTCGGAGCCCCACTTCTGGTATCTCTTCTCCGCCTCTTCTCGAGCTTCGGTGAGGAGCCCGTACGCTCCGTGCTTGAGCAAATTTTCAACTTCTTGTCTTTGCTCTTTCGCCGATTTCGCGGAGGGCTTTTGTTGTTGTTGTTGTTGTTGTTGTTGCAGCGCAGCGTTCTCTTTATCGCTATCGTTATTATTGATATCGCCGAAAATGGCTTGTTCTAAACCAAGTTTCATGGACGCTCGAGTAAACATTTCCTTCTCGTACGTCCCTCTCGAAACCAAGCGGTACACCTGGACTGCTTTCGTTTGGCCAATTCTGTGCGCTCTGGCTAACGCTTGCGCGTCGTTTTGCGGGTTCCAATCCGAATCAAACACGATGACTGTATCCGCTTTGGTCAAGTTGATGCCTTGACCGCCGGCCCGAGTGGATAATAAGAACAAAAACGCCTCGGAATCTTCCGCGGAGAATCGGTCGATGGATTCTTGGCGTTTCTTTCCAGTCACGCCACCATCTAATCGCTCGTATTTATGGCCTCTGGCGCGATTGTAATCTTCTAAAACGTCTAAAACGCGCGTCATTTGTGAAAAGATTAAAACTTTCGAGCCGTTCGCTTTCAATTTCGGCAAAAGCTTATCGAGCAATTGCAACTTCCCGCTCGCCGAGACGAGTTTGTCGATGGTAACGGTCATCGTTCCGTTCGAAACGGCATTTTCGACGCCGTCGAGAAGGAACGGGTGTTGACAGCACTTGCGCACTTCCATCATGACGTTGCGAAACATAGAAAGCGCATTCTCGCCGTTCTCTTCCTCCTTCATTGAGATCGTCGCATCGTCCGAGCCAGACGCCGAGGATAAGAACGAAAAGTTGCGCTCAAACAACGCGCGATAGCACTTCTTTTGCAACGGCGCCAACTCGCACTCGACTAACGTTTCAACTCTCGGGGGCAACTTTTGCTCCACATCCGTTTTCAAACGTCTCAACAGGTACGGTTTTAACACCGCGTGCAGCGCGTCCACGTGATTCGCGGTGGAGATGTTGCCGAAGACTTTTTCGAATTTTTCGCGTTCGGCGAATCGTTGCGGGTCGACGAATTTCAACAGACTCCACAATTCGCCGACGTTGTTTTGCAACGGCGTGCCGGTCAATAGCAACGTCTTTTGCTTTTTAAACAAGGAAAGTTCGTTGAAGAGTTTACCTTCGCTGTTTTTCAACTTGTGCGCCTCGTCGACAACTACCGCGGACCATTCAATTTTACCGAGCGCGTTTTTATCAAAGTTCACCATCTCGTACGTGGTCAACACGACGTCCGCTCTCGACCCCGGGGATAAAGTGTTTGATTGCTCGTCTTTAGGCCACAAACACTTGTCTCGGATTTCCGCGCGCGCTTTTGCGGTTCCGCTGTACACGACGACGTTCAAATGCGGTATCCACGTTTGGCACTCGCGTTCCCAGTTCACTAACGTAGACAACGGCGCGACGACCAGCGTTGGAAGGTCCGGGCGTACGCGTTCACAAACAACTTCTAAAACGTTAATTGCTTGCGCGGTTTTACCTAATCCCATCTCATCGGCTAAGATGCAACCTGGACGACCGGCGTGAAAATTGCTCGTGATCCATTTGACGCCTTCGGCTTGATACTCGCGCAAAATGAAATCGGTGTGTTTGCCGTTGAACTTCTCCGGTTCGATCAAAGCATCGTTTGTCGTCCACACTTTCGCTCGCACTTCGCCGTCCTCGGGTTTCTTTGCGGCGTCTTCTAATTCGCCCGCTTTTTCGTTCTTCTCCGTCCATCGCATCTCCTCCTTGTTGAAATCCGGTACGCACGAAGGAAAATGTTCCTCGACAAACTCGAACGATTCCTCCGTCAACTCGTCGTAATTCAAGCCTTTCCACTTGCACAGATACAACGCTCCAGGTTTCACCGCGACAATCTTATCTAGTTCCATGACCTCCTTAGCCACGTCCACGGACACACTCTTCGTATTGGCTTCCCCGGTGACTGGGTCCACCTTCGGAAACTTGATGTACAGTTGCGTCAATCTTTGCTTCTCGACGAAG
>Ga0233451_10001064_pt1 | contig 27056 bp, 27 predicted proteins | sample 011ome_29_FD_183052 | JGI IMG/M metagenome (GOLD analysis project Ga0233451, IMG submission 183052) | Coastal salt marsh microbial communities from the Groves Creek Marsh, Skidaway Island, Georgia - 011504CT (spades assembly) | ecosystem: Environmental > Aquatic > Marine > Intertidal zone >... | reverse complement strand
ACATGCTCGATCGCCTCGGCGCGCAGCTCGGCCTTGGCGCGGGCAGAGGTGCGGTACGCCGCCGCCTCGGCTATCCAGGAGACGAGAGCACGCGCGAGGAAGACCGCCGCGAGCGCGACGAGGACACCGCCGACGGTGTCGAGTGTGGCCCGGCCCTGGGCCACGTCCACGATCGCCGTGGAGAGCAGTCGCGCCTGCGCGATGACGAGCGCGGCCACCACAGCGCCGAGGACGACGGCGAGGATGAGGAACCCGCGCGTGCTGCGCGCGTAGCGCAGCAGCCTCGGGTCCACCGGTCTCATGTCGTCATCCTGTCGTCATCCACGTGCTCGCGTCGTACGCCCGCCCATAAAGGGGCGGGACGGCGCAGGTCCCCCCGGACGCGCCGTCCCGCCGCTTGGCCCGACGATGGGCGCCCGAGAAGGCTCACCATCGGGTGACTGTGCGTGCTATCCCTGCGCCGCTCCTGCGAAGCGGTCGTCGGCGCGACCGGACTGGGGCTCCGGCGGGATCATCGAGGTGCTGATCCGCTTGCGGAAGACCCAGTAGGTCCAGCCCTGGTAGATGAGCACGATCGGGGTCATGATCACGGCGACCCAGGTCATCACCGTGAGCGTGTACTCCTGGGAGGACGCGTTGTAGACGGTGAGGTTGTACGCCGAGTCGATCGAGCTGACCATGACGTTGGGCCACAGGCCGACGAAGAGCGAGAAGACGGCCAGGGCGATGGTGGCAGAGGTGAGGATGAACGCCCACCCATCGCGGCCGCGCCACGTCGCGGCAAGTGCACCGAGGAAGGCCACGGCGGCGAGGAGCACCATCGGCAGCGTCACGACGACGCGACCGGAGTAGAGCTGGGCCCACAGCAGCGCCACGACGGCGACCACAGCTGCGACCACACCCACCCGCAGGGCCGTCTTGCGCGCGGCCTCCCGCATCTCGCCCTTGGTCTTGAGCGCGAGGAAGATCGCGCCGTGCGTCGTGAAGACCAAGAGGGTCATCACGCCGAGGGTGAGCGAGAAGGGATTGAGCAGGTCGAAGAAGCTGCCCGTGTAGTTGAGGGAGTTGGCCTCACCCGGGAGCGTGGTCTCGATCGGGGAGATCGGGGAGCCGCCCACGACGTTGCCGAAGGCGACGCCGAAGAGGGTGGCCGGGACGACCGATCCGACGAAGATCGCCGCATCCCAGCGCTTGCGCCAGGCCGCGTCGTCGCGCTTGCCGCGGTATTCGAAGGCAACACCGCGCAGGATCAGGGCGATGAGGATGAGGAAGAGCGCGAGGTAGTAGCCACTGAACATCGTGGCGTACCAGAGCGGGAAGGCGGCGAAGGTCGCTCCGCCCGCGACGAGCAGCCACACCTCATTGCCGTCCCAGACCGGTCCGATCGTGTTGATCATGACGCGGCGGCGCAGCTCGTCCTTGCCCAGGAAGGGCAGGAGCACGCCCACGCCCTGGTCGAAGCCGTCGAGGATGAAGTAGCCAACCCACAGGATCGCGATGAGCCCGAACCAGATGAGTACGAGGGTGTCGATGGTCATGTCTGCATCCATCCGGTCTAGTAGGCGAAGTAGAGCTCTTTGTCAGCGTCGGACTTCTCCGCCGCGACAGCATCGGCATAGGGGTCGGTCACCACGTCCTCCGGCGCACCGCGACGGATGTAGGTGAGCAGCAGTTTGACCTCGATGATGGCCAGGATCAGATAGACCAGCGCGAAGCCGAGCATGGAGATCCACACCTCGGTGGAGCTGACCAGCGGGGACACCGCATCCGAGGTTTGCTGCTCGCCGAAGACGATCCAGGGCTGGCGGCCCATCTCGGTGAAGATCCAGCCGAAGGAGTTGGCTGCGAGCGGGAAGAGCACCATGACGGTGGCAATCCCGGCGTACGCCTTGGAGAGCGTGGAACCCGCCTCGGGCTGCCGCTGCCTGCGGAAGATCCACAGGGACCACAGCGCGAAGAGCGCCGCGAGCATGCCCGTGCCGATCATGAGGCGGAAGCTCCAGTAGGTCACCGGCACGTAGGGCACGTAGTTGCCCGGACCGTAGGTGGCGACGTACTGCTCCTGCAGGTCGTTGATGCCCTGGACCTCGCCGCCGAAGCTGCCGGTGGCCATCCAGGAGGTGAGGCCGGGCACCTCGATGAGGTGGGTGGCCTCGCTGCCGGAGAGATCGCCGACGCTGAGGATGGAGAAGGGCACGTTGGTGCCGGTCTCGTAGACGGCCTCGGCCGCAGCCATCTTCATGGGCTGCTGCTGGACCATGATCTTGGCGTCCATGTCGCCCGTCACCGCGACACCCACAGCCGCGAGCAGGATGACGACGGAACTGGCCTTGACCGCGGGGCGGAAGACCTCGACCTGCCGGCCCTTCATGAGCTTGTAGCCGGCGATCGCGGCGACAGCCGTAGCCGCGGTGAGGAAGGCCGCGAAGATCGTGTGGAAGAACGCGACGACCGCGGTGTTCTGGAAGAGCACCGTGCCGATGCTGGTGAGCACGGCGCGGCCGGTCTCCGGGTCGATCTCATAGCCGACCGGGTGCTGCATCCACGCGTTGGCCGCGAGGATGAAGTACGCCGAGACCAGCGTGCCGATGGCGGCCATCCAGATGGTCGCCAGGTGCACCTTCTTGGGGAGGCGGTCCCAGCCGAAAATCCACAGGCCGAGGAATGTCGACTCCAGGAAGAAGGCGAGCAGGCCCTCCATGGCCAGCGGGGCGCCGAAGACGTCGCCGACGAAACGGCTGTAGACGCTCCAGTTCATGCCGAACTGGAATTCCTGCACGATGCCCGTGACCACGCCCATGGCGAAGTTGATGAGGAAGAGCTTCCCGAAGAACTTCGTGAGCTGCAGGTAGCGCGGGTTGCCCGTGCGGACCCAGGCGGTCTGGAATCCGGCGACGAAGAACGCTCCACCAATCGTGAGAGGAACGAAGAGGAAGTGGTAAACGGTCGTGATTCCGAACTGCCACCGGGCAAGGTCGAGTGCTTCCATGAGGCAATCGTGTCCCCCGAACGGTCAGCGTGCTCCCGGCTTCGGTCCGCATTCCAGGGGACTTAGGTCCCGACTTGTAGAGTCCAGCGCGTCATGAGCGACGCGCGATCGACGGTGAACTCGGGGCCCCTGCTCTGGGTCAATCTCCTCATCGTCTGGATCGTCTGGGGCTCGACCTACATCGGCATCCTCTTCGCCACCGAGACGATCCCGCCGTTCCTCGCGATGGGCAGTCGTTTCCTCGTCGCCTTCGTGATCATGGCGCTCATCACGGGCTTCTTCCGGGGCTGGTCCGCGCTGCGGGTCACTCGCCGGCAGTGGGCGAGCGCCAGCTTCATGGGCGTGGCCCTGCTCGGCGTCGGGCTCGGCACGGTGGGGCTGGCCCAGGACTACGTCCCCACGGGGGTGATGGCGCTCATCATCGCCTCGACTCCGCTCACGATCGTCATCTGGCGCGTGCTGACCGGCGACCGGCCCGCCAGACTCACGCTCATCGGCGTCGTCGTCGGCCTCGCGGGCATCGGCTGGATGCTCCTGCCCGGCGGGACACGACCCGTCTCGGGCACCGACGGTGACGTCGTCTTCTGGAGCATCATGATCCTGATCTCCAGCACGATCTGGGCGACGACGAGCTTCTTCTCCGCGCGCCTGCCGAAGCCGGCTGACTCCTTCGCACTCACCACGTATGAGCTGCTCAGCGGCGGCATCGCTCTCACCCTCGTCGGGATCGTCGTGGGTGAGCGCATCGATCTCTCCGCGATCAGCGGCCGCTCCTGGGCGGGATGGATCTTCCTGGTCACCGCGGGATCGGTGCTCGCCTTCAGCTCCTTCACGTGGCTCATCAACAACGCGCCGATCTCCCTCGCGTCGACCTACGCCTACGTGAATCCGGCGGTCGCCGTGCTGCTCGGTCTGCTGCTCTACAGCGAGGCGCTCACGAGCGACGTCGTCATCGGGCTCACGGTCGTGCTCGGGGGCGTCGTCCTCGTGGTGAGCGGGGAGTCGCTGCGGAAGCGGTCGACCAAGCCGGTCCCCGAGACCGAGGTCACCTGAGGCTGATGGCTTCACCGTGCTAGCACGGTGTTAGGGGGGTTGGGTCACCGCGGGGGCCAGCACCCTGACACGCTCACGGTCCGAACGCCCTACAGATCCCCCCAAGGAGAACAGTGAACTCAACCATCAAGCGCCTCATCGGCGCTTCGGGTGCTGCAGCCGTCCTGGCAGGCGCCGCGCTCGTGGCAGCACCGGCCGCCCAGGCCGATGGCAACTACTACGGCGCCTGGACGCTCACCGCGTGGAAGCTCGACGGCAAGACCATCGAGTGCCCCGGCAAGCTCCCGCTCCCCCCTCCCGCCCCCCAGATCGGGTGCAAGAGCGGTGAGGTCCTGGAGCTGAAGTCCGGCTACCGCTACAAGAGCACGATCGCCAACTTCTCCCACAAGGGCGCCTTCGAGGTCCTCAAGTTCCCGAAGTCCTCGTCGCAGACCATCGTCTTCGATGGTGATGACGAGTCCGACGACCCTCGCGCCTACCAGATGAAGCTCCAGGGCGCAGGGGACGGGACGCCCAAGAAGATGGTCATCTTCCTGAGCACCGGTCGCGCCGGCTCCGAGACGACGATCAAGATGATCTTCCGTCGCGACGCCGACTAATCATCGCTGCGAAGCCCCGTCAGGACATGCTCCTGGCGGGGCTTCGTCGTGTCAGATCCCGGCCGAGAGACCGAAGTCGATCGACCAGTTCGCTCCCGTTACGCCCGCCGCGGACGGTTGAGCCAGGAACCACACCACCTCGGCCACTTCCTCAGCGCGCAGGAAACGCGCGCGGTCTCCCTGCGGGTACGCCGCGAGGAGCTTCGCGTAGTAGGCCTCAGGATCACCGTCCCCGAAGTCGCGGGCCTGGCCCTCGAGCATGGGCGTCGCGATATCGGCCGGGCACACCGCATTGACGCGCACTCCCCGCGGGGCAAGCTCGAGGGCGAGTGCGCGGGTGAGATTGGTGACGCCGCCCTTGCTGGCGCTGTAGACCGCGGCACCGGCGTTGCCCTGGATGCCGGCATCGCTCGAGATCATCACGATGCTTCCGCCCGCGGATGCCAGGTGCGGGATCGCGGCTGAGCTCACGAAGTACGCCGCCTTGAGGTTGACGCCGACGACCCGGTCCCACTCCTCCTCGGTCGTCGCATCGCTGTCGCCCTCGGTCCACAAGCCCGCGGCATTGACTACGCAGTCCAGCCGACCGTGCATCGCGGCAGCCTGGGCGACCATCTCTCGGATCTGCTCCACGTCGAGCAGGTCAGCGGGGATCCATGCGCCGATCGGCGCGCGCGCCTGCGGGCGATCCGTCGCGATGACATCCCATCCGCCGGCCTCGAATCGCGCGCACACTGCCGAGCCCAGGCCTCCGGCCGCTCCGGTGACGAGGACGACGCTCACGCGCGCTCCACCTCCCTGGTCCGCGCGCTCACGCGCGCTCCTCGGAGATCGAGTTGCCGCCATCGACGACGAGGCACTGCCCCGTCGTGTAGGCCGCACCCGGCGTGCACAGCCACGCGATGGCTGACGCGACCTCGTCCGCCGTCGCGCTGCGCCGCATCGGAGTGCGCAGCCCCTGCTCCCGCTCATGGTCTGTCTGCGACCCGGTCGCGATCCACCCGGGCGCCACGGCGTTCACCGTGATGCCGTCCGCCGCGAAGTCGACGGCGAGCGAGCGCGCCAGGCCGACCATGCCGGCCTTGGCGGCGGCGTACGCCGACTCCGCCCGCATGGCCATCACCGGACCGGTGACGCTGGCCACCATGACAATGCGTCCCCAGCCGGCATCGCGCATCACCGGAAGTGCCGCGCGACTCACGTAGTAGGCGGAGTCGAGGTTGCGCGCCATCGAGGCCCGCCAGGCATCGGCGTCCAGCGACAGCGCATCGCCACCCTCCGCGCCGCCGGGCAGAGCGACGCTCGTCATGCCCGCGTTGTTGACGACGATGTTCAGTCGTCCCCACCGCTCCCGCGCCTCGTGCACGAGTCGCTCGGCATCCTCGAGCCGCGTGAGATCCGCGACCACACCGTGCGCGGCGTACCCCCGCGCACTCAACTCCTCGACGCGCGCCTGGATCCGGTCCGTGGTGGCCGCGAGCGTGATCGAAGCACCCAGCTCGGCGAGTGCGCGGGCGGCCGCGAAGCCGATCCCCGTCTCGCTGCCGGCCCCCGTGACGAGAGCGGCCCGACCGGTGAGATCCAGGCTCGCGGGCAGCACTAGGCGACCAGTCGGCGCACGGCCTCGGCGAAGAGCGTCGTGTGCAGGTCGACGTCGGAGGCCGTGGTCGTCGGGCACATGAGGGCCATGTTGTGGAAGGGCGTCATGAGCACACCGCGATTGGCCATGAAGAGATGCAGGTACTCGTCGAGGTGGTCGTCCTCGGCATGCGCCGACTCCGTGCCCGTGCGCGGCGCCGGACGCGTGAAGCGGTACTCCGCACGCGCACCGAGCTGGGAGATCGACCACGGCACGTCGTACTCCTCGAGGATGGCGACGACACCCTCGGTGAAGCGGGTGGCCAGCGTGATCATGTGATCGAACGCCGCATCGGTGAGCACCTCGCCGAGTGTGGCCCGCATCGCCGCGGTCGAGAGCACATTGCCCGCGAGGGTACCGCCCACGCCGCCGACGTCGATGAGATCGGCATCGGGATGGTCCTTGACCATGTCCGCGACGCGCTGCGTGATGCCGTAGGTGCCCGAGGGGATGCCCCCGCCGATGCTCTTGCCGATGACGAGGATGTCGGGCTCCAGGCCCCACGCGCGCGTGCACCCGCCCGGCCCCGCCGAGATGGTGTGCGTCTCGTCGATGAGCAGCAGCGTGCCGTACTTCCGGCAGAGCTCGGCGACACCCTCGAGGAAGCCGGGCTCGGGGAGCACGATGCCGATATTGGTGAGCGCAGGCTCGGTGATGAGCACCGCGACATCGCCGTGCGCGAGGGCGCGCTCGACCGACGCGAGGTCGTTGAACTCCATTGCGCGCGTCGTCTCGGCGATAGGCATGGCCGGGCCGACGTTGCCGCGTCGGATCTCGGTCTCGCCCCCCGGGCCCATCTGCACGAAGGTCTCGTCGACGGCGCCGTGGTAGCAGAAGGAGAACGCCGCGACCTTGGGTCGCCCGGTGACCATGCGCGCGAGGCGCAGGGCCCAGCGATTGGCATCGGTGGCCGTGAGCGAGAAGGACCACAGGGGCAGCCCGAAGCGACGCGTGAGATCGGCGGCGACCCACTCGGCGTCGGCGCTGGGCATCATCGTGGTGATGCCGCCCTCGACCCCGATGCGCTGCTGCACGGCCTTGACCGTCGCCTCGGGCGAGTGGCCCGCCATTGCTCCGGTGTCGCCCAGGGCGAAGTCGATGTACTCGTTGCCGTCGACGTCGGTGATGCGGTTGCCGTGCGCGGTGGCGAGGTAGAGGGGGTGACCTCCGGACCACTTGTTCATCCACGTCATGGGGACGCGGCCGAAGAGATGGTCGGCCTGCTCGTAGAGCTCACGCGAGCGCGGCGAGCGTGCGGCGTACGTCGCCCGCTCCTCCTCGAGCACGGACTGCAGGCGGACGCGATCGATCTCGGTCATGTCATCCCTCGACGGTGGTGGACGGTGGGACTCCACGATAGGGCGACCGGCGATGGCCCGCGATGAGGAGTCCGAGTGCCACGGCGAGAATCTCGATCACCGCACTCCCCAGGAAGAGTGGACGCCATCCCCACTCCACCAGGCCGGCGGCGATCACCGATCCGAGCGCGAAGGCACCGGTCTTGAGCGAGGTCGCGGCGACGAAGACGAGTGAGCGCACCTGAGGGGGAGCCTCCCGATCGCGCACCTGCAGCACGGCGGAGAGCTGAGGCGCCTCGAGGAAGCCGAGGACGACTCCGACGACGAAGGCCACCGGCATGGACGGCACCACGGCCAACGCGGCGAAGGCAACGCCGAGGCCCAACGTGGTGACCACGACCACGGTCCCAGGCCCCTGGCGCACGGGTCTGCGCGCGAAGAAGACCGACCCCACCAGTGCACCGGAAGCCACCACGGCGAGGAGCAGGGCGCCAATGCCGGCATCGCCCGCGAGATCGGCGCCCATGAGCGGCGCACCGATGACCAGCCCGGCGATGCCGATGAAGGCGAAGCTGCTGATGATCGTCGAGCGTCGCAGCGAGACGGAGTGCCAGAAGACCGAGAGGGAGCGCACGGCGTGCCGCAGCGGCTCCGGCTCGTCCGGGATCTCCGCCGCGGTCCTGGTCGGGATCGGCACGAAGGGCAGCACGAGAGCGGCGACGAGGTAGAGCAGGAGCGCCACCTCGAGCGACGCGGCGCCGGGCGTGTAGGAGTCGTAGACGTACGCGACGCCGACGATGGCAGGCCCGAGGATGTCGCCGACGTTGTAGGTCGCCACGTCCACCGAGTAGGCGCGCGCGGGAGCGACGTCGGGCACGACGCGTCTCAACTGCGCGCTCCACGCGCCCGTGAGCATGGGATGGAAGAGGCCGGCAACGCCTGCGATGAGCATGAGGACGCCGAGCGGCCAGGAGCCGACTCCGACAGCGAGCGCCCCGGAGCAGGCGGCGAGGGAGAGGATGGCGAGGGCGTAGCCGCGCTTCGGGTGCACCGCCCGGTCCATGAGGGCGCCCACGAGTGGGCCCACGATGCCGGCGACGGCGGTGACCGCCGCGACGATGAGGGATCCCTCCGAAGCCGAGCCGCCCGCGGCCAGCACGCCCAGGATGATCGCGGTGGGCAGCCCGGCATTGGCCGCGCGTGCCAGCGAACCGACCGCGGCGTACGCCGTGAGGCGACGAGCGGGGCTCCCGGTGGGCACGAGCGCAGCCTACGGAGGCCTCCCCCACGGGGAGAACACCGTGCCAGCGCGGTTACGGCTCGGCGACGAACCCCTAGAGTGGGCCCCTCATCGACATCTGAGAATGGGAGTTAAACGTGGAGTTCGGCGAATTCCTGTGGAGCCTGCTCGTCATCTTCTTCATGATCATGTACTTCATGATCCTGTTCAGCGTCGTCATCGACCTGTTCCGGAATCATCAGATGGGCGGCTTCGCGAAGGCACTCTGGATCATCTTCCTCATCTTCATCCCGCTGATCTCGCTGCTCGTCTACGTGATCGTCTACGGCAAGTCCATGGCCCAGCGCCAGCAGGCCGCCGTCGTCGAGGCGCAGCAGGAGCAGGCGGACTACATCAAGCAGGTCGCCGGCACCAGCCCGGCCGAGCAGATCGCCCAGGCGCAGCAGCTGCTGTCCTCCGGCGCGATCTCACAGGATGAGTTCGACAAGATCAAGGCGAAGGCGCTGAGCTGAGCCAGACCGCCACTCCGGGAGCGCCCGACCTCAATGGTCGGGCGCTCCTCGGCATGCTCGGCCTCGCCGTACTCCTCGGCATCCTCGGTGCCGTCGGCGCCGCGGTCTTCCTCACGGTCATGTCCTGGGCGACCGACTTCGTCTGGGAGTGGCTGCCCGAGCAGGTGGGCCTGGAGTCCGTGCCCTGGTGGTACGTCGTCCTGGGCCTCCTCATCGGCGCCGTCCTCATCATCGCGGCGCGCGGGCTCGGCCCGGGCATGGGCAGCCCGCTCGAGGGCTTCCACTTCGACATCGGTCCCTCGCGCGCGTTCGCCGCGCTCTCGGTCGCGCTCGCCACGCTCGTCTTCGGAGGCGTCCTCGGCCCTGAGGCACCGCTCATCGTGGTCGGCACGGTGATCGGCGGCCTCGTCACGCGCAACAAGCCTGCTCAGGTGCAGCAGCTCGCCATGGCACTCGGCGGCATCGCAGCCATCGGCACCATCCTGGGCAATCCCTTCATCGCGGCGTTCATGGTCCTGGAGTTCGCCGCCCTCGGAGCGATGCCGCGACAGGCCCTGGTGCCGATGTTCGTCGCACTCGGCTCCGGCTACCTCGTCCTCACCGGCATCGGCCCCTTCACCGGCCTCGGCCAGGTGGAGCTCGCGGTGCCCGGCCTCACCGAGGTTGACCAGCTCGCCTTCGGTGACCTGCTCCTCGGTCTCGTCGTAGCGATCATCGCCGGCATCGCCGTGCTCCTGTCACGCCAGGTGGGCTATGCCCTGCAGCGCGTGGAGAAGGTGCGGCCTTCGATCGCGATCATCGTCTCGGCCCTCGTCATCGGCGGTCTCGCGACATTCATCATGCTCGCGTTCGACCAGCCCTACGACGTCGTGCCCTTCTCAGGCGAGACTTCGATGGACTCGCTCATCTCGGAGACGTCGGCGCTGGCCGTGCTTGCGATCGTCGTGGCGAAGGCACTGGCGTACGGCGTGTCACTCGGCGGCGGATGGCGGGGCGGTCCGATCTTCCCCGCGACCTACATCGGCGTCGCGGCTGCCGTGATGGTCGGGCTCGTGATCACCTCGACCCCGATGAGCGCACTCATCGTGGCGGGGATGGCCGCGGGCGTGGCCGCGATGCTCAAGCTGCCCTTCACCGCCGGGCTTCTCGCCATCGTCATCGGTGCGGGAGCGGGCTTGGTCGTCACTCCCATGGCGATCATCGGCGCGATCGTCGGCGTGACCCTGCGCATGGCCTATGACAAGGCCACCGGGCACACCGGCGTGCCCATGACGCCCTAGTCGGTCGTCGTGGGCTGGGCGAGCCCCTTAATAACGTGCACGCCCGGATACTGTCCGATCGCCGCGCCTGGCAGCACGATCTTGGACCGGCGCACACCACTCCCGATGACGATCGCGGGCTGCTCGATCACACGAGAGTCCACCAGGATCGGCCAGTCGGCGGGCAGTCCGATCGGCGTGATGCCGCCGTACTCCATGCCCGTCATCGCGACGGCCTCATCCATCGGGGCGAAGGAGATCTTGCGGACGTCGAGCCAGCGACGGGCGACGCCGTTGACGTCCGCGCGTGTTGTCGCGAGGACGAGGCACGCGGCCTTACGCACCTGCCCCTCGCGCTTGCCCGCGAGCACGACGCAGTTGGCCGACGCCTCGAGGGGCACGTCGTACGCCGCGCAGAAGGCAGCGGTGTCGGCGAGATCCGCATCGATCGGTGCAACGCCGACCGTGTCCGCTTCGCTCCAGTCCGCGAGTGCTGCAGCGGTGGCGGGGGCGAGCAGGTCGGCTCTCTCACGCGCAGGGGTGACATCCAGGGAGCCCAGGGGCATCATGTGGCGATGACACCACACCCGGGGGATGGTTAGTCGTGCCGAGGTGCATCTGGCATACCCCTGGGGGTATGCTCTCCGGACCCGAGAGAAGGAGTTCGACCCATGTGCAGCCCCGCCCCCTGCTACTCCTGCGGCAAGGTCACCTGGACCGGTTGCGGCGAGCATGTCGATCAGGTGATGGCCTCGGTCCCCGAGCCGCAGCGCTGCGCCTGCCGCTAGACGCACCACTCCTTCCGAGGAGATCCTGTGCCTGCGCGCTCGGCTGACGGCGCGCTGCGCGGCGAGCGCATGGCCACGATCCTCGTGCGCCTGCGCGAGCACGGCGAGGTGCATGCCACCGACCTCGCCGCCGAATTCGGCGTCTCGCAGGCCACTTTGCGTCGGGACCTCGCGATCCTCGAGGAGCAAGGACTATGCACGCGCCGCTACGGCGGTGCCGTCCCCACCGAGGCGAGCACCGAGTTGCCCGTCGCCTATCGCGACCGTCGCTCGCAGAAGGAGAAGGCTGCCGTCGCCAAGGCAGCTGCGGATCTGCTTCCCCCCGGGCCGCAGACCGTCGGCTTCACTGGCGGCACCACCACCAGCGAGATCGCACGGGTGCTCGCCAAGCGCCTGGACCTCGTCGTGGTGACCAATGCGCTCAACATCGCGAGCGAGATGGCAGCCAAGCCGCGCATCCGCGTGGTCGTCTCCGGCGGCGTCGCACGCTCCCAGAGCACCGAGCTCGTCGGCCCGTGGGCCGAGTCAGCGCTCGCTCAGGCAAGCATCGGCACGGCGTACATCGGGGTGGATGGCATCGATCTCGCCGCGGGCATCACGACCCATGACCCCGTCGAGGCGCGGACCAACGCGGTGCTCCTCGAGCGTGCTGAGCGTGTCGTGGTCGTCGCCGACTCGAGCAAGATCGGGCGCGTGCTCCCCGGTCACATCGCGCCACTCAGCGCCGTGCAGATCCTCGTGACCGACGACGGGATCACCACCGAGGTGCTCGCCGCGCTCACCGCGCAGGGCGTGGAGGTCGTGATCGCCTAGCGCGTGACGGAGCAGCTCACCTGGTTCTTGAGCCTGATGCGCAGCGCGACCGCCATGAGGACGACGGATGCCACCGCCAGGAAGGGCTGCACGGGAGCGAACCACGTCATCGCGCCGGATGCGCCCAGCGCGAGGAGGACGAGCTTGTTGCACACCGGGCAACCCACGGCGAAGAACGCGATGAAGCCGCCGGCGAGACCGAGCTTGGAAGCCTTGGCCTCTTCTGCTGGCTCCTCGTCGGTGAGGCCGGGCTCCTTGACGTAGGTCGCGAGCAGCAACCCACCGAGGATGCCGGTGAGGATGACCACGGGATAGGACCACCAGGTGACCTCAATCGCGCGGCCGAAGACCGGATTGGGGATCACCGCGGTCGGGAGCGCGACCAGGATCGCGGTCGCGATGCCACCCAGCACGGCAACCCGCCACCGGCGCGCAGACCACATCCTCAAGGCGTCGACCATGGGTTGAGCATACCCCTGGGGGTACCTGTGACCGCAAGGGCAGCTCTGGAATCGGCACCCGCTGGCAGACTCCGCGCATGGATCTCACGCAGCTCACCGCGACGGAGCTAATCGACCTCTATCGCTCCGGCGAGGCCTCTCCGGTCGAGGCGATGCAGCAGGTCCTCGATCGACTCGAACGCGTCGACCCGATCATCAACGCGTTCATCCTCGTGGACGCCGACGCGGGGCTCGCGGCCGCGCGCGAGAGCGAGGCGCGCTGGGCCGCGCACCGTCGTGATGGGTCACCCGTCGGCGCGGTCGAGGGAGTGCCGACGTCGATCAAGGACATCCTGTGGACCAAAGGATGGCCGACGCTGCGCGGCAGTCGCGCGATCGATCCCGATCAGCCCTGGGATGACGACGCGCCCTCGGTCGCGCGACTACGCGAGGCCGGTGCAGCACTCTTCGGCAAGACGACCACGCCGGAGTTCGGCTGCAAGGCCGAGACCAACTCCCCGCTCACCGGCATCAGCCGCAATCCGTGGGATCCCTCGCGCACCCCGGGCGGATCCTCCGGCGGCACCGCTGCTGCTGTCGCTGCCGGACTAGGGCCCCTGAGCATGGGCACGGATGGCGCGGGCAGCGTGCGCATCCCGGCCGCCTTTTGCGGCAACGTCGGGATGAAGGCGAGCTTCGGTCGCGTGCCGGCGTACCCGCTCTCGCCCTTTGGCAGCGTCGCCAATGTCGGTCCGCACACGATGAGCGTCACCGACTGCGCGCTCATGATGAATGTCGTCGCCCAGCCCGATCCCCGCGACTGGACATCGCTTCCCTACGACGGCGTGGACTATCTCGCCGACCTCGATGCGGGCATCGGTGGCATGCGCATCGCCTACTCGCCGACACTCGGGTACGCCGAGGTCGACCCCGAGGTCGCCGCGCTCGTCGAGACGGCCGTACGCGAACTCGAGTCGCTCGGTGCGGTCGTGGAGCAGGTCGATCCGGGCTTCGAGGATCCCCTCGACATCTCCACCGGCCTGTGGTTCGTTGCGTCCAAGACAGTCTTCGACTCACTCACGCCGGAAGGTCAGGCGGTCGCCGATCCCGACTTCGCCGCGCAGGCGGCGCAGGGCGCGGAGTTGAGCGCCCAGGACGTGCAGCTGCTCACCCTCAAGCGCAATGCGCTCGGCACGCGTATGCGGCTCTTCATGACCCGCTACGACCTGCTGGTGACTCCGGCGGTCGCGATCCCCGCCTTCGAGGCGCGTCCCGCGGGCGCAGTGCCCATGACGCCGGAGTCGATGCTGTCGTGGACGCCGTTCAGCTATCCCTTCAACCTCACCCAGCAGCCCGCGATCAGCGTGCCGTGCGGGCTCACCTCGGCCGGACTGCCCGTCGGGCTGCAGTTCGTCGGGCGCGCGCATGCGGATGCGAGCGTGCTGCGCGCGGCGCGTGCCTACGAGACGACGCACCCGGTGCCGCGCCCGACCATTTGACGACTACCTCGCGGTCACCTTGATCGCATCGCCCGCATCCCCGAGGACGAGGACCAGGCCGTCGGCGGGGACGCGCACGTCGGATGCGGATCCATTGCCGTGGGCCATGAGGCTGACATTGTCGTCGTAGACGAACCAGGCATCCGCACCGCGCACGCTGATCCGACTCGGCCGCGTGACATCGCGCCACTCGCCGAGTCCCTCGGAGGTGATCCGGATCGTCGTGGTGCCCGGCGTGAGAGCCGCGAGCCGATCGCGGCTCACGATGACGGCGCTGCCCATGCGCAGGGTCCTGCCATTGACCGGGACGAGATCGTCGAGATCGCGGCCGAGCATGAGAGGGACCTGGAGGAACATCGCGCCGATCTCGGGGCGCCGCGCATCGATAGCGGAGAGTCCCTGCACGTCGAGGTATCCCGGGACACCGGGGATGCGGCCGAGGGTGGTCGCGGGGCGCCCGAGCCAGACCGTGGACGTCGGGAGGTCGGACGCGTAGAGCCACTCGCCCAGGCGGTCGCGCCATGCCTTGGCGGCAGGAGTGCCGCCCGTGACGCGCTGCCCGAGGATCTCCTCGCCGCGCGCATTGCCGTAGCCCATGGGGAGTGTCGCCACGAGGTAGGTGCGACCCCATCCCTTGACGTGAGTGAAGGACACGGCCCGCGCATCATCGACCCACCAGGCACCGTCCTCGCGGTAGGAGAGCGTGGCAGTGCCCGGGACCCAGCGGCCCTCGATGAGCGACTCGAAGACGAGCGTGTCCCCGGTGCCGCGGACGACCCGTCGATAGATGCTCGGAGTGCCGATGTATGTGCCGAGGATCGATTGTATCTGCGCTTCAGTCGGCGTCACCTTGGCCGGCTGATCGGTGCTGACCTTGGCTGGCATCGCCGGGATATCACCGCGCTCGACCAGGGCGTTGAGGATGACCTCCTCGGCCACAGCCTGCGCCGCGGATGAGCTGTAGGTGCCGGACCCGCTGACGAACGCCGCCAGTCCCGCTTCGGGAGCCACCACCAGACCCGCGTGATAGTCGCCCGTGTCGCCGCCCTTGACCCACGCCCGCACGCCGACGGCATCGAGGCTGAGATCGCGCACCGAGTCCCAGCCGAGACCGTAGATCCACTGGCTCTCGGTGACGGGATCGAGCGTGGTCCGCAGTTGGGAAGTGCCCATCTCGTCCACGGAGGCGGGCGTGAGGATCCGCGTCGACCCCGCGGTCCCCCCGGCCATGAGCATGCGGGCGAACGCCGCCATGTCGGTCGGCGTCGACATGAGTCCGCCGGACGCGTAGACGTTGGTGATCTCGAGGGGAAGGTCCTTCCCCTCACGCACGACGCGTGCCACGGTGCCCGCGGGGGGCAACGCACCGGTGATGTACTGCGAGCGCGTCATGCCGAGCGGGGTCAGGATCTCCTGGTCGACGTACGTCGTGAAGGGCATGCCACTCACCGCGGCGACGACCTCGCCGGCCACCGTGAAGCAGTCATTGCAGTAGACGCTCATGGCACCCGGCGTGGTCTTGAGGCTGCTCCTCGCGAGATTGGCCATGACGCCACGCGCATAGCCGTCGTAGGGGACGGTCGTGAAGGCGTTGGCGTAGGCGCTGCCCGGGAAGCCGGCACTGTGATCGAGGAGCATGCGCACCGTGATCTGTCGGTACTGCGGCGACTGCATGCTGAAGGTAGGGAGATAGCGCACGACGGGGAGGTCAAGATCGATGAGGCCCTCGTCGACGAGCTGCATGACCGCAACAGTCGCGAACATCTTGCTCGTCGAGCCGATGCCGTAGATCGTGTCGGGTCCCGGAGCGGCTCCCCCCGCATCGACGATCCCCGTGGTCCCCTGCCAGAGAAGTCCGTCGAGGTCCGTGAGGCCACCCGTGATCGAGGTCGCACCCGTCTGAGCGAGTGAGAGTTCGATGGCGGCCTGGGCTGCAGCCTGCGTCGCAGGGTAGTCAGAAGACGCGGCCGTCGAGGGCGTCGCGACGACGAGAGAGGCGGCCACACCGAGCGTGACGGCGAGAGACAGGGTACTGCGACGGAGCGTGCGACTCATCATGTGGCCACGGTAGGGAGCAGGACACAGGGCGTGACGGGGACCAAAGTCCCCAGCACTGGTTCAAAGGGCCCAGGTCACCGCATGAAAGGCTGAGGTGTGCGCGACATCGCCGATCGAGATGACATCTCGCTGCTCGTGCGCACCTTCTACGAGGCTGCCTTCGAGGACGAGCTGCTCGGACCGGTTTTCGTCGACGTCGCGCAGATGGACCTCAATGCTCATATGCCGATCATGTGCGACTTCTGGGAGACGGTGATCTTCCGGGCGGGTCTCTACACGCGCAATGCGCTGCAGGTGCACTTCGACCTGCACGCCAAGGTAGAGCTCACGCCCGAGCACTTCGGGCGCTGGGTCGACCTGTGGCACGCCACTATCGATGAGCACTTCGCGGGACCCCACGCGGAGCACGCCAAGGTGCAGGGGGCTCGAATCGCCTATTCGGTGAGTCGGCGTCTCATGGGCGAGTCCGGGAGCGAGTTCGTCACTATCCGTCGGCCCACTCTGGAGGAGGTCCTGGCACGGGATGCGCAGCCTCCTTCGTGAGCGCCGGGTATCTAGTTGCATGTTCAACCACTCTCGGATAGAGTTAGTTCAACATTGAACTATCTACCCAGGAGACCTCATGACCGTCCTGCGCATCGACTCCAGCATCCAGGGGAGCCGCTCCTCGAGCAGCGCCCTCGCCGACATCGTCACGGCCGAGCTGCTCAAGGCCCGTCCGCATGAGGCTCTGGTCACGCGCCATCTCGCCGTCGACCCCCTTCCCGCCGACGCCTGGGCCACGGCGGTCGGTGCCTCCTGGACTCCCGAGGATCAGCGCAGCCCCGAGCAGCGCGCGGCGTACGCACTGGCCTCCACGATCGCCAGTGAGCTCCGCAACGCCGATGCCGCCGTCCTCGCTCTCCCTCTCTACAACTGGGGCGTCTCCCAGCACGTGAAGACGTGGATCGATCTCGCCATCGCGGGTGCACCGCAGGGTGAGCGGCTCCTCGAAGGCAAGCCGGTGGTGCTGATCACGACCCGCGGTGGCGCCTACGGACCGGGCACGCCCAAGGAGGGCTGGGACTACAACGTCATCTACCTGCGCCGCATCCTCGAGGAAGTCTGGGGCGCGCAGCTCACCGTCATCGAACGCGAACTGACCCTCGCCGGTGTCGCTCCCGGGATGGAAGCCCTCATCGAGCTCGGCGAAATGAGTAGGAAGACGGCCGAGGAGGCCGCCACGGAGGCGGGCCTCGCTCTCGCCGCACGCTGACTCCACCACCTCCAGGGGTAGGGGATGGAGGCCACGCACACTCCACCAGGGACGGGCGTGGCCGATGACGCCGCGGATCCACACCAGGATCCGCGGCGTTGTCACGTCCAGAGGAAGCCGAGGCAGGGAAAGCTGACTACTGCGCCATGTCGACGAAGCGCGAGTAGTGACCCTGAAACGCCACGGTGATCGTCGAGGTCGGGCCGTTGCGGTGCTTGGCCACGATGAAGTCGGCCTCGCCCGCGCGCGGTGACTCACGCTCGTAGGCGTCTTCGCGGTGCAGGAGGATCACCATGTCCGCGTCCTGCTCCAGGCTGTTGTGCACGGCGACGCCATCGGCGATGAAGTTGTGGGTGCCGGGCACGGTCGCGTCGAAGACCTCCTGCTCGCCCAGCGAGACCACGGAGACGATCTCATCCCAGTGCACGTCGTTGGTCGCCATCAACTCGAGGTCGGCGGACTCCAGCACCGTGGCGACCCGGCCTAGCCGCTCGCGGCTGGGAGCGCGCTTCCACATCGTGCTCCCACAGAAAGACGTGCCCATGGCTGAGGCGAACTCACGATGCGTCATGCCCTTGTCGCTGATCACGCGCTTGACGTCGTCCCACACCTCACGGGGGACGGTGTCGCGGTTGGTATTGGGCTCGATCTCCTCGAGGATCGCCAGGAGGCGTCGTCCTGTCTCCCCTCGTGCTCCATGAGCATTGATGCGGCGCAGGAAGACCTTCTGGTCGGCCGCTCCCGAGATATCGACCCAGTACGACGGGCGGTAGCCCTCCTTGGTCACGGTGCGGATGCGGGCGATGATCCCGAAGCGCAGCAGCAGACGTGCCACGTCATCAGCGAGGCGCCGGCTCGTCGACGAGTAGTAGATACGCCCGCCGCGACCTGACCGCGTGATCTGGATCGAGCCGTCCGTGGCCCAGAGGTGGCGCAGGAAGAGCGCAATCTGCTCCTTGGGTAGGCAGAAGACCTCGGGGGGCACGAACTTCTCGTGGCTGCGCTTGCCGAAGAGGCCGAGATCATCCAGCCACGCATTGATGGGATTGCGCACGCCGTGAGTGACCGGGCGATTCGAGGCCAAGCGCAAGGTGAGGCATCGGGCTGCCGGGTAGTCGTCCACGCTTGCCCGTACGTCGAAGGCGCGCGTGGCAGCCTGGCGCACGACGTCAAGATTGGCGGGATCCTGGGTGGCGTAGCGCAAGGGCTGCCGCGGCAGCATGGAGCCGTCGCCGATGAGGTGGGCGAGCACGATGACCTTGTCATCGCTCCACATGTCGAACTCGATATCGGGTGCCGGGACGTGACGGGGAGTCGCGATGCGATCCCCGGGCTGCAGATCGCCGAGAGCCCGCCAGCCGTCGTAGGTGAGCAGGGGATGGTTTGCCGTGAGCTCCACGACCCGACCACTGGCTGTCGTGAGACGGAAGACTTCCTTGCGGCCGGTCGAGAAGACATGGGTCATCATCCGCGGTACGTAGCGGAGTGAGTCGTCCAGGGACCACACAGGGACCAGGCGCTCGCCGCTCTCCATGAGCTCGCCGATCGTGACCTCGGAGCCGAGGTCAGCGCGCAGGATCCGGGTGGAGGCCGTGAGACACCCCGATTCGCGCAGGTCAGACAGCATCGGGCGCTTGTCGGTGCGCTGCTCCGGACCGCGGTTGAGCTGGCTCACCGCGATGACAGGGACGTCGAGCTCCTTGGCCAGCAGCTTGAGTGAGCGGGAGAACTCGCTCACCTCCTGCTGGCGACTCTCGACCTTCTTGCCACTCGTCATGAGCTGCATGTAGTCCACGACGACGAGGCGAAGGTCGTGGCGCTGCTTGAGGCGCCGGCACTTCGCGCGAATCTCCATCATCGTGAGATTGGGCGAGTCGTCGATGAAGAGCGGTGCCTCGCTCACGACGCCCATCTTGGTCGCAAGCTTCTGCCAGTCGTTGTCGCTCATGTTGCCGCTGCGCATGTGATGCAACGCGATCTGCGCCTCGGCGGACAGCAGGCGCATGAGAATCTCGTTGCGCCCCATCTCCAGCGAGAAGATCACGCTGGTGAGACCGTGCTTGATGCTCGCCGATCGCGCGATGTCCACGGCGAGGGTCGAGTTGTGCGTGGGCACCATGGCCCTCCCCGCGAGGAAGAGATGGGACTCGCTGGCAACCTGGATGCACCGCACCGGCACGCTCGGCACCGGATCGACACTCGTGATGAACCGATTACCCAGCCTCGCCGTGGACTTGCCGGCCATCCGCTCCTTGTGAAGCAAGGCCTTGCGTGAGAGTCGGAAGACCTCGTCAAGGGTCGTGAAGTTGAGGTTGTAGGCCGTCGAGGACCCCTGGGTCCGCCCCTGGACACCCTTCGTCGAGATCGAGCAGCGGTATCCGAGACTCACGATCAACTCGTAGGCATCCTCAGCGAGTCGCGGCGACGTGGTCGTGAGTTGCACGCTGCCCGTCGAGGTAACGGTGCCGTCCGCGTCCAGAAGCCCCGCGAGGAGTGCGCGACGCTGGTCCTCGGATCCTCGAAGGTATGCGGGCGGGATGTGCTTGTTGCCGAGGACGCCCGCGCTGCGCAGGATCGCCTGGAACGAGCCATGGGACCGCTCGCACGCGCGGCAGCGCAGGACTCCGGTGGTGCGGCCACCGCAGTCAGGACATGCCGCATCCGCGGCAGCGCCCTGATCCTTGGGCAGCTTGCCGCCGCACGTGCGACCGCACGTGCGCACCGTCGGCGCCTTGGGACGGAAGGTCGCGCCGCAGATCTCGCACTCACGATCAGGGATGTCGTGGGCGCCCCGCAGGCGCAGCCCGTAACGGAGGTTGCCGAGGTAAGGGGCATCGAGGCCCTCGGCCTCGATGAACATGGCGATCTCCGGGTCCGCGGAGGTGAAGTGCGCGGCGGCCGACGTGCCGTCGCCGAGCCAAACGCCGAGCACGTAGGGAGCGATGGGCAGGTCTGTGTCCGGGAGATCGAGGGCGCGGGCATTCACGATCGAGTGGTTGAGGCGCGCATCCTGGGTGGCGCAGCGCAGGGTTCGGGCGATCTCACCGGTGGTGCGCACCTCCGCGAACGTGCGCTGGTTGCGATAGCGGTTGTAGCCCACGGCGGCTGCTTGCGCGGACTTGCGTGAGGCCCGGGTCTCGGTCAGCCACTCATGCTCTTCGTCCGCGATGATGCTCGAGCCGTCGGAGAAGGTCACGCGGTAGCAGGGCCTGTCGTGCCAGGTCTCGCTGATCGCCACGACGCGCGTGGGCCGGCCGGACTCGTCGAAGACGCAGTCGCCGGGCGCCAGCGCGCCCATCGTGGTCCAGCCCCCAGGGGTCGGGATCGGCGTATCGAGCGCGAGGGCCTTGCCGATCGCCGGCCTCGCCGCGACGATCACGAGCTGCCCCGGGTGCAGGCCATTGGTGAGCGCATCGAGATCGGCGAAGCCGGTCGGCACACCGACCATCTGACCGCCACGGTTGGCGATGGCCTCGATCTCGGTGAGCGCACCGTCCATGAGATCGCGCAGCGGGAGGTAGTCCTCCGCCGAACGGCGCTCCGTGACCTCGTAGACCTCCGCCTGGGCGCGATCGACGACGTCGTCGACATCGCCCTCGCCGGCGTAGCCCATCTGCACGATGCGGGTCCCCGCCTCGACCAGGCGCCGCAGGATGGCGCGCTCCTTGACGATCGCGGCGTAGTAGCCGGCATTGGCCGCGGTCGGCACGAGGGAGACGAGCGTGTGGAGATACGACGCGCCACCGATGCGGCCGATCTCGCCGACGCGGGTCAGCTCTGCCGCCACCGTGACGGCGTCGGCGGGATCGCCCTTGCCGTAGATGGTGATGATCGCGTCGTAGATGGTCGCGTGCGCAGGACGGTAGAAGTCGCCCTCGCGCAGCACCTCGACCACATCGGCAATCGCGTCCTTGCTCAGCATCATCGCCCCGAGCACGGACTGCTCTGCCGCAATATCCTGCGGAGGCGTGCGGTCGGCGGGCGGGCCACCGCCCTCGTCGTAGGGCACGGGGAGTTCGGCGACGCTCATGCGCACTCCCTCTCTCACCGCTCGTCGACAGTCGACCCCACTCAACCAGGGGGGTCCGACAGCCGTGGATCCTCGGCTGTCGCACCTCACCTGATGGCCGGCGCGCCGGCTCCGGACCCGCATGCGGGGCCCGGCTGAGGAACCTAGGGAAGCGCACTCACCCGCGTCCAGCAGCCCTGTGGATAGAGCTGGGGATAGCCAGGGGAGAACCGCCGGAAGTACCGTTCACAGGCTGGGGACAACTTGGGGACGAGTTGACGACTTTCCTGGGCCACCCCCTTCTGACGTGGGAAAATACTGTCCCGGGGATGTGCAGGGAAACTCGTCGCAGGTGTCCAGGGAGAAGCACCCGGTGAACCCCACGTGTCCCATTTTCCACCGGCCCTGGGGGTAAATCGCGCCTCTCGCTAGCGTCCACCCGGTGAGGGATACCGGGCTCGATCGCAGCATCGCGCGCCTCGCTATCCCCGCCTTCGGGGCACTGCTGGCCCAGCCGCTCTTCCTGCTCGTGGACGCCGTCATCGTCGGCACCCTCGGCACCGAAGCCCTCGCGGGCCTGGGCGCGGCCTCGACGATCTTCGGTGCGGTCGTGGGGCTGTGCATCTTCTTGTCGTACGCCGCGACAGCCGCGGTCGCGCGCCTGCTCGGCGCCGGGGATCGGATCGGCGCGATGCGGCAGGGTGTCGACGGCATGGCGCTGGGCATCGGACTCGGCGTGGTCCTCGCCATCATCGGCATCGTCCTCGCCGAGCCGCTCATCTCCCTGGTCGGCACATCAGAGGAGGTCAGCCCGTACGCCGTCACGTATCTGCGCGTCATCGCGATCTCCTTCCCCGCCGTCCTCGGCGTGCTGGCCGCGGTCGGCGTGCTGCGCGGATTGCAGGACACGCGCACGACGCTCTACGTCACCCTCCTCATGGTCGCCGCGAATCTCATCCTGTGCCTGGTCTTCGTCCTCGGCCTCGGGTGGGGCATCGGAGGCAGCGCCGCGGCCACCGGGATCGCTGAGCTCATCGGCCTTCTCGCCTATGGGGCCATCCTCCTGCGCGCGGCACGACGCGAGGGCGTGTCGATCGCACCCAGCGGTGTCGGTGTCCTGCGCTCTGCGCGCGACGGAGTGCCGCTCTTCGTCCGCGCACTCGCGCTGCGCGGCGTGCTCGTGATCGCCTCGGCCGTGGCCGCGCGCCTCGGCGATGCGGAGCTCGCGGCGTATCACGTCACCGTGACGCTCTTCTTCGCACTCGCACTCGCGCTCGACGCCGTGGCCATCGCCGGACAGGCGCTGCTCGGCAAGACCCTGGGCGCGGGTGACGTGGCGCAGTCACGCACCATCACCCGGCGCATCGTGTGGTGGTCGGTGTGGCTCGGCGTGGCACTCGGTGTCGTCGTTCTCGTCCTGCGGCCGTGGCTGCCCACCTGGTACGGCGACGACCCGCGCGTCATCGCGCTCATCTCCTCGGCACTCCTGGTGCTCGCATTCCTGCAACCCCTCTCGGGCGTGGTCTTCGCCCTCGACGGGGTCCTCATCGGCGCCGGGGACACGCGCTGGCTCGCGTGGGCGCAGATCGCCGTCCTCCTCGCCTTCCTCCCCGCGGCCTGGCTCGTGCTCGACAACGCATGGAGCATCGACGCCCTCTGGTGGGCACTCGGATGGTTCCTGCTCGTGCGCGCACTGCTGCTGGTGTGGCGCGCACGAGGATCCGCCTGGCTCGTCACCGGAGCCATCCGGCCGCGGTAGCGTCACCGCGTGCGCGGCGTACTCCTCGATGTCAACGAGACGCTGCTCGACCTGTCCGGGCTGCAGCCGGCATTCGACTCCCTGGGTCTCCCGGATGCGCGTCCCCTCTGGTTCGCGCGCACGCTGCGCGACGGCTTCGCGCTTGCCGCGAGCGGGGACTGCCGCACCTTTGCCGACGTCGCCCGCGCCACCCTTGTCTCCCTCGACCCCGCACGACTCAAGCCTCGCGATGCCGATGTCATCCTCGACGCCTTCACACGACTCACACCACATCCCGACGTCGAGCCGGGCCTGCAGGCGCTCGCAGACGCAGGCATCCCCGCGATGACCCTCACCGTGGGCGACGCCGCGACAGTCTCACGCATCTTCGACGCTCACGGACTCGGGCACCTTGTCGCCGGACACCTCTCGGCGGCCGACTTCGGCCGTGGGAAGCCCGCGGCCGCGCCCTACCTCGCCGGCTGTCTCGCGCTCAATCTCTCGCCCCGTGACGTGACGATGGTGGCCGCCCACTCCTGGGATATCCACGGGGCTCATCGCGCAGGACTTCGCACCGCATGGATCACGCGGCTCGAGCGTGTGCGCGGTGACATCTTCGCTGCCCCGGACATCGAGGGACCTGATCTGCCGTCGGTCGTCGCGCGGATCATAGGGTCGGCGACGTGAGTCAGCCCATCGCCGTCGTCATCTCCAATCCCACTGTCGGCGCCGAGCTCGGTCACCTGGGCGAGTGGCTGGATGCACATGACTTCGAGGTGCGTCGACTCATCCGTGACGACGTGCTCGCGGAGGATGCCGCGGACGATGCGGACCTCGTGATCATCCTCGGATCGGAGTGGACGCTCGCCCACGCGATGGACGCGCCGGAGGATCCCCCGCAGGCCGCCGCGGCCATCGCCGCCGAAACCGCGCTCGTGCGACGTCGCGTGCAGCAGGACCGTCCCTTGCTCGGTATCTGCTTCGGCGGCCAGATGCTGTCGCATGCACTCGGGGGCGTGGTCACCCGCCAGACAGCCCCGCACATCGCGTGGGAGACACCCGACACAGACGTCGACGAACTTCGTGCACCCTGGGTGCTCCTCCACAACGACGCGTTCACCGTGCCACCCGGGGCGGAGCTGCTCGCCGAAGCGGATCACGCGCCCATCGCCTTCCGGCACGGCCGCGCCTGGGGCGTGCAGTTCCATCCCGAGGTGGACGCGGAGATCCTCGAGCGGGTCTTCGACGACGTGGGTACGCCGCGTGAGGTATCCACCCCGCAGGTCGAAGCCCTGCGCGCGCGCAGCGCGGAACAGCGCGAGGACAGCCTGCGGCTCTTCGATCGCTTCTGGACGGAGGTCACATGACCGCGGACTACCGCATCACGACCGTGTGCCTGGGCAACATCTGCCGGTCACCCATGGCCGAGGCGGTGATCCGTGCCCGCGTGAACGACGCAGACCTGGGGAGTCGTGTGCGCGTCGACTCCGCGGGGACCGACGGGTGGCATATCGGTGAGGATGCCGACCCTCGGGCACTCCAGACCCTGCGGGCCGCGGGCTATGACCTCGCGCACTCAGGGCGGCAGATCACGACCGCGTGGTTCCTCGAGCCTGGGAGCCCGGACCTGCTCCTCACCATGGACTCGAGCAACTACGCCACCGTGCTCGCACTCGCACCCGACGACGCCGCGCGTGAGCGCGTGCGCATGATGCGCTCCTTCGACCCGGCACTCGCGGGCCTGGAGCCCGGGGACCCACGCCTGGACGTCCCTGACCCGTGGTACGGCGATCACGACGGCTTCACCGAGGTGCTGGCGATGCTCGAGGCGGCCGCGGACGGACTCGTGGCCGACCTACCCGTGCTCCTCAGCCGCTAGTCGCACGCACGTCCCAACGCCGTACATCCCACTCCAAGCTCAACGAAAACGACGCTTTGTGACACTCACGCACAATGGTGAGTGTCACAAAGCGTCGTCGACGCGATGCGGGTGTAGCTGGGGACTGCTAGTCGGCGGTGACGGTGAACGACACCGAGGCGGTGACCTCGGGGCTCACGCGCACACGGGCCTTGTGGCTGCCCACGGCCTTGACGTGCGACACCTCGACGGAGCGCTTGTCGAGCGGCGGGCCGCCCGCCTTGCGCACGGCCGCGACGAAGTCGGCGTTGGTGATGGAGCCGAAGAGCTTGCCGCTCTCGCCGGCGCGCGCCGGGATGACCACGGCGAGGCCCTCGAGCTGCTCCTTGACCTCCTTGGCATGCGCCAGGTCGCGGATCTCACGGGCGTCGCGGGCGCGCTTGATCTGCGCCACCTGCTTCTCGCCGCCCGCAGTCCACGGCATGGCCATGCCGCGAGGGACAAGGAAGTTGCGGCCGTAGCCGTCCTTGACGGTGACGACATCGCCGGGGATGCCGAGGCCGTCCACTGCCTGGGTGAGGATGATCTTCATCTCTACCTCGCCGAGCTCGTGTAGGGCAGCAGTGCCATCTCGCGCGCATTCTTGACGGCCTTGGCGACCGCGCGCTGCTGCTGCATGGTGAGTCCCGTGACGCGGCGCGAACGGATCTTGCCGCGGTCGGAAATGAACTTGCGGAGCAGGTTGACGTCCTTGTAGTCGATGTAGGTCACATCCGGTGCGAGCAGCGGAGTGCCCTTCTTCACGCGTGCCGGCTCACTCGAGCGCTTGTCGCGGCGCGGTCCCTGGCCCATCTCTCATATCTCCTTCGAATACCAAAAAGTCAGTGGTTAGAACGGGGGTTCGTCGTAGGCGGCGCCGCCACCCGAGGGTGCGGCCCACGGATCGTCGGCGGGTGCGCTGCCGCCACCGGCATTGCCGCCGCCGGAGAAGCCGCTGTCACCGCGCTGCGTGCGGGTGACCTTGGCCGTGGCGTAGCGGAGCGCGGGGCCGACATCGTCGACCTCCATCTCCACGACGGTGCGCTTCTCGCCCTCGCGAGTCTCGTACGAGCGCTGCTTGAGACGGCCCTGCACGATGACGCGCATGCCCTTCTGCAGAGACTCGGCGACGTTCTCGGCGTACTGGCGCCACACGCTGCAGCGCATGTAGACCGGGTCGCCGTCCTTCCACTCGTTGGTCGCCTTGTCGAGATAACGCGAGCTCGACGCGACCGTGAAGGAAGCGACCGCCGCACCACTGGGGGTGAAGCGCAGCTCCGGGTCGTTGGTCAGGTTGCCGACGACCGTGACGTTGATGTCCCCGGCGGCCATGGCCTAGGACTCCTCCGGACGCGTGACCTTGGTGCGGAGCACGGCCTCGTTGAGGTTGAGCTGGCGATCGAGCTCGGCCACCGCGGCGGGGGACGAGGTGATGTCCAGGACGGCGTAGATGCCCTCGGGCTTGTGCGCGATCTCGTAGGCGAGACGGCGGCGACCCCAGACGTCGACCTTCTCCACGCTGCCGCCGTCCTGCTTGACGACATTGAGGAAGGTCTCGAGTGAAGGAGCGACGGTGCGCTCCTCGAGATCGGGGTCGAGGATGACCATGACTTCGTATCGGCGCATGCGGTCGCCGACCTCCTCTGGACTCATCGGCTCCGGTCTCTCCGGAGCAGGAGGTGGGGGATAGATCCCCGGGTGGCCCCGGTGGGGCCTCGTAGAGAGTACGCCGTGCCCCGGGGATCGCCTAATCGCCTCAGCCGTAGGTATCCCGCGGACCGCGCCCGGGCACGCGGCGTGGACCGGTCTGCCGCTGTGGGGGCGCCGGACCGGTGACCTTGATCCGGTCGATCACGCCGGCCCCGAGCAGGCTGCGGATCCGGCCGTGGATCTGCGGGATGAGCAGGCGCACCTGGGTGGCCCACGCGGTGGAATCCGCGCGCAGCACGAGCTCGCGTCCGTCCTCGGTC
>Ga0233451_10001055_pt1 | contig 27123 bp, 28 predicted proteins | sample 011ome_29_FD_183052 | JGI IMG/M metagenome (GOLD analysis project Ga0233451, IMG submission 183052) | Coastal salt marsh microbial communities from the Groves Creek Marsh, Skidaway Island, Georgia - 011504CT (spades assembly) | ecosystem: Environmental > Aquatic > Marine > Intertidal zone >... | reverse complement strand
CAGATGCGTCTGGCTGACGTGGAGCTTGAGTCCGGGGTAGACGCCCTACCGGTTGCCCTCGTCGTGGGTCCGGAGGGCGGGTTTTCGGATGCTGAGCGCGAAATGCTTCACACCGCAGGTGCAACGCTCGCGAAGATGGGCCCAGGAGTGCTTCGCACGTCCAGCGCCGGCCCGATCGCCATCGCGTTAATTCATCAACGACTGGGGCACTGGTGACGACCCCAGCGCCCATCCATTGGCGCTTTGTAGACTGGGGCTATGTCAGGTAGCGAAGAGAGCATCTTCTCCAGAATCATTTCGGGTGAGATTCCCGCGGATATCGTGCGCGATTCTGAGCGCATCCTGGCGTTTAAAGACATCGCGCCCAAAGCTCCCGTCCACATTCTGGTGATCCCCAAGGCCACCCAGTATGCGAATGTGGTCGAACTCGCTGCAGGAGATCCACAACTGCTCGCCGAGCTCGTATCGGTTGCCCAGGACATCGCGAGCGAATACGCGAATGGTGAGTTCCGACTTGTCTTCAATACAGGCGAGGCCGCGGGACAAACAGTGTTCCACGTGCACGCCCACGTCCTTGCGGGCGGATTCTCCGAGGGGTCTCTTGCCGACGGATAAGACAGCACCCTTGGGCATCCCGGTGTCACTCGCGCTCGACGTGGATGACGTTGCGATGATTCGTGTGCTCGGTGTGCACGATCGGGTCCTGGCAGAAGTGGAGCGGGAATTCCCCGACCTGACCATTCACGCGCGAGGAAACCGGATCACAATCGAGGGTGATCGCTCGAGAGCAGAAGAGGCGATGAGCGTGGTCGAAGAGCTCATCTCGTTGGCGAAAACAGGAGTGCAGTTGTCCAATAGTGAAGTTGTTCAGACCGCTCGGATTGCGAGGGAGTCTGACCACGAGGCCTCAAGAGTGTTGGGCCAGCCCATCGTGTCGCGTGGTGGGCGCACCATCCGGCCAAAAACTCTTGGTCAGGCGCGCTACGTCGAATCCATTGACCACAACACGATTGTCTTTGGCATAGGCCCCGCGGGAACGGGTAAAACTTACTTGGCGATGGCCAAAGCCGTTGCCGCGCTTGAGCGAAAAGAAGTCGATCGCATCATCTTGACCAGGCCCGCCGTGGAGGCGGGGGAGCGGCTTGGATTCTTGCCCGGGACGCTGAGCGAGAAAATCGATCCGTACCTGCGGCCACTCTTTGACGCCCTGCACGAGATGATGAACCCCGAGCTGGTGCCGAAACTGTTGGCAAGTGGAACGGTTGAGGTTGCCCCGTTGGCATATATGCGCGGTCGCACGCTCAACAACTCCTTCATCGTCTTGGACGAGGCCCAAAACACCACTCCTGAGCAGATGAAGATGTTCCTCACCCGTCTGGGGTTTGACTCCAAGATGGTCATTACCGGCGACATCACTCAAATCGATGTTCCCGGAGGCCACTCGGGCCTGCGCAAGGTGGTCGATATTTTGGAGGGCATTGACGGAATTAGTTTTCAGCGCCTTGGCGCCGACGACATCGTCCGCCACAAGCTAGTCAGTGACATCGTTGATGCCTACGCGAAATATGACGAGTCCAAGGGGACTAAATGAGTATCGAACTCAATAACGAATCGGGCATCGACGTCCCGATGGAATCCCTCCACGACCTCGTGCGGTTTTCGTTCACGTCGCTTCGGGTCAATCAAGAGGCAGATGTGGCGATTATCGCCGTTGATGAGCCCGCCATGGAGCAGTTGCACATCCAATGGATGGATGAGCCAGGCCCGACAGACGTGTTGAGCTTCCCGATGGATGAGCTTCGCCCACCCAAATCAGGCGACGAGCCAGTGTCTGGAATCTTGGGCGACATCGTCTTGTGCCCCACGGTTGCGGCCAAGCAAGCAGAGGTCGCCGGACACAGCACCGAGGCGGAACTTCAACTTCTTACCGTCCACGGACTTCTGCACCTTCTGGGATATGACCACGCAGAGCCCGAGGAAGAAAAAGAGATGTTTGGCCTCCAAAACAGCATTCTGGAAGCGTTTCGAGCAGAACACGGCGCCGCGTGACCACTCTTTTTATCCTCTCCGCCATTGTCTTGGTGATATTTGGTGGCCTCCTCACCGCAATTGACGGGGCCTTGAGCGTCTTGGGCCGCGGCGACATCCTCGACGAAGCCGACGAGGTCAAAAACCCGACTCCTCTGCGCAATCTCGCCAAAGATGTAGCGGGACACGTCAGTGCATTGACGTTTGTGCGCGTGCTGGTAGAAACCCTCGCTGGAGTGTTGGTGACATTGGCTGTTGCGCGCTTGGTAAGCGTGTGGTGGGAAGTGTTGCTGATAGCCACGGCAATCATGGTCGCGGTGTTGTTTGTGGTCGTGGGGTCGTCACCGCGGAGTATTGGCGTAGCCCACTCGCGCTCGATTGTGCGGATGTTCGCTGCACTGGTCCGGGCCATCCGAGTGTCGCTTGGTCCGGTGGCAGAAGCGCTGATTGTGCTGGGCCGCATAGTTACTCCCGGTAGCCCGAAGGGTGGCCCACTCACCAGTGAAGAGCAGCTTCGAAGCCTGGTGGATGAAGCGGCGCACCAAGACGTATTGGAAAAAGAAGATCGGGAGCTCTTACATTCCGTCTTCGAATTTGGCGACACGATTGTGCGAGAAATCATGGTCGCGCGAACCGACATGGTCACTATCGAGCACGACCTCACCCTTCGAGACGCCTTGGCCGTATTCCTCGATGAAGGAATTTCTCGAATGCCAGTGGTTGGAAAAGACTCTGATGACGTCCTTGGCGTAATTTACCTGCGCGATGTGGCAAGCATCCAGCACCAGTCACCCCGAAAGATGCCGACTACCACCGTGGCCACTCTCGCCAAACCAGCGCTGTTTATCCCCGAGAGTAAAAAAGCCGACGACACACTTCGCCTGCTTCAGGCAGAGCAAAATCACATGGCCTTGGTGGTGGACGAATATGGCGGAATTGCCGGGCTTGTCACCCTGGAAGACCTGATGGAGGAGCTCGTCGGAGAAATTTCTGATGAATATGACCTCGACGAGGGTGAAATCACAGAACTTGGCGAAGACCGCTACCGCGTCGCGACACGGTATTCCGTTGACGATTTGGCCGATCTCTACGACATCGACATCGACGAAGATGATGTCGACACTGTCGGCGGATTGATGGCAAAAACCCTCGGAAAGCTGCCCGAGTCGGGAAGTACAGCAGAGGTATACGGGCTGGTGCTTACTGCAGAAAAGACCGCGGGCCGAAAAGCAAGTGTCGAATGGATCGTGGTGGAAGCAACCAGCGAGCTTCACAAGGCTCTTCGCACCAGGCGCGAGCTGGATAAGACCCTGACCGGAGAAATCGAGCTGCCATGACCAAGGACTATCGCGCAGGATTTGTGAGCATCGTGGGTCGGCCCAACGTCGGTAAGTCCACCCTCACGAACGCACTCGTGGGCGAAAAAGTGGCAATCACCTCGTCAAAGCCTCAAACAACCAGGCGCACAATTCGAGGCATCGTTCACCACCCAGACGGCCAGCTTGTCCTGGTGGATACTCCCGGTGTTCACCGCCCCCGCACTCTCCTGGGTGAGCGACTCAATGACATGGTCCAGGGTGTCTTGGCAGACGTCGACGTGATCGCGATGTGTGTTCCGGCAACCGACAAAGTGGGGCCTGGCGATCGCTTTATCCACCAAACCATCATGGAAGCGCCTCGGGCAAAAAAGGTGGCCATCGTCACCAAGGTTGATGACGCAACTAAGCAACAGGTCGCCGAGCGCCTGATTGAGCTTGACCAGTTGGGGGAGTGGGATCTGTTGATTCCCATTTCTGCAGTCTCTGGCGAGCAGCTCGATGTGCTCGTCAAAGAACTCATTTCACTGATGCCAGTGTCCGACCCGCTCTACCCGGACACGGAGCGGTTTGATGACGACGAGGACACCAGAATTGGCGAGCTCATCCGCGAAGCAGCACTCGAGGGTGTCCGCGATGAACTTCCCCACTCTCTGGCAGTCACCATTGAGGAGCGAAACGTCAGGGAGGACGGCCTGGAGCGAATTTTTGCCAACCTCGTCGTGGAGCGCGATAGCCAAAAATCCATCGTGATCGGCAAGGGTGGATCGAGGCTCAAAGACATTGGTTCTCGCGCCCGTGCGGAAATCGAAAAGGATTTGGGGAAGAAAATCTTCCTGTCTATTCATGTCACCGTGCAAAAGGATTGGCAGCGAGACGCCAAGAAGCTCGGGCGCCTCGGCTTCTAAGCCTCACTAGTGGCTTTTGGGGGAGAGTGTTACCCTGGGGGCGTGGGAAACAACCTCCTTCTTCTTAGCCGCGACGGGGCCTCACTTTAAGGCCACCCCCGCCGCGGAGGTTCGCATTGGCCTGATTAGGCCCCACATTTTTTCGAAGAAGGATTGAACTGATGGAAAACCGTCAAACACCAAGCAGTATGCCCATTCACCGCTATCGGCCGTTCCACGAAATGATTTCGGTCGAACTTCCCGATCGCACCTGGCCCGCTCAGCGCATTGAGAAGGCGCCTCGCTGGTGTGCTGTGGACCTTCGCGATGGAAACCAGGCATTGATTGACCCGATGAGTCCTGAGCGCAAGCGCGTCATGTTCGACATGCTGGTGGGAATGGGTTTTAAGGAAATCGAGGTCGGATTCCCGTCTGCGAGCCAGACCGATTTCGACTTTGTCAGAAGCCTGATTGAAGAAAACCTGATTCCAGACGATGTCACTATCCAGGTGCTGACTCAGGCGCGTGAGCACCTGATTAAGCGCACCTACGAGTCGTTGGTGGGCGCAAAGCGCGCCATCGTGCACTTGTACAACTCGACCAGTATTTTGCAGCGCGAAGTCGTGTTCAACACCGACAAGCAGGGAATCATAGACATTGCTCTTCAAGGCGCTAAGTGGTGCGTGGAAGCAGAAGCAATGGTGCCCGACACCGAAATTTTCTACGAGTACTCGCCAGAGTCCTACACCGGCACCGAACTCGAATTCGCCGCTGAAGTGTGTAACAAGGTGATGGAAGTTTTGGTCCCCACACCTGAGCGGAAGCTGATTATTAACTTGCCCGCCACCGTGGAAATGGCGAGTCCTAACGTCTACGCCGACTCCATCGAGTGGATGTCAAGAAATCTCAACAACCGCGAAAACCTTCTGATCTCGCTCCACCCTCACAACGACCGTGGAACTGCGATTGCCGCCGCCGAGCTTGGCTACATGGCAGGTGCTGACCGGATCGAAGGATGTTTGTTCGGAAACGGTGAGCGAACCGGAAACGTGGACCTCATCGCACTGGGTATGAACCTCTTTAGTCAGGGAATTGACCCGCAGCTTGATTTGAGTGATCTGGATGAGCTCAAACGCACCGCGGAATACTGCAACCAGTTGGCTGTGCACGAGCGAAGCCCATGGGCTGGCGACTTGGTCTACACCGCCTTTTCTGGCTCGCACCAAGACGCCATCAAAAAAGGCTTCGAAGCCATGGAGCGCACCGCCGCTGCGGAAGGAAAAGACGTTTCCGACGTGCAGTGGGCTGTTCCCTACCTGCCTATCGACCCGAAGGATGTGGGTCGAAGCTACGAAGCCGTGATCCGCGTGAACTCACAGTCGGGTAAGGGTGGTGTGGCCTACCTGTTGAAGACCGATCACCACCTTGATTTGCCGAGGAAGCTTCAAATCGAATTCAGCCAGGTCGTTCAAAAGAAGACCGATTCTGAAGGTGGCGAAGTCTCTAGTGAAGAAATCTGGAGCATTTTCCAAGACGAGTACCTTCCGGTTGATGACGAGGCTGCCAAATGGGGCCGGTTCGAGTTGTTCTCGACAGCCACCCAGAGCGAGCTCGGCGGTTTAGTAGCGCTCCAGGTGCGCATGCGAGATGGCATGGACACCAAAGAGTTCTCGGGTGAAGGAAACGGGCCCATCGACGCGTTCTTGTCAATCCTTGGCCGAGATGGCGTGAATGTCCGACTGTTTGACTACGTCGAGCACACCATGAGCGCTAGCGCCGATGCGAAGGCTGCGGCCTATGTCGAGCTCGAGGTCAACGGTCGCACCCTGTGGGGTGTGGGAGTCGATCCTGACATTTCGACCGCATCGCTTAAAGCCATTGTGTCGGCGGTGAACCGAGCCCTTCGCTTGGAAAACCACCACCCTGCAATGGAGGAGGCCGCTCACTAGGACCAGTTTCGTCGTCAACTGGCCATACTGGTAGCTATGCCCAGTAACCGCGACCACGCCATTGTGTTGCGGTGGCATTTACTGGGTGAGTCAGATCGCATTGTCACTCTGCTTACCCGCAGCCACGGCAAAATTCGCGCGGTGGCGAAGGGGGTTCGAAAAACCACGAGCCGAATTGGCTCACGACTCGAGCCGTTCACCCTGGTCGATGTGCAGTGGGCGGAGGGCAAATCCCTCGCCATCGTCCAGCAAGTCGAGCTTCAAGCCTCTTATGGCATGGCCTTAAGCACCGACTATGACGCTTATGCCTCGGCTGCGGCGATGGTGGAAACGGCCGACAAGCTCACCGAACACGAAGCGAGTACTGAACAATTTTTGTTGTTGGTGGGCGGGCTAAAGGCTCTCGCCGAAAAGCAACACGAAGTCTCCCTGATTGCTGATAGTTACCTCTTACGGGCACTCTCTCTTGCGGGGTGGACTCCCAGTGTGCGCGACTGCGCACAAACGGGAGCGCCAGGGCCACACCGTCACTTTGTTCCCGCCCTCGGTGGCGTTGTCGCCAAGGAAGTGGCCCCGCCAGGGTCAGCTACCCTGACTGAAGGAACAGCTCAGTTACTGGATGCTCTCCTCCACGGAGAATGGTCGGTAGCAGACGCCTCCGATCACAAAGCCCGGCAAGAAGCATCCGGGCTGGTCCAGGCCTATGTGCAGTTCCATCTAGAACGCGGCCTTCGCGCACTAGGTGAAGTATCAAGGGTTCGTCGAGAACAACGGGAGGAATCAGGTAAATGAGCGACTTTCTTCCGGTGAACTGGACGGGCCAAGAGCCTGCTGAGCTTGACCCGGCAAATATTCCCTCACACGTGGCCATCGTCATGGATGGCAACGGCCGTTGGGCGAACCAGCGCGGTCTAAACCGCATCGAAGGCCACAAGGCAGGCGAGCAGGCACTCCTCGACGTCGTTGCCGGTGCCATCCAAGCGGGTGTCACGCACCTTTCGGTGTATGCGTTTTCGACTGAAAACTGGAACCGCTCACCCGAAGAAGTCCGTTTCTTGATGGGCTTTAACCGCGATGTGCTTCGTCGCCGACGCGACCAGCTCGATCATTGGGGTGTTCGCATTCGCTGGTCTGGCCGCACTCCAAAGCTGTGGTCGAGCGTAATTTCAGATTTGAAGGAAGCAGAAGAGCGCACCAAGTCGAATAAGGGTCTGACCTTGTCGATGTGTGTCAACTATGGCGGGCGGGCCGAGTTAGTCGACGCGGTGCGAGAAATTGCCGAAGATGTTGCCCGGGGCGCGCAAAAACCAAGCGGCGTGCGGGAATCGACAATTCAAAAGCATCTGTATGTGCCAGACGCCCCAGACGTTGACCTGTTTCTTCGCTCGTCGGGGGAGCAGCGCACGAGCAACTTCTTGCTCTGGCAGTCTGCCTACGCCGAGATGGTGTTTTTGAACACGCTGTGGCCCGATATGACCAGGGTGCAACTGTGGGAGGCAATCTCGGAGTATCAGCGTCGCCAACGCCGATTTGGCGGCGCCGTGGACGCTCCCTTGCCGACTAGCTAAAGCCTGGCCAGCTAGGCTAGGCCTTTGGTCGAGGCGATTCTCGACCTCTGGAAGGAGTGTTCGTGGCAGCCCAATCTCGGCTCGACAAAGTTATCGCGCTGGCAAAGCGTCGTGGTTTTGTCTTCCAAGCAGGAGAAATCTATGGCGGGTCTCGCTCCGCATGGGATTACGGACCTCTGGGTGCTGCCCTGAAAGAAAACATCAAGCGTCAGTGGTGGCGCTCGATGGTGCAAACCCGTGACGACGTCGTAGGTATCGACTCCTCGGTGATTTTGCCCAAGCAAGTGTGGGAAGCAAGCGGGCACGTTGAAGTGTTTTCTGACCCGCTGGTGGAGTGCACAAGCTGTCACAAGCGCTTCCGTGAAGACCACCTGATTGAAGAATTTGAAGAGAAGAAGGGCCGCTCGCCTGAGGGCGGAATGGCGGGCATTAACTGCCCCAACTGTGGCACCAAGGGCCAGTGGACCGAACCTCGTGCCTTTAGTGGATTGCTGAAAACCTTCCTCGGCCCCGTAGATGACGAAGCAGGCATGCACTACCTGCGCCCAGAGACTGCTCAGGGCATCTTCGTGAACTTTGCCAACGTCATGCAGGCGGCACGCATGAAACCACCTTTTGGCATCGCCCAGGTGGGAAAGAGCTTTAGAAACGAAATCACTCCCGGAAACTTCATTTTCCGCACCCGCGAGTTTGAGCAAATGGAGATGGAATTCTTCGTCGAGCCCGGTACAGACGAAGACTGGCACCAATATTGGATCGACCACCGCTACCAGTGGTACGTGGATCTTGGAATTGACCCCGAAAATTTGCGTCTGTATGAGCACCCCAAAGAGAAGCTCTCTCACTATTCCAAGCGCACCGTCGACGTCGAGTACCGCTTCGGCTTTGCCTCGGGCGAATTTGGGGAGCTCGAGGGTGTGGCAAACCGAACCGACTTTGACCTCACTACCCACTCCAAGCACTCGGGTGTGGACCTGTCCTACTTCGACCAGGCTAAAGATTCGCGCTGGACGCCCTACGTCATCGAGCCCGCAGCGGGGTTAACCAGGTCGTTGATGGCGTTCCTTGTCGATTCGTACCACGAGGACGAAGCGCCGAATTCAAAGGGTGGCACCGATGTGCGCACCGTGTTGAAGCTTGATCGACGCCTTGCCCCCATCAAGGTTGCCGTATTGCCGCTGTCTCGCGATGAGAAGCTCTCGCCGATCGCGAAAGAGCTCGCCGCAGAGCTTCGCCAGCACTGGATGGTCGATTTTGATGATGCCGGAGCTATTGGTCGCCGCTACCGCCGCCACGACGAAATCGGCACGCCTTTCGCGGTCACCGTGGACTTTGACTCGCTCGAGGACAAGGCAGTGACTGTGCGCGAGCGCGACACGATGTCCCAGGAGCGCATTTCCATCGACGAGCTACCTGGCTATCTCGCCGGACAACTCCTCGGAGCCTAAGCGCTATGACGGCTAGCGCCGCACCTGTGGCCAACCGCGCGGACAACTTGCGCATTGGCGATATTCCGCTGGCCGTTCCCGTTGTCTTGGCGCCGATGGCGGGGATTACCAACACCGCTTTTCGGCGGTTGTGCCGTGAGTTTGGTGCGGGCCTCTACGTCAGTGAAATGATCACCTCCCGCGCATTAGTTGAGCGCACGCCCAACACGATGAGGTTAATCAACCACCACGAATCAGAGTCTCTGCGCAGCATCCAGCTCTATGGGGTTGACCCGAAAACTATTGGTGAAGCGGTGACGTTGCTGGTGGCAGAAAACCGCGCCGACCACATCGATCTGAACTTTGGCTGCCCTGTTCCGAAGGTTACGAAGAAGGGTGGGGGAGCTGCCCTTCCGTGGAAGCTGGAGCTCTTTCGCGCCATCGTTGAGCGCGCGGTTAAGGCTGCGGGGGATGTTCCTGTCACCGTCAAGATGCGAAAAGGGATCGACTCTGATCACTTGACCTATTTGGAGGCGGGGCGAGCAGCAGAGGGCGCTGGGGTATCGGCTGTCGCCCTTCACGGGCGAACCGCCGACCAGTTCTATTCCGGCCACGCGGACTGGGATGCCATTGGCACCTTGAAGCAGACGATTAGCTCCATTCCGGTGCTCGGAAACGGCGACATTTGGTCGGCCGAAGACGCATTGAACATGATGGCGCAAAGTGATTGTGATGGCGTCGTGGTGGGGCGTGGCTGTTTAGGGCGGCCGTGGCTTTTTGGCGACCTCTCGGCTGCCTTTAGAGGCGAAGACACCAGGCATCGTCCAGGCTTGGCGCAGGTTGCACACGCTTTTAGGCGTCACGCTGAATTGCTCGTCGAGTTTTTTGAAGGCGATGAGGCAAGAGCCTGCCGCGACATTAGAAAACACGTCGCCTGGTACTTCAAGGGCTATCCCATCGGAGGAGACGTCCGGGCAAAGCTTGCTGCTGTGGAGAGCCTCGGGCAGATGGATGATCTCCTCGGCACACTCGATCCCGAGGAGGGCTACCCCGGAGACGGGGCAGAGGGTCCGCGCGGACGGGCGGGCTCGCCTAAGCGCACGGCACTTCCGGAGAATTGGTTGGATTCGAAAGATCTCAGCGACAATCAGAAGGTGAACTTGTTGGACGCAGAACTTGATACGAGCGGGGGATAGCGTGAACCCAATCGAATACTCAACGTTCGACCGTGAGCGTTTTGTCGATGATGGCCACCGCTCCAACCGCGGTGATTTCCAACGAGACCGTGGGCGAATCATTCACTCGTCTGGTTTTAGGCGCCTTGCCCAAAAAACTCAGGTCTTAAGCCCCACCGCGGGTGTTGATTTTGCAAGAAATCGTCTGACCCACTCCCTGGAAGTTGCCCAGGTGGGTCGAGAAATTGGGCTTTCTCTGGGGCTAGATCCCGACATCGTGGACGCGGCGTGTCTTGCCCACGACCTGGGGCACCCACCCTTTGGCCACAACGGTGAGTCTGCGGTGGCGGCGTGGGCAACGCCGTGGGGCGGTTTTGAAGGAAACGCTCAAACATTTCGTGCGCTCACACGGCTTGAGCCAAAACTCTTTGACCGCGACGGTAACCCCAGGGGTCTAAACCTCACCCGCGCAAGCCTCGATGCTTCCACCAAATACCCCTGGTTCTTCGACACCGCGGTCGTCGAGGGTGAAACGAGGCTGAAGTTCGGCGTCTACGACGACGACCGCGAGGTCTTTGAATGGTTGCGTCAGGGTATGCCAGAGCGTGAAGTTAGCGTCGAAGGACAGGTGATGGACCTGGCCGATGACATCGCCTACTCCGTCCACGACTTTGAAGACGCGATCGTGGGGGGCTATATCCGCCCCGAAGAGCTTTTTGGCGACCAGGGCAAAGACAACGTGATGGCCTCGAGCGTCAGTTGGGCGGGAGAAAGCCTCGATAGCGACCAAATCGAGCAGGCCTATCGCCGCTTGAGTGCGATGGAGACGTGGCCAGAGCGTTTTGATAGCTCCCGCATGGCTTTTTCCCAGCTCAAAAACTTCACCAGTGCGGCTATTGGTCGCTTCGCCTCGAGTGTGTCCACCACGTCACGCGAGGTGGATTCTGCGTTGCCCGAGCGTTACCAAAGGGCACTGAATGTGCCCGGGGAGACGCGGGCTGAAATTGCCTTGCTCAAGGGCATTGTGGCCAATGCGGTGATGAGTCACGAAACGAGGCAGCCCATCTATCGCCATCAGCGGGAGCTGCTGACTGAACTGCTCGATGCCCTGTGGGCATCGGGAGATCAACACCTCGATTCGGTGTTCGCGACAGACCTCAAGAAGGCCAAGACGGAGAACCAACAGCGTCGAGTGATTGTTGACCAGGTGGCCGCACTCACCGATCAAGCAGCGATTGTCTTGCACGAGCGAGTCACCGGGGGATAACCGGGAGCCTCTCTGGGCGGGCAGAACTAGACTGGCCTGGTGGCTGGACGAATCAGGCGCACCGACATCGATGAGGTGCGCCAGCGCGTAAACATCGCCGACGTGGTCGGCGAATATGTCACGCTCAAACAGGCCGGTGTGGGCTCCATGAAGGGCCTGTGTCCCTTCCACGATGAGAAGAGCCCGAGCTTTCATGTACGTCCTCAAGCGGGCTTCTATCACTGCTTTGGTTGTGGTGAAGGCGGAGACGTGTTCACCTTCATGCAGAAAATGGATGCGCTGAGCTTCACCGAGACGGTGGAACGTCTGGCAGAGCGTCTGGGCTATCAGCTCCACTACGAAGACGGTGAAGCCGCGAAAGACGGCCACCAGCGCACCAGGCTGCTTCAGGTGAACAAGGAGGCAGAAGCGTTCTTTCGTGAGCGTATCCACCAGCCAGAAGCCGCCCATGCTCGGTCTTTTCTGGCTGAGAAGGGTTTCGACCAAGTCGCAGCGGAACAGTTTGGCGTGGGCTATTCGCCCGATTCCTACGACGCGCTCTCAAAGCATTTGAGCGCCAAGGGATTCACCATCCCCGAGATGATCGAAGCAGGCGTGGTGGGCCAAGGCGACCGTGGTGTCTACGACCGTTTTAGGAATCGGGTGATGTGGCCCATTCGTGACGTGACTGGCCAAACGGTGGGCTTTGGCGCCAGGCGTTTAAGCGACGACGACAAGGGCCCCAAGTACCTCAACACCCCTGAAACACCGGTGTATCACAAGTCACGGGTGCTCTACGGGCTCGATCTGGCAAAGCGTGCGATTGCGAAAAAACGTCAAGTCGTGATTGTGGAGGGCTATACCGACGTGATGGCCTGTCATGTGGCGGGAATCGATACGGCGGTGGCGACGTGTGGAACGGCCTTTGGCTCGGACCATATTCCGGTGATTCGCCGTGTCTTGGGAGATTCTGAGACGAGTCCTGATCAAGGCCGCGGCGAGGTAATTTTCACGTTCGATCCCGACGAGGCCGGGCAAAAGGCGGCGACCAAAGCCTTTGCCGAGCAGTCAAAATTTGCCGCTCAGACCTTTGTTGCTGTTCCGCCGGAAGGCTTGGATCCCTGTGATGTGAGGCTCCACCGCGGTGATGAGGCACTTCGCCAAGTGATTGAACTTCGCCGGCCAATGTATGAATTCATGATCAAGCGAACGCTTGATGGTGCGAACCTGCAGACGGTTGAGGGTCGCGCCCATGCTCTCCGCGCAGCCCTTGGCGTAGTGCACACGATCAAAGACAGCATCGTCCGCCAAGGTTATGTCCGCGAACTAGCCGGCTGGCTCGGCATGGACCCTGGAGAGGTTCAACGTGAGTACCAAAGGGGTCCTCAAAAGACCGCTGAGGCTCCCAAGCTCACCACCGAAGCGCCAGTTGAGGCCGAGGCGCCGAAGTATCAGTTGAGCTCTCTCTCGAGCGACCCGGTGACCGTGATCGAGCGTGACGCTTTGATGGTGTTGTTACAGCAACCGGACATGGTGGGTGAAGAACGAGCGGTAAAGGTGCTCCAAGCGGAAATTACCCATGGTGCATTGGCCTTGGTGCGCGATGCGATCGTGTCGGTGTTTGACGACTTTGGAAAACCAGGGTGGGTCTCGAAAGTTCAAGCCGAGGTTCCAGAGAGCTTGCACGTATTCGTCCAACAGCTCTCGGTCCACCCGCTACCGGAAAAGGCAGAGCAAGCAGGCAGATTTGCCGTGGGTGTCACCGCGACACTGTTGGATAAAGATTTGCTGCGTCGGAAAGCGCAGCTTCTGGGCTCTCTCCAACGCGCAGAAGCAGGCTCGGATGAGTATCGAAGCCTGCAGCAGCAACTTGTCGATATTGAAGCCACCAGGCGCGCGCTGAAGGAAGAAGTGAGCTAGGTGTTGCAGCACCGCGAAGACGTCTATGGCTCCACTCTGGGCGGCCATCGAGGTGTCGTGTCGGGTCCTATTGCTGTTGAGCCCATGCAGTCGCAACTGTTTGTCGATGCCGTGATCGCGGGCGGGGGAGACGTTCAGCCGTTGGGCGAGCGGACAAGGGGGCTCATTTGGCTCTCAGAAAAGCGCGCCGACGAGCTCACCGCAATTTTGCAGACCCACCCGCAGATTGAATGGGTTCAACTTCCCTGGGCCGGTGTTGATGCGTTTGCCGATCTTCTGTCCAAGCTGGCCACCCGCGATGAGTCCGAGCGCCCCGTAGTCACCAGCGCCAAGGGCGCCTATTCCGAACCTGTCGCCGAGCACGCACTGACGCTTATGCAGGCGTGTTTACGGCACCTCCCGCAAAAAGCGCGGGCCGGGAAGTGGCAGGAAGCCCGTACGGGCTTGTCGCTGTTTGGCCGACACGTTGTCATCGTGGGGGCGGGAGGTATTTCGCACGCCTTGATTGACCTTCTGGGGCCGTTCCGGGTGAATATCAGCGTGGTACGCCGAGATGCCAGCCGGGCAGTTTCTGGTGCGAACCAGACCGTTGGCCCAGAGGGTCTGCACACGTTGTTGCCCACAGCAGACGTTGTTGTCCTCGCGGCTGCGTCGACCAGCGATACTGCCCGAATCATCGGGGCCGAAGAATTTGGGGTGCTGCCCGAACATGCGGTGTTGGTGAACATTGCCAGAGGGGCCTTGGTGGATACAGACGCGCTCGTGAGAGCCCTTGATGCTGGTGAGATTGCTTCTGCGGGATTAGATGTGACCGACCCCGAACCACTTCCCGATGGACACCCTCTGTTTTCGCGCCCACAGTGTGTCATCACCTCACACTCAGCCGATACGCCGGAGATGACAGCGCCGCTCTTGGCGAGTCGAATTAGTCACAATGTGGCGGCCTTTGTCAGCGGAGGTAGCTTTCGAGGTGTTGTCTCGCCGTCGCTTGGCTACTAATCACGAAGAGGCTTCAGCCTCTGCTAACATTGCCCCTCGAGCACGTCATTCCTCGATAGCTCAATTGGCAGAGCAATCGGCTGTTAACCGATAGGTTCTTGGTTCGAGTCCAAGTCGGGGAGCCAATAGTGTCAGGTCACGGTGTGGGCCATAGCGTGTCTCAAGTGAACGGATATCGGTATCTATGGTGACGGGTGCTAACTCGGCAGTAATCGATGGAATCTCCATCGGCATTGCTGTTGGTTTTGCGGCCGTCGCCGCTGTTTTCGCGTGGCTGTGGTGGAAAAACCGCACCATCGTGAAGACCCGAGCTGACGCGAAACTAAAGGCTGAAAACCAGCGCATCGATGCTGAGCTCCGCCTTGCCGAAATGCGCGATCGGATGAGGCTCATCGGAGACCTTCACGATGCAGCAACCGTGTCCATGGCACAGGTAATTTCTCAGGCCGAAGGTGCGAAGTTTTCGGCTGAAACTCACCCCGAAGTGGCATCACGCGCGGCGGGACAAATTGCCGACACTGCGCGTGCGGTCCTCAACGACTTGCGACGCGTGGTCAATGTCAGTCGCGAGGGCGTAGAACACGCTCCAGATGGTCCCAGTGTGACGTCGTTGGAGAGTTTGTTCCAGACGATGGATGAATCGGGCCTTGTGATTCGATTTGAAGAAAGCGGTGAACCCTTCTCAGTGGGCTCCAGCGCGGAGATCGCGATATTCCGCATCGTGCAGGAAGCCCTCAACAATGCCCGCCAACACGGTGGTCCAGGAGCCACGGTCAAGGTGTCCATGGCGTGGTCAAATAACGGATTGCAGCTTCGCGTCGAAGATGATGGTGCGCGGGTGAAGAACTCTCTGCGCGAGCAAATGGGTGAAGCCGGTGGCTACACCATCGCTGATGATCAAAAAGCATTGACCGAGATTCTCTCGGGGCGTGGCATGAAGGATATGAAGACTCGAGCCGAAGCATTTGGCGGGGTGTTCTCGGCTCATCGGGTTCCTGGTGTGGGATTCTCGGTCTCGGCCTCGTTTCCGACTCTCAGGTTCCATAACGGAGTTCACGGCTTTGGCCAATCTGAGGATGCCTCAAGCTAGGTCTCTATGACCCCCCACGACCTCGAACACATTCGTCAAGCCCGCTCTCAGGCGATATCTGTGGCGTCTGCGGTGTCGCTGTATGGCCTGTCCTTTGGAGCCTTGGCGGTGATTTCTGGCTTCAGTGTCTGGCAGACCATGGTCTTGAGCCTGTTCATGTTTTCTGGAGCCTCACAATTTGCTTTTGTTGGGGTCATAGCCAGTGGCGGGATGGCAGCCGGGTGGGCTGCTGTCGCCTCTGCTGGCCTATTGGGTGCGCGAAACGGGCTGTATTCGCTTCGAATGTCTCCCATCGTGGGTCCGGGCTGGCTCAAGCGTCTCACCGCTGCGCAGCTGACCGTTGATGAATCCACCGCTGTGGGAAGCGGCCAATCGTCGCTCGTCGGAAACAAGACCGGTTTCTGGTGGACAGCGATTCTGCTCTACAGCGGCTGGAACGCGATGACCCTTGTCGGCGCATTCCTTGGAGATGTCTTGGGTGATGTGCGCACCTGGGGTCTCGATGCGGCGGCCGCTGCTGCCTTTTTGGGGTTGCTGTGGCCCAGGCTCAACCGCGGTGAGCCCATCGCTGTGGGACTGGGATCGGGCGTCCTGACGGTAGTGCTCGTTCCCGTCCTACCGGCTGGTGTTCCGCTTGTGATTGCTGCTGCCGTGACCATCGTGGTGGCCCTGTATCGACACCGGGTTGCCCCTGAGCGCCCTCCTCGCGAGGAGGTCTCGTAGATGGATGAACTCTGGTTATTTGTGCTCGCTGCGTCACTCAGCGTCTTTGTCATCAAGGTGCTCGGGTATTTGCTGCCTCAAAAGCTTCTCGAAGGACCTGCAATCTCCCGGGCTGCCGGTTTGGTTACGGTGGCGCTTTTGGCGTCTCTCGTGGCCTCTCAGACCCTCGGGGAGGGCAGTGGCATTGGTATTGACGCGCGAATTCCTGCAGTCGCGGTGGCGGGCCTGCTGCTGTGGCTTCGGGCGCCCTTCATTGTGGTGATCGTTGTGGCCGCTGCCGTCGCTGCACTCCTACGTTTCCTCGGCTGGATGCCCTAATTCGTCGTCGACAAAGTCAACCTCGCGGTGGCCAGGTCCGGGAATCCACGATTCACCGGGAACTCCCCACCCGCTCTCGGCCACAGCCGCATCAATAAGCCGGCGCTCTCGACGCGATACGCGGTCGCGGTAAAGCAGTCCCTGCAAATGGTCATATTCGTGTTGGAAGATCCGCGCGAGCCAGCCTTCGGCAGGGACGATTACGGTGTTGCCCTCAAGGTCAACGCCGGAGAGTCTCGCCCGTTCTGCTCTCGCCAGCGGTGCGCGCTGACCAGGAATCGATAAGCACCCTTCTTCGTCGGGGGTTCCAAACCAGCGGTGGTGACGCCGCCCGGCGAGGCGAACAGAAGGGTTAAGAACGTGGCCTTCGGAGACGACTTCGCCGTCGTCGTAGTGCCAGACAAACAGTTGAACACCCACTCCAACCTGTGGTGCCGCCAAACCCACACCGGGGGCTTCGTGCATAGTTTCGGTCATGTCAGCGACAAGTTGGCGGATGTCATCGGTGACGACGTCGATTCGACTGGCTACTCGATGAAGAACCGGCGAACCTGTGATGTGGATGGGCAAAACGCTCATCCGGTCAGGTTAGCCTGGTGTCTACACCGTTTTTAGGAAGGACCCTCTCTATGTCGATTGCACGCGGCTATGCAGCTCTTGAATCGGGAAACGACCTAGTCCCGTTCGAATTTGACCGTCGCGAGGTGGGTCCCGGAGATGTGCAGGTAGAAATCACCCATGCGGGGGTCTGCCACTCAGACATTCACACGGTTAACGGTGACTGGGGTGACCAGCATTTCCCGATTGTGCCAGGCCACGAAATTGTCGGCCGAGTCGTTGCAGTGGGCTCGGATGTGACGAACTTTGCCGTCGGTGACTACGCCGGAGTGGGTGTCTACGTAGATTCGTGCCGCGAATGCGACAACTGCCTCGCAGGGCACTCTCACGCCTGCCTCAAGGGGATGACGGGAACTTACGCAAACCCAGAGCGTCACCACGAAGGGTGGACCCAGGGTGGATACTCGACCCACATTGTGGTCGACCAGGGATACGTGGTTCACGTGCCAGACGCCCTTGACCCCGCTGGTGCAGCGCCATTGCTGTGTGCGGGAATCACCCTGTATTCCCCCCTGAAGCGCTTTGCGGCTGGTCCCGGCAAAAAGGTCGCCGTGGTAGGCCTCGGTGGTCTTGGCCACATGGGTGTGAAGTTCGCGGTAGCCATGGGTGCTGAGGTGACCGTAATTTCGCACTCTCCCGAAAAGGAAGCAGACGCCAAGAAACTGGGCGCCCACCACTTCCTGGTCTCAAGCGATGACGCTCAGATGGATGCTCACCGTTTCCACTTTGATCTGATTTTGAATGCGGTGTCGGTCCCCATCGACGTTGATCGTTATCTCGAACTTCTGGGCTACAACGGAACGCTCGTTCAAATTGGTCTCAGCGGGCAGCCCTATTGCTTTAGCGCGCCAACAATTTTGAACCAGGGTCGCTCGATTGTGGGCTCGATGATTGGTTCGGTGTCAGAGCTCCAAGACATGTTGAACTTCGCCGGTGAACACGGCATCCACTCTGATGTAGAAGTGATCACCGCCGAGTACATCAACACCGCGTATGAGCGCGTGATTGCCAGTGACGTGCGCTACCGCTTCGTCATTGACGCGTCCACGATTTAACGAGCGGGGGCAAGTAGCTCCGGGCCGTCGCCTCGAAGCGGAGCCACGGGGTAGCACTCCATGTGGGCCATATGCGCAGCAGACGCCTCTACTGCGTCGTCAATGAGGACCTGACTGCCAATGGTCTGAGGGTTGAGCCAGGTCGCCCAGAGCTCGCGAGGCAGGGCCATCGGGCGCCTGGGGTGAAGCCATGACAATTCGGTAGTCGCTTCTGCGGTCAACATGGTCGCGGTGACCACGGGAGCGTCTCCACCTGTCCACACGGAATAAAGGCCGGCGAAGGCAAAGAAAGGCTCGGCAGTTGGCTGAATGGCATGGGGTGTCTTTACGCCGCCGGCGGTGTGCCATTCGAAATAGGCTGTGGCGGGGATGAGACAACGCTGATGTGTCACAGCGTTTCTAAAAGTTGGCTTTTCTGCTGCACTTTCAGACCGGGCATTAAACGTGGGATATTTCAGCTCGAGTGTGTCTGACCACGACGGAGTAAGAGACCACCTCGCTGGGCCAATGGTCCTCACGGCCGCATCAGAGTCGGCCCGATCGATCACGATGGGGATGGTGGAGGTGGGGGCGATATTCCAATGTGGAGCCCAGTCGGGGATACGGCTTTCCCGCGCAACAAATTCGCTGATGAGCTCATCGAGTTCGATGTCGAGGGCAAAGCGTCCGCACATATCTCCAGTGTGCCGGCTTAGGCTTGGAAGATGAAACCCTGGGATGTCATCGTGGTGGGTGCTGGTGTGACTGGCTTGAGCCTTGCGCGAATGCTCCACGACGACGGAGCGAGCGTCTTGCTCCTTGATAAGTCACACCGTCCTGGTGGCCGGCTCTCCACAAAGAACGTGGGCGGGTTACACCTCGATCCAGGGCCTAAAAAGATGTGGAGTGTGGACCCAGAGGTTCAAGAACTTCTTACTCGTTGGCACGGCGTGAGGTGGTCGCCCAGCCAGGAAAAGCCGGGAAGTCAGTTTTGGGAGTTTGCGAACTCCGGTCGGGATATTGCAGAGCATTGGGCTTATGGGCTCCGAGTCCAGCGAAGCCACATCACCCACCTCGTAGCAGGCAAAGAAGGCGACATTGGGGTGGTACGCCACGGCTTTGGCGAAGCTATCTGGGGCAAGAGTGTGGTCTTGACAGCACCTGTTCCTCAATCCCAGGCAATCATCGCCTACAGCGACTTCGCTCTTGACTATGCGTTGGATGAGGTGTCTTATCGGAGGCGACAGGTGCTTCTGGCAACGATGGAAGGCGATGGGATTGCGCCGGACTCGCACTGGTCAACAGACATCATTGAATCGATTGCGCTTCGCCCCCACCACGAGGGCCTTCTCGGCATCGAGGCAACGGCTCGTGAAGCCTGGAGCGAGGCGACGTGGGATGACGATTCAACAATTTCCCACGGGCGTCTTCTGCTCGAGCTTGGACTCTTGGTGGGCAAGGCTCGGGTAGTTGACACCCAGGTCATGCGCTGGCGATACGCCATGACAAACAATCCCCGGCCGGAGCCATTCTGGCGACACCCTGAGCAGCCTGGTGTCTGGATGGCGGGCGATGGTTTTGGGGAAAACTCGGACGGTTTCTTTGGAATAGAGCGGGGGATCCTTTCAGCACAGGCCGTCTTTGAAAATCTCCGTAACAAGAAATAGCAACAGAGACAGGAATACGAGACACGATGGATGACAAGACACTTCGCGCCCTTGCCGAGAAAAGTTTGAAAAAGAAGCGGGATTTCTGGCGATACATTGGCGTCTACATCGGAGTAAACGCTTTGCTGGCAGGAATTTGGTGGATTAGCTCCCCAGGTGGATATTTTTGGCCCGCCTGGACAATGCTGGGGATGGCTGTTGCAATCCCGATCATCGGTTTCGAGGCATATGGTCCGGCGGCAAGTGGTCCTAGCGAATCAAAGATCCAGGCGGAAATGCGCCGTCTGTCTGGGAAGCAGTAATCAGTAACCAATGCCACTTCGGCTGATAATCTTGGCCCGCACCGCATAGTCGGTCGCGGGGCGGTAGCTCAGCTGGTTAGAGCAGCGGACTCATAATCCGTCGGTCACGGGTTCAAGTCCCGTCCGCCCTACCAATACCTTTGTTTAGTTCGGGTGATGCTTGACGTTTTCATGTCGGGTGATCCTTGACACTATTTCGGCTAATGCTTGACAGTGATGTGGGACTTGGAGAAGTGGCTATTGAGCTCGATACCAAAGAGGCAGGAGAGGCGTTGTTTGAGCGACTCTCAGACTTTGTTGTGTCGACTCGTGACTACGGTAACCCGTGTTAGTAGATGACCTGTGGGGAAAACTCCTCAGGGTGTCGATGCGTAGCTAGCGTGATTGCGCAGCGTCCACAATGGCGCACAGTGGCGCATGCAGGGGATGTTCGGAGCTAATCCCGCATAGTTGCACGACAAACTCATCTGGTGAGAGCGTGGTCAGTTTTTCCTGAAGTTTGGCAATAGTGGGGTCCTCGGGGCTGCGGAAGACCAACGCCGCGGCGACTACATCCAACAGTGCCGAAGGTTCAATTCCCTGCTCGGCAAGATACGCCGCGGGTCCAATCAAACGTTCTGTGCGCGAAATCTTGCGGATGGGGTCTCGGCCAACTCTTTCCACAGAGTCATCAATGAGCGGGTTTTGCAACCTGGCCATTGTCTTTGCCACGTACGCGTCTTGCTTGGACTCAGATAGGCCGTGCTTGAGCACCAGAGCTCGAGACGTCTCGGTGAGAGCAGCGAGCACCTGGTCGTGAATAGCCTCATTGGCAAGGGTTTGTGCAATGGAGTCAAATCCAGCTCGCTGGCCCAAATAGGCCGTTGCGCAGTGGGCTGTGTTGACGGTGTACAACTTGCGCTCAATGTATGGGGCGAGGTCGGGGACCATCGTCGCACCCGGGAGCTCAATTTCGTAGTCGCCCAGGTTCTTAGTTTCAATAACCAATTCAGAAAATGCTTCTACTTCCACACTGGGAGCAATGTCTCCCGACTGGATGGGGACGATGCGATCGACAGCGGTATTGGCAAAGATTGCCGAAGAGGCCTTGTCCGTGTGAGCAGATACCTCTTTGAACAAGGTGTCCGATGCATTAATCGAGTTTTCACAGGCCATCACGATCAAGGGTTTTTGTGTCTGCCGGGCGTCAATTCCCTGTGCGATTGTGCCGGCAATTCGAGGCAGGATTGTCGCGCCCACGGAGGCAGTGACGATAGCGGCGCCTGCTATTTCTCGAACAAGGGCATCTTGCTCCGTTACGGAGTTCACGCACGAAAAGTTCGAGTAGGTGACACGGCGGCCACCTTCGCCGACCTCGATGAGGTCGTATTCGCCGGCTTTCGACATCTGATCGAGAAGATCTTGATTCACATCGGCAAAAACAACATGATATCCGGCGTCTTGAAGGAGGGCGCCAATGAATCCGCGGCCAATGTTGCCCGCTCCGAAATGTACGGCCCTCATAGCGACACTTTACAGAACAGTTACTCCCGAGAGCAGACAGCCATTACGTGAGTTACTTTTTGGCAGCTTTGGCAACCCGGGGGGCATCTTCCACGGTGATACGAGTGCGGGGGAGAGCATTGGGGTAATTGCTCTGAACCCAGGCCACCATGTGTTCTCGAATGTCACAGCGTAGGTTCCATTGCTTCGACGAGTCCTCAGCGGATGCCACAAAGCGCACTTGGATATAGCCGCCGGTCGAATCGGTGAGCTGGCAACTAGCAACCCTTTTGTCCCACAAGTCAGTCGACTCGAGGAAACGGTTGAATTCGTCCCGAACTTTGTCCACTGGAATCGACCAGTCGACGTCCATCGTGACAATTCCGTAGACCTTCGGAGACTTCCTGGTCCAGGTTTCAAAGGGTGTTGACGTGAAATAGGTTGAGGGGACAATGAGTCGACGCTCGTCCCAGATGTAGACCACCACATAGCTCAGGGTGATCTCACCAATCGTTCCCCATTCACCTTCGACAACAACCACGTCGCCGACTCGAATTGCGTTACTAAATGCCAGCTGAATTCCTGCAAAAAGGTTTCCCAGCACCGCTTGGGCGGCCAGACCACCAATAACACTCAGCACGCCAGCAGAAGCCAAGAGCCCTGCCCCCACTGCTTGAACCTGGGGGAAGGTAAACAGCGCCATTCCAATCGTGATCAAAGCGATGATGGCGTTTGCGAGGCGACGAATAAGCCTCAGCTGAGTGGTGATGCGCCTGGTTTCTGCATCCGATTGGTCGTCTTCTTCGAACCGTGTGATGAATTGGCTCACGATGTAGTTGACCACCTGTTGCAGCAGGAAACCTGCGGCCAGGATCACCACAATGATCAACGCCCGAATCGTTGCATTCCACCACAGCAGATCATTCAGTTGTGCGGAGAGGACTCCCATCAGCAGGGCGACCATCAGAATGAAAAAGCGCATCCGGGGTCGAATTTGGTCATAGGCGGGCTTGAGCCATGTGACGCGCTTGCTCACGAGCTGGACGCTCAGCCAAATCACGAACAGAAGCGCCACCGCAACGGTGAGTGAAACGGCTGCCGAGAGAGTTACTTGAGTCCAAATATCCACGGGCTAGGCCCCTCACCATCATCAGTTGCGTGTAGTCGTTTCACCACAGTCTAGAAAAAACTGCACCCGCCGCGGTGAGGCGGCGGGTGAGTGTGGGTATTGGGTGGTGTCAGGGCACTGTGCGTAACACGGTGACCACTTTTCCGAGAATCGTGGCGTGGTCGCCGAGGATCGGTTCATAGGCGCTGTTTTGCGGTAGCAACCAGGTGTGACCATCGCGCTGCTTAAACACCTTCACCGTGGCTTCACCATCGAGCATGGCGGCCACTATTTCACCGTTCTCGGCCGTCTTCTGTTCTCGCACCACGACAAGGTCGCCATCGCAAATCGCAGCGTCAATCATGGAGTCACCTGAGACCGTCAGTAGGAAGAGGTTTCCAGAGCCCACTAATTGTGTGGGCAAGTTCACCACGTCCTCGACATGCTGATCTGCCGTGATGGGAACACCGGCTGCAATTCGGCCGACAAGGGGGACAGGAACCACGTTTGAGTCGAGCGAGACAATAGGAGCGACGGGACCGTCAGCTTCGGGGGTCACGCGTTTGATTACTTCGAGGGTGCGGGCGGTGTTGGCGTGACGCCTGATGTAACCCGCGCGCTCAAGTTGGTTGAGCTGGTGAGAAACGCTGGACGTCGATGACAAACCTGTGTTGTCACAGATTTCTCTCATGCTCGGGGGGACGCCTCGTGAGTCGAGACTGTGCTCGATAAAGGCCTGAATTTTTTCCTGCTGCGGTGTCAACATGGAGCCAGAATAGCGCCAATCGAACACTTTTACTAAACATTCGTTCGAATTAGTTGCAAGCGTGTCAGTGGTCCCTGGTGGAATTCATGTTGTTCGGTAGTTGACTTTCGAGTCATTCGAACATATATTCGAATAAGAGATTCACTCCCGCCTCTCCCGGCCGAGAGTCGGGAGTGAAAATCTCACACCAGTAAAAGGAGAAACCCAATGGTCCAGGCAGCACCCACCACCCTTCGGATTACCCGTCGGGGACGCGTTGTTCTCTCGACACTTCTTGCTCTTCCCATCCTCGCTGCGTCGTTGTTCCTGGCTACCCCCGGTGCCCAGGCTGGAAACGAATCGGGCGAAGTCGTGACCTACACCGTGCTCGCAGGCGAGTCGTTGTGGGACATCGCTGGTGAAATTGCCCCCGAGGAAGACCCTCGTGCGGTGATTGATCAGATCCGCAAAGCCAACGCACTCTCAGGAGCTGAAGTCTTCCCGGGGCAGCAGTTGATCCTGCCTGCTGGCTACTAAGCCACGACTACGATGAGGGAGTGACTTCCCTCGATCAGCTCCCGCTGCGTGATGATTTGCGTGGCAAGAAGCCCTACGGCGCACCCATGCTGGATGTGCCCGTCACTCTCAATGTCAATGAGAACACTCACCCTGTTCCCTCAGCCGTGCGAGAGTCGATTGTTGCCGCGGTAGGGGATGCTCTTGAGTCAATCAATCGCTACCCAGACCGTGAATTTACGGCGCTGCGTGAAGCGCTTGCCGGCTTTGTATCGACCCAATCGGCGGTCTCGGTTCACTCTGACCAGGTATGGGCGGCAAATGGATCGAACGAAGTTCTTCAGCACGTTCTTCAAGCTTTCGGTGGCCCTGGTCGTTCGGTACTGGGTTTCCCTCCCACCTATTCGATGCACCCGATCATCGCCGAGGCGACGGGCACGAAGTGGGTCACTGCTGAGCGCGACGCAGAGTTTGCCATCAGCCCCGAAACTGCTGTTGCTGCCATTGAACACCACAACCCGAATGTTGTGTTCTTCTGCGCCCCGAATAACCCCACGGGCACTGGAGTGTCGTTAGAGACAATCGAAGCGGCCTACGACGCCACCGACGGAATCGTGTTGGTGGACGAGGCTTACATCGAGTTTGCTCCCGATGCTTACCCCTCGGCAATCTCCCTACTTGCGAGGCGAGAGCGTTTGTTGATCTCTCGAACCATGTCCAAGGCTTTTGCCTTCGCGGGAGCCCGCGTGGGCTATTTGGTTGCCGATCCGGCTGTTATCGACGCGCTTCGTCTAGTGCGTCTGCCTTATCACCTCTCCGCACTGACCCAAGCGGCTGCCGTTGCGGCGCTGGGCCACTCAGACATCATGTTGGCGATGGTTGATGACATCCGGGCTCAGCGAGACCGTCTGCTGCACGAACTTCCCGCACGCGGCTATCCGGTTACCCAATCGGTCGCAAACTTTGTCCTGTTTTCTGGTGTGACCAATCCCCAAGAGACCTTCCAGGGCCTCTTGGATCACGGGGTGTTGGTGCGCGATGTAGGCATAGCCAACTCACTTCGCGTGACCGCAGGAACAGAAGCGGAGACGACGGCGTTCCTCGAGGCTCTCGATAGACTTGCCCAGTGAGTGAGCCACGTACCGCGACGATTACGCGCGAAACAAGCGAATCCAGTGTCACCTTGTCGCTGAACCTTGATGGAACTGGGGAAAACCAGATTTCCACGACGGTTCCGTTCTTCGACCACATGTTGACCGCTTTGAGCAAGCACTCCTTGATCGATTTGACTGTGAAGTCTCACGGGGACACCGACATTGACGTCCACCACACTGTCGAAGACACTGCGATTGTCTTTGGCCAGGCACTTCGTCAAGCACTCGGTGATAAATCTGGAATTTCTCGCTTCGGCGACGCTCTTGTACCCCTGGACGAAGCACTTGCGCGGGCCGTCGTGGATGTGTCTGGCCGGCCATATCTCGTGCACACGGGTGAGCCTGAAGGCTTCGAATATCACCACATTGGTGGACACTTCACCGGTTCATTGGTGCGTCACGTGTTTGAAGCAATCACCATGCATGCCATGCTGACTGTTCACGTGCAGGTTCTCGCCGGTCGAGACCCCCACCACATCGCAGAAGCAGAGTTCAAGGCTTTTGCGCGTGCGCTTCGCAAAGCCATCGCGCGCGATGGGCAAGTTTCCGGTGTTCCTTCCACCAAGGGTTCGCTCTCCTCGTGAGTCAAAAATCTGTCGTCGTCTTCGACTACGGCTCCGGCAACGTTCACTCAGCGGTAAAGGCTCTCGAAGCGGCTGGCGCGCGCGTTGAACTTACTGCCGACCGCGAGGCTGCCATGAATGCAGATGGGTTGCTCGTTCCTGGGGTCGGAGCTTTTGCCACCGTAATGGAGGGGCTAAAGTCTCGCCGCGGTGACGAAATCATTGAGCGCCGGCTTGCCGGCGGGCGACCGGTATTGGGTATTTGCGTCGGTCTTCAGATCATGTTCGATCGTGGGGTTGAACACGGAGTGGAAACTGACGGCCTGGCCCAATGGCCCGGCGTTGTCGACAAGCTTCCGGCCGAGAGATTGCCGCACATGGGCTGGAACACACTCGAGGTCGCTCACGGCAGTGAGCTATTTGAGGGAATTGAGTCCGAGCGCTTCTACTTTGTTCACTCCTACGCGGCGCAACAGTGGAGCCTTGAAGCCGGGGCTGCCTTTAGGGATCCATTGGTGACGTGGTGTGACTATGGGACCCGATTTGTGGCCGCAGTGGAGAATGGTCCGCTTTCTGCCACCCAGTTCCACCCCGAAAAATCTGGTGAGGCAGGAATCCGGCTATTAGCCAACTGGCTGGGACGCCTATAGTAGGAAGCTCACGCCGAATCTTTCCTCAGAGTAGGAGTGGGGTTCGTGTGGTGACTACATCCTTACTACTGTCGCGAAAGCGTTATTAATGAGTGACTTTTCGTCCAAACCCAAACTGATTCTCCTCCCCGCCGTTGACGTCGCAGACGGCAAAGCGGTTCGCCTCACCCAAGGTGAAGCGGGGACTGAAACCTCCTACGGCGACCCGGTCGCTGCCGCCGAAGAGTGGCTGAGCCAAGGTGCAGAATGGCTGCACTTGGTCGACCTGGATGCTGCGTTTGGGCGCGGGGAAAACCGTGCTGCGATTAAGAAGGTCGTCAAAGCTGTCGGGAAGAAGCTCAACATCGAGCTCTCTGGTGGAATTCGAGACGATGACTCACTCGAACAAGCGCTTTCCACGGGAGCGGTTCGGGTAAACCTCGGCACAGCGGCACTCGAAAATCCCGAATGGACGGCCCACGTCATTGCCGAATACGGCGACGCGATCGCAGTGGGCTTGGATGTGCGCGGTGAAACCCTTGCGGCACGCGGCTGGACCCAAGAGGGCGGAAACCTCTATGACGTGCTCGATCGCCTCAACGACTGCGGTTGCGCTCGCTTCGTCGTCACCGATGTGACCAAAGATGGAACCATGCGCG
>Ga0233451_10001053_pt1 | contig 27145 bp, 19 predicted proteins | sample 011ome_29_FD_183052 | JGI IMG/M metagenome (GOLD analysis project Ga0233451, IMG submission 183052) | Coastal salt marsh microbial communities from the Groves Creek Marsh, Skidaway Island, Georgia - 011504CT (spades assembly) | ecosystem: Environmental > Aquatic > Marine > Intertidal zone >... | reverse complement strand
GACTTTCTGAATCTCTCAGGTATCGAGACCGCGCAGTACACGGGCTGGGCGATGATGGTGTCGGCGGCCAGCTCCCTGTTCATGCAAATCGTGATCGCGCAGCGTTTCGCCGGGCCAGCCATTCAACTTGTGCGCTGGGGGGGCGGCCTGCTGTTGGTCGGCACCGTGATCATCAGCGCGCTGGACAGTTGGGAGGCAGTGCTGACCAGCATGGTGCTGATCGGCGCGGGCCTGGGACTGCTGATGCCTGCCGTCGCCGCCGGTGCGTCGCTGGCCGTTGGGCCGGAGGAACAGGGCGGAGTATCGGGGCTGGTGAGCGCCTGCCCCGCCGCAGGATTTGTCTTAGGCCCTATCAGCGGTGGCTTTCTCTACCAGTATTACCAGCCCGCGGCGGGCTGGGGCGCGGTGTTGATTCTGCTCATCGTCTTCGCAGCGACGCTGAGGCCCCGCAAAGATCCTGTGCTATCGCAGACTTGAGCTTGCGAGGATCCTAGAGATCTCGCTCCAGACACCCAAGGGCGAGAAGCATCAGCATCTTGGCCAGCCAGGGGGAACGTGTGCCATAAATGCTTGTGCTGCGCTTATGCTCGTTGAGCACGAGTAGCCCAAGAAGATAGATTTTCTTTGAGGGGTTAAGGCGCCATTCTGCTGGAGAGGCATTATGTTTCTTGCTCGTTAGGGCTCCGTTGACTTGGCTTCCATCGAAAGCTTTTTGACAGACGGCACTTGGTATTGACCGTCTACAAGGGACACCAATCCTTCGTTCTCCCACCGACGAAAAATGCGGTTTACCTGCTGTCTCGAGCCATTGACCAGCTTGGCAAAATCGCCCTGAGACATGTTTGCCTCCAAGTATGCAGACTCCCCGGCTTGGTGACCATGAATCTCTATCAGCACCAGTAGCCGGAAGGCCAACCGAGACTTTAGCGGATGAAAAATCATGTGCGTCATCAGCCTATGCGCCATGCGAGTGTATAAGGCCTGATCGGCAAACAGATATTTGTATATTTCGGGAAAATTGTGGGCCACTTTGGTTACCGCTGACCGAGGGATTTCAATAATTTTTGAATCGATCAAGGCCCGTGCATCAAAAGTCGCTGGGGCCTTGTCGATCAGAGTGGTAGAACCGAACCAGTACCCTTTCCGAACATCCCACAAGATGAATTCGTCACCGCTACTCGCTGGAATGGAGAGGCGCACTTGTCCGGAAAGCAGGCCAAAAAAATTGTGGCCGCGGTCACGATGACGCAGGACAAAACTTTTGCGAGGATATGACCTGACTGTGGCTTGCTCCAGCATCTCATCCAAAGCTTCATCGGTGACATATTTCGCCCACCGCTCTCTACGAAGCGAATCCCTTAATCTCTTTTGCTGAGCCATGGACGACAGACTAAGTGGCACGGATTTGGACAACAAGTCAGTTGGGTGCATTAGTGATTTCGCAAACCTCCGGTTTGCTGCGGTTCGGCCTGCCCAAAAAGAACAAGGACGGCGTCTCCGCTGGGGCGCTGCGCGGGATTAAGCGCTAGCTATCAAGATGAGGAATTGTGAGAACTACGCTGCACGATCTAGGGGCGGCCCAGCCCCCCTCCGTCGTCATAGAGTTCACTGACAAGATGATCGACCTTTAATCTCCGCCGTATGGTGCGGGTGGAGTGCCATCGTCACTTCCTCCCTCCCCAGTATTTGGTCCATCGACCTTACTAATAGATGCTGTATCTCCTGATTCATAGAGGCAATCGGCATCTGATCCAGAGCTGTCGCAGCTGTCTATCTCAATGGTCCCGTTAAGTGGATCAGTAAAGTTGACGGTCAAGTCAACTTCTGGTGAAGGTAAAAGCCCGAGGCTTGAAGAGTAAAATCTTCCAACCTTACCTACTATGTAACCCTCAAGGTTTTGGGTTGCAGGACCATCAGATGATAAACCCCCCACAGTCAGGCGAGCCTCTGTTCTATCAGCATAAATGCGGCTCGTGCTGATGTTGATGATTCGCTGATTATCCTCGTCAGCCCACACCCCCTCGACTGCAAAAGGGTTAACTGCGGCTTGTTCATAAGCAACAGCAAAATTTTGTGCGGATTGAGTCCAAACAAGCCAGCTTTCTTGTCCATCCGTCGGAAAGTTGTTCACGATGGAGAAGCCATTGGCATCCCTCAGGAACTCTCCGGTCGAAAGGCGCTGAACTGTAAACGTGCTTCGACCTATCTCCAAGCCGTCAGCAAAGGCAACCGCCTCGTGTTCACCTGTTCCCAAGTTGGCGAAGTTGAATAGCAGTCCAAAGCCATTGTCCGTGTCTCCGCATACGGACAAGGTATCGCCGCGACTTGTGCCATAAGCAGCCTTCAGCCCACTACTGCCATCAATGACAATCTCAATCAGCTCTGCATCGCAGGCCCAACCAGAGAACATGTAGATACCACTGGTATTGGAATCTGGTGAGGGATTCTCAAGAGCCCCCTTTGTCTGGGCAAAACTGGCTGCTGGGAAGCAAATCAAAAAAAGAGCGGCTATGAGTTTCATTTTTGACTCCTGTCGTTGAAGGGGAGGAGTCTGGCTGACGCATCACTTCAGAGTCTGTCACCTAGATGACAGGCTTCGCTTGGGCAGACCCGAGCTGTGCTTTGCAGGTTTGCTGGCAGTCCTTGTAACTAGGCTAGCGCCCGGCCCTCTGCGAGCTGCTATAGCCCCAAGACCATAGCTGAAGAGCAGGTCGCATCAGATTCAAGCGTTTGTGTGTACCCAACGCATCCCCAGAAGGGTCCAAAGGATAGTGTTGATACACGAGTCGAGTTAGAGCAAATATTTCAGGCGAAACCCTACGTAGCGCTGCGCGTTGCGCGGCACCAGATGCATATAGGCGGCGTCACCCCGATAAAGGGATGACACATCAATGATCGAGCTCGCGTAGTCCTCATCCAATACGTTGTTTACAAACACTGTTGCCTGATATTGACCACGAGAACGCTCACGAATTCCTGCACTGATATTCAGAACTCCATAGCTCTCCTGCACGGTGCCGGGATTCTGTTTTAAGTCAAAGAGCACTTCATCTTGCCACCGGTAGTTGAGGTTAAAAAACCCATCAAAAGGCATATTCTCTAGGGGCTGGAAGTAACGGGCGCCAACGGTAATCTTCCAGTCCGGCGAGTTATTTAAGGGTTTACCGCTCAGATCTTGTGCGAATCTGTAGGAGCCCGGTGCAACAGGCAAACAACCCTGTTCGAGGGTTTGATCGCGATAACAATCGGCGTCAGGGTACTCATCGATGGCGGCGTCGATCCAGGCGATGCTACTGTTGAGCAAAAGACCTTGCCCAAGCAGAAAATTAGCGTCGATCTCTAAACCTTTGGTTTCCAGCTTGCCTACGTTAGTGGCCATAAAAACCAGCTCGCCATCGATCACCTCCGAATTCTGGGCCTGATAATCGTCGGTTTGGGCATAAAAGCCGACCACATCCAGTTGCAGTAGGTTTTCGAAAAGGCTGCTCTTGACACCTACCTCAAAGGATCTGGAATCCTCAGACTGAACCGGATTATCAGCTGCTCGTTGGTCAAACGATGGGGAGATATCGTAGCCCTGACCTTTGTACCCTTTGGCTGCCGACGTAAACAGCATGATGTCTTCGTTTAGAAAATGCTGCAGTGCGACCTTGCCCAGCCAGCGACCCTCTGAGTCCTCCGCTTGATATCTTTTCTCGGCCCGCAGGTCGTTGAAGTCGACTGAAATGTCCTCGCGATTATATCGACCCCCAAGTGTCAGCTGTGTGTGTGCATGAAGCCGCCAGGTGACCTCGCCAAATAGCGCCGCGTTCTTGGTGGTAGCATTGGCCCGGTACTCGATGGGGGTAAAATTTCTCTCGGTGCGCCGATCAGTGTCTATGTCGCCGTAGTAAAGGCCAAGCAAATGATCAAAGCGATCGCCTGTCTGCCATCTGAGACGCAATTCCTGAGTAAAGAAGTCGCTCTCAATCTCAGAGTCAGAAACGACGCCGCCATCTATTGAGAAAAACGGAATGTTTTCAAAAATCGGATAAGAGGAGAAGTCGAGATCACTGCTCGTTGCATTCTCCCATTTGTTATAAGACGAGATTGACATCAACTCAAGCTCCCCGATGATCCAATTGATTTGTAGGGTTGAGCTGGTGTCCGCGGTCTCGGCTTGTGCTTCCACGTCGACTTCGGGGTCCGTATTGTTTTTTCCCTGGTTGGTTACAGCGTGAGGGTTTGTCGTGGTTACTGGCGCAAAACCGAATAGTCTGGCTGAGGGGTCTAGCTCGCGGTGCGACAGGTCGCAACAATTAGAATCGGTCTCGTAATGATGCCCAATCATCAGAAAGTCTAACTTGTCGACGGGTTGCCAAGCCAGCTTGCCCCGAATGCCTTTCTCCTCCGCCCCGTTAATGTCTTCTCCAGTGGCGACGTTTTCGGCCCAGCCGTCATAGTCCCTATAGTAGGCGGCGACCCGGTACGCCAGCGCCGGTGTCAAAGGTCCGCTAACGGCTCCTGTGACCTTTAGTTCATGATCGTCAGTGAGCGTGGTTTCAAGAAAGCCCTCGAACTCCTCAGTTGGCGATTTGGTGACGACGTTGAGTAAGCCAGCGGAGGCGTTTTTGCCATACAGTGTTGACTGCGGGCCGCGCAGAATCTCTATTCGCTCGATGTCGACGAGATTCGACATAGCTTGTCCTGGTTGTGGCTGGGCCACGTCATCAATAACTACCGCGACACTCGATTCAATACCAATACTAACGACACTAGTGCCGATTCCACGCACCCTGAAGACGGAACTGTTGGGGGTAGGGCCTTGTCCATAGCTCAAAGAAGCCGACGCACGTGTTAGATCGGCAGTGTTGACGATACCCATTGCGTCGATATTTTCTGCAGTCACTGCAGTAACTGCTACCGGAACATCTTGCAGATTCTGCTCGCGCTTTTGAGCCGTGACAACGATCTCTTCCAAAGTAAGATTTTCGGCCACGGTGATGGTCGCGAATCCAAACAGCGCAAAGATTGGTGCTAAGGCTTTTATTTTTATCATGGGCAACACATCAGTTGTTTAATTTCAAGGTTGTCAGAAAAAATTTGGCCTTTCTGTCTCCTGTGTGACAGCCATCCTATCGATACTTTGGCTTTACCTCGAACTGCCAAGACGCGAATCAGCGAGCAGTGCCAGCACCCCAATGAGGTCAGTGAGCCGCCCAACACCGGCGCTTTATGTTCTCAAGCCTCAAAAAAGATGACTGACAACTTGGAACTGCGTGAGGGAGTGAGTGCCTATGTTTAAGAAAGTGCTGAAAGCTGCAGGAGCCATCGCAACGCTGTTGGGTCTGAAAAAATCACATAGGCCATCGTTACGGGACTGTTTTGCTGTTTTATTTGCTGCGTTTGCGTGAACACGCTAGTCTGAGTGCGTTCACGCGTGTCTTAGTGCGGCCAATCGGCCTTGACATGGTAGAGGTCGGCGGTTCGAATCCGCCTGGTCCTACCAAATATCGATAAAGTCTTTGCGGCACAAGGACTTACACAGCTCAGAAACTTTTTCACCTGCGACTGCAGGATAGAGAACAGGAGACTGAGCATGCGATCTTTTGCATCAAAAATTGACGCGAACTCTGTGGCGAGCGCCCAAGTTGGCGGCTACACCCCTAACCCAAACCTCACTTTTGCTGAGCTCGTACGCGGTTATTGCCTGTGCGCGAAGCCTAACGAGCCTCGTGATTACAGGCTCCAAAAATGGCTGGAATGGCTTGGTGACTCTGTTGCCTGGGACATCACCGAGGAGCAGATTGATGGGCTTTTAGAAGCGCTATCAAATGCGGGAATGGCTAACTCAACACGAAACCGCGAGTTAGGCGATATCAAGGCCATCTTCAACTGGGCCATTAAGGAAAAAAGACGGTCGGGCATACCGGTCGGCTTTAACTCACCGGTAGCCAATATCGGCAAACTCGACGAACCCATCAGGCGAGTCCACCTATCAGAGCAAGAGATTTCGGACCTATTAGCATTGGCCAAACTTTCCACCTACCGGCGCATGCACGGGCTGATTCTGACAGCTCTAACTAGCGGCGCGATTACTATCTAACCTCAACAAAACCCACTCCGGCCTGAATCATCTTGGCGAATTCCGACCCAATGGCTGCCAAAACTTAACGAGAGGGGAGACTTTCAAGCATCTGCCTGCGCGCTAACATTCGAACTCAACATGTTTACCAGTTTTCCGCCCATCAACGACACAAACAGCAGAACAATAATGCCAATGGTAATGGGCCGTTCCAGCAGATATGACCATTGTGCGCCGCTAATCTGGTAAGAATAAATCAGGTTACTCTCGGCCATACCACCCAGCAAGATACCGATTACCGCCGCGGGCACGGAGTAGTCAAATCGCTTGAATAACCAACCGATGATCGCGAAAACCATGACAGTGGCGGGGCCCGCCATGTTGCCGGTAAGTCCAAAAGCACCAAATACCGCCAGCGACAACACCGAAGGTATCAGGTAATTCATGGGCACTTTCACGATATTGGCCAGCAGCGGAATAAAGACAAGACCCAATGCGATTAGCAAGCAAGCCTGACCAAGATTGGCAAAGATAATGGCGTACACGATATCCGTTTGTTCACGAATAAACTGTGGCCCACCGGTGATATTGTGCATCGCAAACGCCGCCAGCATCACCGCGGTTGCACCACCACCGGGAATTCCCAGCGCCAGAAGCGTCGCCATCGAACCCGCCTCCGAGGTACTGTTCGCCGCCTCGGATGCGATTACCCCCGCGGGGTTACCCTTACCAAACGACTCCGGCTCCTTATGCTTGCGCTTGGTTGTAATATAGGAAAGCAGGTTGGCAACGGACGAACCGATACCGGGTACGGCGCCAACAAAGACACCAATGAAACTGCCACGTAATATCACCCATGGATAACGAACGGCGCGCTTAAAAGACGCAAAGATCACCTTGACGCTAACCTTGCGCGCACTACTGTCTGCCACGAGGTATTTGGTATTAACCAGTTTAAATAACTCGGATGCCGCAAACATACCCATCATTGCGGGAATCGCAGGAATACCATCCAGCAAATAGACACTACCCATGGTGCCCCTAGCCACGCCCGCTTCACCGAAGCCTACCGTACCCACCAGCAACCCGATCAGCCCGGCAATAACACCCTTGGTAACCTCAGCACCGCTGAGACTGGCAATAAGCGTAATACCCCAGATAATCACCGCCGCCATCTCCGCTGGCCCCAGCCTGAGCACAAGCTCTGAAATAGGGCTAATCAGAAAAAACAGCATCGAGTAACCGATAATTACCGCGATACAGGATGAGCCAAGTGCAATACCCAGTGCGATATTGTGTTCCCCCTTGCGGGACATCGGGTAGCCGTCAAAGGCCGTCGCGATCGCCGAAGACGTACCGGGTATATTCATTAATATTGCCGGAATACTTCCCCCGAAACTCCCGCCGGTAAATATCGCCGTTAAAAACAGCATGGCCTGCATGAAATTCATATACAAAGTGACCGGCAGAAAGATTGCCATCGCCATGGAAATTTGCAGCCCGGGAATGGCACCGAAAGTCAGGCCAATGAGAATGCCGGGAATCACGATTAGCCAGGGGGTAAAACTGGTAAAGAGTAAACTCAGGCCACTATTTAATGCTTCAAAATCTACCATAATGGCTCTTTAATAATCGGTTGCTAACAGTAGCATTGGCATTGGATAGGGCAACATGGCCGAAAAGAACAACGCCATGAGGGTTGCGGCACACAGGCCATATCCCAGCACCCATTGCCAGCGTCGTTCACCGTGGAACCAGAGAAACAGGGAGATAAATAAAAACGTGCCGACATCAAAACCCAGCCAGGGCAAGGTAATGACATAACCTGCAAACAGGGACACCACCGGCACGATGCTTTTAACAGGATCGAGTTCTGGCTGTTCGCGGTCCCGGTGACTGATCTGGCTGATAAATTCGATCACGCACAACACCAGCACAATCAACGTCACCGGCATGATCAATATCAAATTTAATACGTGACTTGATGCGGTATAAGCATCCCAGAAATACCAGAGCACCAGGCAAAGCAGGGCCAACAGCACCCCCAGATCGCTTTTTTGGTGAATGGTAAAGCGTGCTGGTTTTGTCATTTTCCGCAGCCCCCTTCTATTATTCAAGTAAATAGCTGTATTTTGATATAAGGTCGAAATTGGTCTTCATTACGGTCGTGGATTGTTCGGGGCCTATCCAACGCCGTCCAATATCCCCCTGGTCGAGGAGCCTTTGCAAATCTTCATTTGCAAGGGTGTTCTCGAAGGCGTCAACGAGCTTTTTAAATCGATCGGGATGATCTTTTTTAAACTGTGCCGAGGTCGCAAAGCCTCGCACCGAGCCAGGCAGTACCGGCACCGTCAAACCCGTAGGCGCCAAAACCTGGTTTAACGTGGGCACGCCCCATTCCTCATTGGGCTGATCGCTGACCACCGCTTGCGGGTTGAGATATTCCTTAATGCTCTCGCAGCCCTTGGCACTGACTGCGATAAAGTCCACCACACCGCCGGCCACCGCCGCCCGAGCCCGGCCACCGGAGTTATAGACCACGAGATTCAGGTTTTCCTGGGGAATGCCCAGGCTCTCGAGCATAAGCTTGACCATCAAATGGCCGCCGGCCCCGCGCACCACAGACGCTCGAACAGTTTTGGGCTTGTTTCGAATCGCCTCGATCACTTCAAGCATATTCTTGTATTTGGAGCGTTTGCTGAGTGCAAACAAGTCTTCATCGAACCACTGCATGTTGAGGTAAGCGAAATCGTCGATCGTAAAGTCCGCATTACCCTGAACAATAGTGTTTTGGATATAAGGCGACCCGGAAGCATAGATGGTATAGCCGTCATGGGGCCGTCTCAGCACATAGTTGGATGCCAGCAGCGTGCCTGCACCTTTCTTGTTAATGACCTGGACGGGTTGACCCAACTCGGTAGCAAGAAACGATGACATGGCCCGCGACATCCTGTCGATGCTCCCACCCACGCCAAATCCAGCCACCACGGTAAACGGTTTGCTAGGAAAATCTTCTGCAGCAGACGAAGATACGTGCAGGCACAAAGCCATTAGAGCTATACAGCCGCTAATGGCCGGCCTGCCCGGCTTACCAGTTACTGCATTCAGGATACTTTTCATGCTCAATACCACACTACAGATTAGTTCTTCATACCAAGCACCGCCGACGCTCGCCGAATAATCAGTGGATTCTGCGGCCAGAAGGGTTGTGACGAATGCCCCTTTGGTGCTTAATTTCCAACTTGTCTGCACCGCAATAGCCGCCATACCGATCATGAAATGCACCGAGTTGACCTGACTATTAGGTTCTACTTCACCCTGACTGGTAGGGTTATCCAGCGATAATCGCGATAGAACCAGGCGACCCGATTACTGCCTAACCTCGACAAATACAGTGTGGTAACCGGTTGCCTTACCATCGTTAACGTTCAGGCGCACCCGGTAAATTCCTGGAGCATCAAATGAAACTGCTGTTATCAGGTCACTGGGATTCGAAAAGCGCACAGCACTTTCATTCCCGAATCGAAAATCTACAGGACTGCCATCAGCATCTTCGCCCGTGGAAACGGATTCAGCGTTTGCAGGAACAGCCACCCATTGGTAGGTCACGGGATCGTTTTCCAGATCAATAGCATCTCCAATAAAGCGAATGGTGTCTGTGTAGGAAAGCTGAACAACCTGCTCTTCACCGGCATAAACATCTGGTGGAGTATTGTCGGCTTGAGCAATCACCGTTGCTTCTTTGGCACCATCAACATGTGCTACCAGAGGCTCACCTGCCACCGTCATATTGCGGAAAAACATGGAGTCAAAATCGATATCCATGATCACATTTGGCTGTTCACCAGCACCAATGTGAACATTGTCAAAGACGAAATCCTTTAGTGGTGAATGTTCAGTGCCTTCCAGTTTGACTGGGTAAATGGAGGTACCACCGCTAATGTGTTCAAAACGAATATCCTTGAACTGCGGATGACGGTCATACCTGACACCTACACTGTCGTAATTAGTTGTAACTTCTATCATATTGAGTTTGCGCCGGTTCTCCGGCAAATCGGCCAGATCCCCAAACGACAGGTTACGAATCCGAATGTGCTCAAACTGGCTACCCCGGTTTTTGTTGGCCTTAAAGTAAAATCCTTTGCGAAGATTCTCCCCAGTTGAATTTTCGACAAACACATTGCGCACTCCGCCTGATGCCTCGCTTCCGAGCGCTATGGCATCGTCCGCAAGAAAGCGAACGTTTTGAATCACGATATTTTTACTCGGAATCATTTTCTGCAAACCTTCAAGATCTCTTCCCGACTTGATTGAGATGCAATCATCACCGGTCGCAAAATCAACATTGTGAATGTGCACATCCTCACTGGATTCAATGTCGATCCCGTCGTTGTTTTTGTTCAGCGAGGTCATGGCGATATTTCGCACAGTGATATTTTTCGACATGTAAAAGTGGTTCACCCAAAATGGAGAGTCGATGATATTGACGCCCTCCAGCAATATATTTTCTGAGCCGTGAAATAGCATGAACGAGGCACGCAGCTTGTCTGATTCATCGAACACGCGATTGAAGAGTGGCTCGTTATTATTATTCATGTCTCGACTGGCTTGTTCGGCAGGCAATTTACTGGAACCCGACACTCGTTTCAGGTTTTCATGCTCAGATTTAGTCACCCAGTTGGACCAGCTTTTTGCCGCATTGCCGTTTATGGTGCCTTTCCCGGTAATGGCGATATTTTTTTTCTGATAGACGTAAATCAGGGGGGAGAAATTGTAGACATCGGTTCCTTCATAACGGGTGAGTACCTGAGGGAGGTACCTGCTAAAATCAGTACCGAAAGAGAGCTCAGAACCTGATTCCAAATGCAGATTAATGTTGTTCTCCAGAGTCAGTGGGCCATCAACGAAAAAGACCCCCTCTGGGATAACCAGCTTGCCCCCACCAAAACGTGACAGATCAATAATCGCATTCTGGATAGATTCTCTGGCGTCCGTGAAACCATCACCCACTGCATTATAGGGTGCATCGGTAATCCTTATTGTTCTATTAGGGAAGCTCGGTACTTTAATGCGCGACAGGATGACAGGAACCTGCGCCCATGAACCACGGTATTCAGGGCTGCTAACTACTTCGGCGGATTCTGTGACCTTTATTGAAGAAACCGAACACCCAATCAGCATCATAGAAACAACGATACTGATTGCCAGTTTATAAGCAGGTTGGATTTGCATAGCTTTACAACATTGCATCTGATCTTGTTTCTAAACATTAAGAAACTTCCTCTCGCCCTCGGTTAACGGTATACCAAGTGCGAGAGGGTAGGATGAACGGATCCGCTATAGAACGCTGCTCAGTTAAAACTCATACTGTATCCTGAACGAGTAGGTCTTCCCTGCCTCGCGGTATTCTCGAGCTCTCTGTTCAGTACCCTGATAAGCGTAGTACTGGGCATCGGTCAGATTAAACGCCTGGAAAATCAGATTGAGGTTCTCGAGCTGTTTCGGGCTGTAGGATATCTGCATATCTAGGCGATCTTCGGTATCAATAAACCGCGCGTCACCGGAGCTTGTGAATACCGTTTCTTCGAAGTAGTCGCTCCTGCTGGTATAGGCAAAACGGACGGCCACTTGCTCACCTTCCCAAAAAGCAATGAGATTGTAGGTATCTTCTGACACACCAGCCAACGGCAGAGTATTGCCAGATGCATCCTTGTCCGGACCTTCACTGGTATCTACATAAGTGTAGTTGGCTTGAATCCCCATGTTTCGTACAACAGGAACGTCCATGAAATCGAACGGCAGGAATACACCGATTTCATAACCTTTGAGATCGAAACTATCCGAGTTGTTCACTATATCTGTAATAGAAACCTCAACACCGGCTTCATCAACGCATATCCCGCTTGCATTTCTCGACAGCGAACCTGTAAGCAGGCTTGCCTGACTTGTGCCCGAAATTTGCGCAATATCATCAATGCTCGCGGGACATAAATCCCGATTGTCAAATCCATTGGAGACTTCTTTCTGGAAATAAGCGAGGCTAACAGCACTACCATTGGCACTGTACCATTCCGCCGAGAGGTCAATTGACTCTGCCTCGAATGGTTGAAGTTCAGCGTTGCCTACTTCCCATGAAATGGAGTCAGTGACACCGCCAGACTCCACGACATCAACAAATGTGTGCACTCTGAAGTTCCAGGTGTGTGGTCGTACGAAAGTCTCTGAGTACGAACCGCGCAGCACAAGATCTTCCCGGACATCCCACATTAAATTAAATGATGGGAGAAGATGATCGAAGCTGGTCGATGCTTCGATTGGTTCGGCAACACCATCAGGATCATAGAAACCAAAAGCTTTGCGATCTGTATCGACATAGCGCAAGCCAAAATTACCTCTAACAGGGAGGCCAGAGTCCAAATTACTTAAATCAAACGTCGTCATTACATAAGCAGCAAATATATCGCGTTCCGAATGAGCCGTTTGTTCCGCTATACCACCTCCGTCTGCGGGAACTGGCAAACCACCAAAAGTAGGACCACTGATAGTTCCGGTTGCAGCAATCGTCTGCACAGTTAAAGGGTCGTTCTGGAAATAGAAGTTATCGATCTGATTACCCAGCAACCCTCCGCCAAAAAAGTCTTCACCATTGCCTGATGTGAACTCAGAGAAACTAACTAGCGCTCCGAGATCAGAAACCTGGCTGTAATCAAACTCAGAACTAGGCAGTTCCCATTCGGGCCGCACAAAGAGTTGCTCGGTATCCCGAAGCTTTATGCCTGCTTCAACTGTAGTTATCACGGAATTGTTGAAGTGACGAATCACATCCAACTTATAGGCTGTTTCTTCATCGCTGGTATCGTATTCATGCCCCGAAGCTGTGGTAATAAACCACTGACCGACACCGCGATCCCTACTAACACATCTGCTCGGATCAGCATCACCGGCGCATGCAGCAGTGTACGAATAGGTATTGGGGTCAGACAACGCACCAGTAAACTCTTGGAACTCGAAGTTATTGACATTTCCGGCCCCCGTATCGACTAGAATGTTAATTCCATTACCGGGGTCATCATCTAGTCTACGCCGAGAGATAGATCCAATGGCTAGTTGAGTTCCCTTCGTGTGATGGATAGCACCCTTAACCGTCCAATCATCATTTGTCCATTCGGCATTAAAGGTCAATGCCTCCGTCTTATTCTCCTCGTCAATGATACGTTGCTGCGATCGTATCTCCGGATTCAAGAAGTTCACACGTGTTACAGTTTCACCAAAGGTGGAGTTGGTAACAGAGTCAAGCGGTACGTATTCTTCAGCCTTATACGCTCGCATCATGGCGAAATTGTGGACGATGGGGTCTTCTACATATAGGGCATCCACGCCGAGCTTGAGCTTGTCGGTCGCCTGAAATTCCAATCCTAGCGTTGCCGAGAGGCGATCACCTTCCGAGTCACGTGAAATAAGTCGAACTTGACTTGGCACATAAAAATCGTCCAACCCGTCGCCATCGGTGTCGTCACTGTTATAGGAGTTGATTCGCACTACATCGGTACGAAAGTGCTGCTCAGCAGTAGAAATGGAGCCCACGACTCCCCATTTGTCGTCGGCAAATTTAGTTCCAAAGGCCAAAGAGTAACCTGGAGCATAATCTTCCAAGTTTGTTTCATAGGTTGTCTGCAATCCCAAGCGGACATAGGGCTCTTGTACGTCAAGCGCTCTTTTCGACTGAATATCAACGGTCCCAGCAAGCCCACCGGCGTCCATGCGCGCCGTCGTTGTTTTAAGCACGTTTACCGCAGAGACAACGCTGGATTCGATGTTTCCGAAGCTGAATCCAAAATCAGGTCGAGGCGTACCCAGGAACTGCCCGTTGTAGGTCGTGACTGAGTAATTTGTTGGCAGGCCGCGAATCGCAATTCGGCCCTGTCGCCTTTGTCCTTCGTCACCTTCCACTGATATTTGAACGCCAGTCACACGCTGCAGTGATTCGGCTAAATTCAAGTCGGGGAAGTTGCCGATATCGTTGGCTGATATACCATCCATAATCACATCGGAATCGCGTTTAGTATCTAGAGCACTCTGTAAGGCCCCTTTAATACCAACTACCACGACCTCCTCAATTACTTCCTCTGCTTGCTCGGGATCTTCTTGACTCAGTGCAACGCCTGATGCCATCAGGGCAGCCATGGCAAGACTTAGTCCGGAAAACCTGAAAAACGTCCTGTTGCAACCTAACCGGCTCTCCTTCCGTATGGCACACATTTGTAATGTCTGCTGTGATTTTCTTTTTATCATCTGTTTTCTCCGGGTTGAAACCATCGTAAGCGGCCGCATTTCCTGTGAAACTAATTGGTAAGACACCTACATGAGGCCTGCTGTAAGAAACTTTGTGTAGAGATACATGTTTATCTTTTCGGTGATCGTAATAGCGAAATCTTCATTGAATAACGGAAATCAAGCGTTAAGGTCATTAAAATCTCCTTATATGATACCGGTGTCATTAAAACTACATATAAATGTTACCGGTGTCAATATAAATGTTGCTGCCCCACCAGATTTGCTACCATCATGTAGATACTTTCGGTCACCCAAGGACCAAGAACCAAGAACCAAGGAATAGCAGTGATCCAAAAAGGCAAAAAAGCCACCATTAATGACGTTGCCAACTTGGCCGGTGTATCGAAAAAAACCGTGTCGAGAGTTATCAATAAGTCCCCTAAGGTCAGCGACAAAACTCGCGAGAAAGTAGAGCAAATCATGCTCAAGCTGAACTACACCCCGGACCCTCAGGCTCGAGGGCTGGCTTCTAAAAAGTCGTTTTTGCTAGGCCTGGTCTATGACAATCCGAACGCGTCCTACGTTGCTGATATACAACAAGGCGTGCTGGATCAATGTCGCACAGAGGGCTATGAGTTGGTGGTACACCCGTGTGACCACCGTAGCGCAAACCTGGTCGGCGAACTAAGCCGATTCATCGATCGACTCAAACTCGACGGTGTCGTACTCCTCCCCCCACTCTCTGAAAACACTCAAATAACAGACATGCTGGCAAAATCCGGATGTCAGTATGCCAGGATAGCTTCCGTTCCATTTAATGATGCCCCACACCTGGTTCAGTCGGACGACGAGATCGGCATGAATCAAATCGCCGACCACCTGGTTGAACTGGGGCATCGAGATATTGGGTTTATTCATGGCCCCAAGGACTATCAGTCCGCACAGCAACGCTACAAAGGATTCAAAACGGCGCTTTCACGCCATGGTATTACGTTGACTAACCAGCATGTGGCCTGGGGTGCTTACACCTATGAATCCGGGACAGCCTGCGCCGAATCATTACTTGCCACCCAACCCAGGCCGACCGCAATTGTAGCCAGCAATGATGAAATGGCCCTCGGCGTTCTGGTCACAGCTGCTAACCGAGGGGTCGCAGTACCCGAAGAGCTATCAATCGTGGGGTATGACGATGAACCCCACGCCTCCAAGATCTACCCTTCTCTAACAACGGTAAACCAGAATGTCCAAAAAATGGGGCAACTAGCCGCCACTAAGCTTGTGGCTCTGTGCCGAGGGGATACTAATATCGCGACAGAAACTCAGTACTTAGTCACACCTGACTTAATCACTCGGCAATCCACTGCTCGCGCACCGTTCTAACCTGGAGTCCGGCTATATCCTCAAGCCATCCCGGACGCTAGACTACGACTCATTCTATTAATCCCCGGAGCCCGATTTCCTGCCACTATCATTGACAATTCTAAATGACACCGGTTACCTTGTATGCGCTATTTGTAAACGGACAAAGATATAATTGTCCCCTTTTACCAAAAGAATAGAGCGCTGACATCAGAGTTTTGATGCGAGGCAAATGGCTTATCAATTGCACACGCTCTTCGAGAAAAAGAGTGAACCCTCGTGAAGACTTACCATGGCAACTAAACTGAAACCACATAAAGACCGTTTGTTCCCACCGGATCAATCCTTGCGCGAGGTCGCGGCTCGGCTTTATACCGAGATAAAGGGATTACCGATCATCAGCCCCCACGGACATACCGACCCGCGCTGGTTTGCAGAAAATACCGCATTCGCCAATGCCCATGAGTTACTGGTCGCGCCGGACCACTACCTGCTGCGCATGCTGTATAGCCATGGCATTTCAATGACGGATCTCGGAATAGCTCCTTCTCAAAGCGGCAAGGTCGTTACGCCTCGAGCGGCATGGCGTACCTTTGCCCGCCATTTTTATTTGTTTCGTGGCACACCTTCAGCAATGTGGCTAAACCATGTCTTTGCTGAGGTGTTCGGTATAGAAGTGTGTCTCGATGGGTCAACGGCCGATCTTTACTTCGACACCATTAACGAAGCGTTGGAACAAGCAGAATTCCGCCCCCGCGCACTCTTTAAGGCATTCAACATTGAGGTGCTAGCAACTACTGAGTCACCGCTGGATCAACTGAAACATCATCGCAGCCTTCAATCCAGCAATTGGGATGGTCGGATTATTACAACCTACCGTCCCGACGCAGTCATCAACCCGGACATCCCATCTTTTAGCAAGAACTTATCACGGTTCGGCGAACTGACAGGGGAAGATGTGTTTACCTGGGAAGGCTATCTAAATGCACACAGGCGCAGGCGACGCGATTTTGCGGCATTGGGCGCCACCGCAACCGATCATAGCCATGCTAGCGCACTGACCGCCACTCTCACGCCCCATGAGAGCGATAAGTTATTCAACAAAATCCTTAGTGGTAATTTTTGTTCAGAAGAGTCCACATTGTTCCAGGCGCAAATGCTGACGGAAATGGCGCGTATGAGTCTGGATGACGGCCTAGTGATGCAATTACATCCTGGCGTATACAGGAACCACAATCCTAGATTGTTTGAACAGTATGGGCCCGATAAAGGGGCAGATATCCCATTGCGCACGGGGTACGTACACGAGCTTAAACCCCTGCTGGACCTGTTTGGCAACGATCCCCGACTTAGCCTTATTTTATTTACCCTCGATGAAAGCACCTATAGTCGAGAGCTCGCGCCTTTAGCCGGGCACTATCCCTGCCTGAAACTTGGACCCGCCTGGTGGTTCCACGATAGCCCCGAAGGTATGATGCGCTTTAGAGAGCAGGCAACGGAATCGGCGGGATTTTACAATACCGTAGGATTTAACGACGATACACGCGCTTTCTTCTCGATTCCCGCCCGACATGATGCGGCTCGACGTATTGACGCCGCGTTTTTAGCCCGCCTAGTCTGTGAACATAGACTGGACGAAGATGAAGCACTCCAAGTCGCGACCGACCTGACTTACCATCTTCCTAAGCAGGCTTATCGGTTAGACCGGCTCGACTCGCAGGATGCAGTAATAGGCGACTAAGATGATCGCCTGTGTGCAAAAGCTCGTGATCGGCGTGGCGTTATTCGCCGTCTCCCTGGCCACTCTTGCAGCTGATGCGCTTGTCCTGCGAACAGCCGAGACCCAACCGGCTGGCTATCCCACCGCTCAGGCGCTTACCTTCATGGCGGCGCGTCTCGATGAATGGTCGCAGGGAAAGCTACAAATGAAACTCTACCCCGGCGGACAACTGGGTGATGAACGGGATACCTTGGAACTCACCATCTTTGGCGGCATCGATCTTAATCGCGTCAATCTCGCACCCCTCAATTCGATTGCACCTGAGACGATCATCTTCACCATGCCGTTCCTGTTTCGCTCTACAGCGCATATGCGCGCTGTGGCAGATGGTCCCATTGGCGACGAGATGCTCGCTGCGCTCGAACCACACGGACTGATCGGTCTAGCTTTTTATGATAGTGGTGCTCGGAATTTTTATAACACACGGAGACCCATTCGCAGCCCTGCAGATCTTATTGGCCTGAAGATACGAGTACAGAACTCGGACCTCTACGTCGCAATGGTCGAAGCGCTCGGAGCAAATCCCACGCCCATGGGGTTTGGTCAGGTATACGAGTCCCTGCTCCTGGGCACCATTGATGGCAGTGAGAATAACTGGCCCTCCTATGAGTCCACCGGGCATTTTGAAGCAGCGCCCTACTTCACTCTCACAGAACACACCATGACGCCTGAAGTATTGGTGATGTCAAAGCATCGCTGGGACCAGCTCTCAAAAGAACAGCAAACCCTTCTACGGCGCGCGGCAAAGGCATCGGTACCCTATATGCGCGAGCAATGGGACGCGCGCACCCAATCGTCTCGAGAAAAGGTCATAGCCGCCGGTGTGAAGGTCGTCGAGGAAGTGGATAAAGCCGCGTTTATTTCTGCTGTTGAGCCCCTGTATGAACAGTTTATTACCTCGGACAAGGCGCGCGCATTGATCGCCCGTATTCAAGCAGTTGATCCCAGCACGGCAGGAGGAGTCCAATGATTTCTTTCACGCTGGACAAGCTTGCGCTGCTAACCCACCAACTCACCCGCTGGGCGCTGATCGTTTCAGCGACGGGTCTAGCGATTATGACCTTGATTATCGGCTGGCAGGTTTTCGCGCGATATGTACTCAATGATAGTCCGGCCTGGTCAGAACCCGTCGCACTATTACTCATGCTGTACTACATCTTGTTAACCGCAGCGGTAGGTGTCTACGAAGGCTTCCACCTCGGCCTAAAAGTCGTTATCGATAATGTATCTGCCCGGGTTAGACGTGTTTTAACTATTATCAATTATTGTCTGGTGGGCTTTTTTGGCCTGCTGATGCTTATCTACGGCACGCAGCTGGCCGAGTACACCTTCGGGCATGTCATTCCAACCCTGGGGATATCCCGTGCTACAGCCTATTGGCCCTTTGCGGCGGCAGGTTTACTGATTCTTGTGTTCTCCATCGAACAGATTCTCCTATCGCTAAGCCATAAAGAAGGGAAATACTAATTGAACTCTTGATCCTATTCGGTACGTTATTTGTTTTGCTGTTGATGGGCGTTCCCGTCGCCTTTTCCCTCGGCCTCGCTTCCCTTGCGACCATGTGGTGTCTGGATATACCACCCATTGTTGCATTTCAACGTATGGCGGCAGGCATGAACATCTTTGCCTTGATGGCGATACCCTTTTTTATTTACGCCGGTGAGCTAATGAACGAATCCGGCATCGCTGAACGGCTGGTGCGATTTGCGCATTCACTACTGGCCAGAATCCGGGGTGGTTTGGGATTAGTGAATGTCGCCTCGAGCATGATGTTTGGCGCCATATCCGGATCGGCTGTAGCCAGCGCGTCAGCGATGGGCTCGGCCCTGATACCTATCATGAAAAAGGAGGGCTACGACGCCGACTATGCCGTCAATGTCACAGCAACATCGGCTACTACCGGCCTACTGATCCCGCCATCCCATAATATGATCATCTATGCGATCGCAGCAGGTGGCGGTGTATCCATCGGTTCGTTATTTTTAGCAGGCATCTTACCGGGCGTTTTGTTAGGTACCGGCCTGATGCTGGCTACTTACCTCGTTGCCGTGAAGCGTGGTTATCCCAAGGGCCAATTTCCCGGCTGGAGCGTTGTGCTACGGTATTTTGCCGGTGCGCTACCCGGGTTCTTTTCGGCCATTATTATTCTGGGCGGCATCCTCTCAGGGGTATTCACCGCCACAGAATCATCGGCTATCGCCGTAATCTATACAGTTATTGTAGCGGTGCTGGTGTATCGATCGCTGGATTGGGCCGGCTTCGTAAGGGCTAGCATCAATGCCGTAAAAACCACAGCCATGGTGTTGATGATTATAGGTACAGCGGCCGCCTTTGGTTGGCTGTTGGCGGTGACCGAAGTGCCCACGTTACTGTCCACCACCTTGCTCGCTATTTCCGAGAATCCTTTGGTGATTCTGCTCATCGTCAATTTGATCTTATTGATGTTGGGTACCTTTATGGATATGTCGCCGCTAATCATTATTACTACGCCTATCTTTCTGCCGGTCATGGTCGGTATCGGTATGGATCCCGTGCAGTTTGGCATCATGCTGATTCTCAACCTGGGCATCGGGGTTGTAACCCCACCGGTTGGATCGGTTCTTTTTGTTGGCTGCGCCGTAGGCGGTATTCGCATCGAAGACACCTTACGCTCTATATGGCCTTTCTACTTGGCATTTCTAATTGTGCTGGCATTAGTCACCTATCTACCTGCTACAACACTTTTTTTACCGGGATTATTTAATTAGTAATGAATAGACTTTCTAGTAACAACCTGCCTGAAGAAGCCAGCCTTAGCTACGATAAAACAAAGGTAACCGCAGGTATTGTTCATTTTGGGGTGGGTAATTTCCACCGCACCCACCAAGCCATTTACTGCGACAAGTTATTGTCCAAAGGCGAAACTGAATGGGGTATTACAGGTGTATCTATGCGATCTCCCAGTATTCGGAATGCCCTGGCGCCCCAGGACTTTCTCTATACCCAGATAACGCTTGGTACAGATACAACCTTCCGGCTTGTCGGCGCCATTCAAGAAATTCTGGTCGCACCGGAAAACCCCGCTGCGGTTATTGATGCCGTTGCCGATAACCAAACCCAGCTAGTCACCACTACTATTACCGAAAAAGGCTACTGCCTATCTTCGGGAGAACTTGATTCACAACATCCAGGAATAATTCAGGATTTAGGATCTTTAGAGCAACCCCAAACCATCTACGGCTATCTGGCTGCCGCCATCATTAAGCGGTGCCAAAATAATGGAACGCCCTTTACGGTTCTCTGCTGTGACAATATGCAAGGCGGTGGCGACCATCTGAAAGAAGGGGTCAGACTGCTATTACAGGCTCATGCTTCAGAGAGCCAACAATGGACCAAAGAAAATGTCGCTTTTAGCTCTTCAATGGTAGATCGAGTTTCACCGGCAACCGACGAAAATCTTAAACAGCAAGTGGCTAATCACTGGGGTGTGATTGATGAATGGCCAGTCGCTGCAGAGCCTTTTAGCCAATGGGTTATTGAGGATAACTTTGCTGGACAGAGGGCGCCATTTGATAAGGTTGACGCGCAGTTCGTTGGCGATATAGCCCCTTACGAACAAATGAAACTTCGCTGCCTGAATGCTGGGCACTCGATGATCTCTTCGCTCGGTTACCTGGCGGGAGATCGCACCATCCACGAAGCGCTAAGCCGACCGTCCATTCTTCATTTCGTTCGCCAAGCATTAGTCATGAATGTACTGCCGGCCACACAGATTCCCACGGGAAGCGACGGCATGGCGTACATTCAGCAGTTGCTCGATCGATTTCAGAACAGCGCCCTCCCCTACACAGTCTTGCAGGTAGGCTCCGACAGCTCGCAAAAAATCCAGCAACGCTGGTTTCCAAGTATCGACGATGCGTTGAACCAGGGATCGGATACATCTTGTCTGGCATTCGCTCTCGCGGCATGGACTCGCTACATCGTTGATGCCTTAGATCGCGAAGATCTGAACGACCCCCTCAAGATTGAGTTTTCTGAGGTGATGCAACGCACCATTGAAACGCCTGCGAGACCTATTCTTGCACTGGCAGGCGCTGATAAATTCCATTTTTTTCACACACCAGATTTTCTGACTGGGGTAAAGGACTACTACCGAGCCATTTCAACCTTGGGTATAGAAGGGGCTCTTGCCAATTTTTTAGAGTCGGAAAGAGAGAACTAATTATGCGTGAATCCTGGAGATGGTTTGGCCCCAACGACCCGGTCAGCCTTGATGACATACGACAGACGGGCGCGACCGATATTGTCAGCGCACTGCACTCGATCCCGACCGGCCAAATATGGACGGTGGAGGCAATACGGGACTACCAAGCGTTGATTGAGTCCACTCCGACCGGCGCCTCACCGCTTAAATGGTCCGTAGTGGAAAGCATTCCCGTACACGAAGACATCAAGCTGGCACGTCCCGGTCACCAAACCTGCGTGGATAACTGGATCGCATCGATGGAGAACCTGGCGCACTGTGGCATAAAGACCATCTGCTACAACTTTATGCCGGTGATCGATTGGACCCGCACGGATCTTAACTATAAATTGCCCAGCGGCGCCTACGCACTCCGGTTTGATCAGAAAAAATTTGCAGCATTCGATCTGTTTATTCTACAGCGCGAGAATGCTGAAGAAGACTACAGCGAGGCTGAAATTGCAGAAGCCAAACAGATCTTCGACACCATGCCAGCTGATGAGAAAACTGAACTCACTAGCAACATAATTGCCGGCCTGCCTGGCAGGATGACAGATAGCTATGATATTGATGATTTTCGCAAGATGCTCGCACACTATAAGGACGTGAACAGCGATACCCTCAGAAATAATCTGTTTGCGTTTTTATCACAGGTACTACCCCGTGCGGAGGAACTCGGTGTGAAGCTCGCGATCCATCCCGATGATCCACCACGCGATATGCTGGGATTGCCGAGAATTATATGCACTGCCGCTGACCTCGAGCTGCTGTTCGAAGCGCTACCCAGCCCGTCCAATGGAATCACGCTGTGCGTCGGTACCTACAGCAGCCGGCCCGACAATGACCTACCCGCCATGGCCCGGCAATTTGGCCCACGTATTCACTTTGCCCACTTGCGCGGGGTTAGCCGGGATGCCGAAGAGCAGCGTTCCTTCTACGAGGCCAACCACCTGGATAGTGATATTGATATGGTGCAGGTGATTAAGGAATTATTGGCAGAGGAGAGCCAGCGGAGCATGCAGGAGCCAGCCATCTTTATCCGCCCGGATCACGGCCACCAGATGATGGATGATATTGGCAAAACCGTAAATCCCGGTTACTCCGGTATAGGTCGGTTAAAAGGCCTGGCGGAAGTCCGCGGGGTTATCCGGGCGCTTGCAGCAAACAATTAGAGCCCTGAGATGAAGCAAACAAATCCCCTGAACATTCTCTGTGCAGGCGAATGCATGGTGGAACTGCGTGGTGAGAGCAGCCGATTTACTTCCAGCTTCGCGGGAGATGTCATTAACTTTGGAATATACCTGAAACGCCTGCAACCCGATGCTTCGGTAAAATTTTTCTCCGCTATCGGAGAGGATACAATTAGTCAAAATCTACTCAACTTTCTTAACCTGGAAAGAATTGATTCCGAGTATGTGTTTCGCACGCCAGACAAAACGCTCGGGCTTTATATGGTTCATACCAACAGTCAGGGAGAACGAACATTTAACTATTGGCGCTCTGATTCCGCAGCCAAACAGATGTTCACACTGGCCGATACTTCTATGTTGAATCGGGCGGCCATGACGGCCGATTATTTCTTCTTTAGTGGAATTACCCTGGCTATCCTTGATCAGAACAGCAGAAACCAGCTGTTTACGCTGGCTGAGAATATGCACGCAGCAGGAAAAACCATTGTCTTTGACCCTAACTACCGACCCACCCTATGGGAAAACACGCACCAGGCTAAACACCAAATAACCTGCGCCTACCAGCTCAGCGACATCCTTCTATCCAGTCAGGACGATGAGCAAGCACTATTTGGCACCAACAACATTGATGAATCACTTGAACATCTGGAAGCTTTTAATATAAGCGAGATAATCCTTACCAATGGACCCGGAAATATCAGCGGGCTCGTAGATGACGAGCGATTGAACATTCCCCCGGTACCACCGGAAAAAGTGGTAGATACCACATCTGCGGGAGACTCATTTAATGCGGGTTACCTAGCAGCGCGACATGCCGGATCACATGCTTCATCGGCTGTTCTACAAGCATCCGCGTTGGCTTCTACAGTAATAGGTTGCTCAGGTGCAATTATGCCTAAATCGACAAAGATGAAAGGTATTAACTGACATCTAATCCACTGCTGTTGAAAGAGTATGAACAACACAGTGGGAGTCCACTATGAAATATTGGCATTCGAAACAGTTTGGTCGCGGTATGATCGCCTCTGCGATGGCAGTCGCGTTAATGGCATGTTCGGCAAAAGAGCAGGGGCCGAATACCCCTGTTGTTGAAGCTGAGGAACCGCTGAAATTTGGCATACTCGCCTTTGGTGATTCTGGCTACCACCCCAATTACTTAAAGGAAAGTCAGTACAACCCGCCGAAGACGACGGAAGCGGAATACCTCGACGCTAAACAGAAAAAGTGGATTAAGAGTAAGCGTCCTCCTGCGGAATTTTCTGCACCACCAAGCTATTACGTCGAGTCGGAAAATACCTGGATTGAAGCCAGCGGCTTGTATCCCACAGCTGAAGCGATGGTGAGCTATTGCGAATCACGTTCCTGCGAGTTTTCAGTCATGTTGGGGGATAACATCTACCCCGACGGTGCGACAAAGGGCGTTGATGGAAAGAGCGACGAAGAGCGCTTTGATATTCTTTTCTCGAAGCCCTTCTCTCCCTTAGGTGAGGGCAAGCCCGACTTCCGCATTTACACCACACTGGGCAATCACGACTGGAACACCTCCCGCGCTGGCGCGATGGCGCAGGTGGAATTTATGGAAAACACGCTTCCCTTTTATATGGACGGCATTTCCTACAGTGTGAAACCGCCGGCGGGCAATGGCGAGGTTGAAATCTTTGTTATCGATACCGAGGTGCTTCTCTCCTCGACCACCGTCTATGAGGATGAGCTCAATGATGACGGCAGCCCCGTCGTCGGCACTGAAGTAAAAGAGCCTGAACCCTGGACGGTGCCGCAGAACGACGCGGAGAAAAACATGGTCGCGTGGCTGGATAACGCCATGAAGCAATCGGACGCGCGCTGGAAGCTCGTCGTTGCGCACCACCCGATTTGGTCGACGGGCGGTACCAAATTCACCCAGGCCACTGCGCTGCGTGAAATGTTGATGCCGACCCTGTGTCGCTACGCCGATGTCTACTTTGCCGGTCACGAACACTCACTGGAGTTGCACGAAGACAGTTGCGAATCCGTGCTCGGTGAAGGCTCCAATCTACCCCTGCTGGAAATTATTTCCGGGGCAGCGGGTAAACAACGCGGCGTGAATACGGCCTTTAAAGCCTATCAGGACAAACACCACCCCGAAACCAAATCGATCTGGGTGAAAGGTATGACCTGGGGCTTTGCCCATATTCAATTTGACGGTGACAGCGCCACGGTAGATATGGTGACCACGCCGAACGACGGCAGCGCGACTACGGAAACAGTGTTTAGCCACACCTTTGGACGCCGCTCAAACCGCGTCATCTTGTAAGCTCGCTAACATTTAGTCGGTTCATTCTTTCAGGGCGGCTCGCCGCCCTGACACACGCGAATAATAACGATGAAAACGCTTTTGAATTTCTTCTCTACGGGATGTGCACCCGTCTATATTGACATGGTAGAGGTCGGCGGTTCGAATCCGCCTGGTCCTACCAAAATAGATGTAAGTTATTGATTTCTCTGAAATCGCACCAGCCTTAGTGGACCAAAATCGCCCAATTTAGGGTATTGATCTACTAGCGATGAACAGAGGTTTAAATGACTACTTTTCTGGAAGTTGTAGAGGCTTTGATTGCCTCTAAAGAGCACTGCGCCACCTCATAGGGCTCGCAGGCTAAAAACGAAGATACTGAAACCCGTAACCAACCCCATCGAATAACCAAGCGAACTTTAAGCGAACAGATCGACTTCTCGGTACATGCCTTCTATCCGAAACTCCGATTCCGCTCTCTTAGCTGCGTAGTAGTCGTCGGTGCGTTGTTCTTCTAGCGCGCCTTGCCATCGGTGCTTCATATCGCCGATACGAGAATCATCCTCAGATGGACCCGTGAGCGACTTCACTAGGTCGAATCCCCGGTTACTTCACTGCAATCGAAAGTAGGTATGCAAGCTACGCTTGTCAAAGATTAGCAGCGGTTCTGAAAGGCCGCTGAACCGCCTCGTCGTTAGCCTCAGGAAGCGGCATCTTCGCGGAGTAATGATTCAAGTGATGGTTGGTATCGCCAAACAACGAGTCCATTACAGTTAAGCGAATAAAGTAATGGCCCACGCGCAGCTCTTCAGTCTGACCCATGCCACCGTGTAATTGAACGGCGTTTTGTCCCACAAAACGTCCGTTTTTACCAACAAGGAACTTTAATGCGTGAACATCAATTTCGGCATCCTCGTGCCCATCCACAACCTCCATCGTGGCGCGATAAAGCATCGAGCGAGTTATTTCGGTCTCGGTAAACATCTCTACCATTCGATGCTTGACTGTCTGGAACTCAGCCAGAGGATGATCGAATTGGATGCGTTGAGCAGTGTAGTCAATGGTATCTTTGTAAAGCACTTCCATCGCACCAACTGCCTCCGCACTAAGCGCTAGTATGGCGTTAGTGGCCACCTTTTTTAGAATTTCCAAACCACCGTTTAAGTCTCCGATTAAGTCGTCTTTACTAACTTCTACGTTATCAAACGTCAGCTCAGAAGCGCGTAAACCATCTACTGTCTTCATGTGAGTGCCATTAACGCCTTCAGCATCGGCACTCACCAGAAAAAGACTGATGCCTTCGTCGTCGGTACGGTCGCCAGCAGTGCGTGCACTAATGATGTAGTAGTTTGCCGTTTCCCCATTTGCAACCATGGACTTGGCGCCATTGATTATGTACGAGTCACCATTTTCGCGAGCGCTTGTAGCAACATCCGCCAAGTTATAGCGGCTTTGCTCTTCAGCGTAGCCAACAGTCGCCTTTATCTCGCCCGCAACAATACCTGGAATCAAACGTTCTTTTTGCGCGGAACTCGCGCCTGCATTGATGGCCGTACCTGCCAGCACAACGGTGGGATAGAAGGGCTCTAGAACCAGACCTTTTCCAAATTCCTCCATCATCACCATTAGGTCGACAGCGTCACCACCCATCCCGCCATACTCCTCTGCGAAAGGAAGGCCTAACCAACCCAGCTGAGCGAACGTTTTCCAGTGTTCTTCACTGTAGCCCATGCCCTTTTTCTGCTGCTCTATCCGGCTTGGCAGCTCATAGTTGTCGCTTACAAATTTCTGAACGCTGTTACGCAACATTTCCTGTACTTCGCTCAGTTGAAAATCCATGTTTGACTCCGTTATTTTCTACTTGAGGTAATCTCGTCTCAATAATCACACTCTACTAGCAGCGTGTTATTTGAGATTGAAGACACTTTTGGCGATTACATCTTTCTGCACTTCGCTGCAGCCACCGTAGACAGTTGCTGCCCGC
>Ga0233451_10001038_pt1 | contig 27327 bp, 26 predicted proteins | sample 011ome_29_FD_183052 | JGI IMG/M metagenome (GOLD analysis project Ga0233451, IMG submission 183052) | Coastal salt marsh microbial communities from the Groves Creek Marsh, Skidaway Island, Georgia - 011504CT (spades assembly) | ecosystem: Environmental > Aquatic > Marine > Intertidal zone >... | reverse complement strand
AAATATTAAATTATTTTTTTCCAAAAAGATATAGTATTTAGTCTCATAATTTTTTAAAAACACAGAACTGATGAAGGCAGTAATTTTAGCAGGAGGATTAGGAACAAGAATTTCTGAAGAAACAATTATTAAGCCTAAGCCAATGATAGAAATTGGCGGCAAACCAATATTATGGCATATTATGAAAATATATTCTTTTCATGGTATTAATGATTTTATTATTTGTTGTGGCTATAAAGGGTATGTAATCAAAGAATATTTTGCAAATTACTTTTTACACCAATCAGACATAACGTTTGATATGAGTAAAAATGAAATGAAAATTCATCAGGAGCGCGTAGAACCATGGAAAGTAACTCTTATAGACACAGGAGAACAAACTATGACTGGCGGAAGAATTAAAAGAATTAAAGATTATTTAGATAATGGAGAAGATTTTTGTTTAACCTATGGCGATGGATTAGCAAATATAGATATTACAAAATTAATTGCATTTCACAAAAATCACAATAAACTAGCTACTTTAAGCGCGATTTATCCTCCAGGTAGATTTGGAGCATTAGATATCAAAGAAAACCAAGTGACTAGTTTTTCTGAAAAGCCTAGAGGCGATGGGGCATTTATAAATGGGGGTTTTTTTGTTTTAAATTCAAAAGCTTTAGATTATATCCAAGATGATAATACTATTTGGGAACAGGAGCCACTAAAAAAGTTAGCATCGGATGGAGAGCTAATGTCTTTTAAACATGAAGATTTTTGGCAACCAATGGATACGTTAAGAGATAAGCATTTATTGGAGGAACTCTGGGGATCAGAAAAAGCCCCTTGGAAATTATGGATTTAAACCAAGTACTACATTTTTATAAAGGCAAGCGAATATTTGTTACAGGGCACACCGGATTTAAGGGGTCATGGTTGTTGTATCTTTTGGATTCAGTAGGAGCTATTGTGACAGGGTACGCTTTAGCTCCACATACCACTCCATCGCTATTTAAATCACTAAAATTCTCTAATAATTTAACTTCAGTTTTTGGAGACATAAGAGATAAAGAAAAATTTAAGAAAGCCTTTGAAAAATGTAATCCTGAATTTGTTTTTCATATGGCTGCGCAACCTTTAGTCCTTAAATCTTATAAAAATCCAGAAGAAACTTTTGATATTAATTTTAAAGGGACTTTAAATTTATTAGAAATATTAAAAGAGTTTAACCAAAAAATTCAAGCAGTTTTTGTTACAACAGATAAAGTCTATGAGAATTTAGAATTAGGAGTACCTTTCGTTGAAACTGATAATTTAGGAGGGAAAGACCCTTATAGCGCAAGTAAAGCAGCTTCCGAGATTTTAATAAATTCATATAACCAATCTTTTTTTAAAGACACCAGTGTTTCAATTGCAACTGCTAGAGCGGGAAATGTAATTGGAGGTGGTGATTGGTCAGATAATAGGTTAATACCAGATATTATTAAGTCTGCAAAAAACAACAGCCCTCTTGTCATAAGAAACCCTAAAGCAATCAGACCCTGGCAACATGTTTTAGAGCCTCTTTTTGGATATTTAAGGCTAGGAATAGGACTTTTTACCAATCCAGATAAACATATAGGTTGTTGGAATTTTGGTCCAGATAATGATGACGTAAAGTCTGTTGAAGATATTATAAATTTTGGTAAAAAATTAGAAGCTGTAGGAGAAGTCATATATGAAAAATTAACTTTTACAGAAGCAAATAATTTAATTCTTAACATTGATAAAGCTAAATTTAATTTGAATTTTAAACCAGTTTGGAATTCAGAAAAAGCTGTAAAGATCACATTTGAATGGTATAAAAAATATTATGAAAACATAATTACGAGAAATAAATTGATTGAATCTGATCTCAAAAGATTTTTAAATAAAAAGAATGAATAAAAACATAAATGCTACTTTAGAAAAAGAACTTCTACCTGTTATTCGGAGGAACATATCTAATAAAATAGTTCCAGGTTCAGACTATATATCTGTAACCGGTAAGGTTATAGATCAAAATGATATTTTAGCAGGAGTAGACGCTACTTTAGATGGTTGGCTAACTACGGGTAGGTATGCAAAAGAATTTGAGTCTAGTTTGGCGAAATACATAGGAGCAAAGTCTTCCCTTTTGGTAAACTCAGGGTCATCAGCTAATTTAGTCGCTTTTTATGCTTTAACCTCACCATCTTTGGGCACTAGAGCAATTAAAAAAGGAGATGAAGTTATAACAGTTGCCGCGGGTTTTCCTACAACAATAAATCCATTAATTCAATTTGGTTGTATTCCTGTTTTTGTAGATATAAATATACCAACATATAATGTTGATGTTTCTAAAGTAGAAGAGGCCATATCTCCAAAGACTAAAGCAATAATGATTGCTCATGCTTTAGGAAATCCCTTCAACTTAGATATCATTAAAGCTATAGCCAAAAAATATAATCTTTGGCTTATTGAAGATGATTGTGATTCATTAGGGGCAACTTACCGAGATAAAAAAACAGGTACTTTTGGAGATTTAGCAACATTATCTTTTTATCCGGCTCATCATATTACAATGGGAGAAGGAGGGGCAGTATTAGTTAATAATAGAAGGCTACAATTAGCAGCTCTGAGTTTTAGAGATTGGGGAAGAGATTGTTATTGCAAAACTGGTTGCGACAATACCTGTAACAAAAGATTTGATTGGAAATTAGGAGATTTACCTAAAGGGTATGATCATAAATATATTTATTCTCATGTAGGTTTTAATTTGAAGGTGACTGATAATCAAGCTGCTATTGGTTTAAGTCAGTTGACTAAAGCAGATGCCTTTGTTGCAAAGCGCCGTGTAAACCATAAAATGCTTTATGAATTATTTAAGACTCTTGAAGAATACTTCATTTTGCCAGAAGCAACAGAAAATTCTAATCCAAGCTGGTTTGGTTTCATGCTTACTATAAGAGACCCTAAAAAAATAAACAGAAATAAACTTATTCAATATCTAGAAAACAATAAGATAGGAACTAGACTTTTTTTTGGTGGTAATATGATTAAACAACCGGCATATATAAATATAGAAAAGAGAGTAGTAGGTGCTTTGGATAATTCTGATAAAGTAATGAATGATTCGTTTTGGATAGGTGTTTGGCCTGGTTTAAACCAAGATCATTTAGTGTTTATGTTTGAAAAGGTTAAATTTTTTTTAAAAACAAATAAATCTAATTAAACTAAAATGAATGCCTAAAATATTACTTACAGGTGCGACTGGATTTTTGGGTAGTTATCTCTTAAAAAGTTTTATAAGAGATAATCATGAAATAATAATATTAAAAAGATCAGAATCAAATACAAATAAAATTGAGAGTCTTAAAGGTAATTATGTATTTTATGATATTGAAAAGGAGAATATAGATGATATTTTTCGAATTGAAAAACCTGAAATAATAATTCACACAGCTTGTAGCTATGGTAAAAATAACGAGTCTATAACCAATCTAGTAAAAACAAATTTAATTTTTTCTTTAGAGATTTTTGAAGCTTCAATCCGCCATGAGACTAAATTATTTGTAAATGTAGATTCATTATTGCCCAAAAAAGTAAGTAATTATAGTTTTTCAAAATCCCAATTCTCTGATTGGTTGAGAATAAATACATATGATATTAATATAGTAAATATAAAAATTGAACAAATGTATGGACCTGATACCAATAAAAATAAATTTTTTGGCTGGTTGTTTAATAACATAATTTCTAATTCAACAGAGAAAATAGATTTAACCTCTGGAGTTCAAAAAAGAGATTTTATCTATATTGATGATGTTGTAGATGCATTTAATCTTATCATTAAAAATCGAAACCAAATAAAAGGATTTAAAGATTTGGATTTAGGAACTGGTAATTTTGTAAAAGTAAAAGATTTTGTAAAAGCGATAGCATTAGAGGTTGAAGAAATTTATAAAATTAAAGTTTTTAATAGACTAAATTTTGGCGCCGTTCCTTACAGAGACTGTGAAATTATGAAACCAATTTTAGACAATTCAATTATTAGAAGTTTAGGATGGAATCCAAGATATACCTATAAAGAAGGGATCAAGGAAACTTTAAAAAATTTAACATGAAATATTTAATTACCGGGGGTTGTGGTTTTATTGGAAGTAATTTAGCTTCAGAAGTTTTAAAAAAGGGAGAAGATTTGGTTGTGTTTGACAATTTATCTAGAGAGGGAAGTTCTTTAAATCTTAATTGGTTAAAAAAGAAAGGGGATTTTAAATATTATCCTTTTGATATCCGGAATCTCAATGATGTTGAACTAGTTATTAAAACAGAACAACCAGAAGTTGTTTTTCATTTAGCGGGACAAGTAGCAATGACAAAATCAATTTATAATCCAAGATTAGATTTTGAAACTAATACAGTTGGTACATTTAATTTGTTAGACTCAATAAGAAAATATGCTCCAAATTCAATAGTGTTATACTCATCTTCAAACAAAGTATATGGAGACTTTAATGAACTATCCTTTAATGAGACAAAGACAAGATATGTGTGTAAAGAATATCCAAATGGATTTGACGAAACTTTACCCCTAAACTTTCATTCTCCATATGGTTGCTCAAAAGGCTCAGCAGATCAATATTTATTAGATTTTAATAGAATACATAAAATTAAAACTATAGTTTTTAGACATTCATCGATGTATGGAGGAAATCAACATTCAACAATAGATCAAGGTTGGATTAGTTGGTTCTGTCAAAAAGCTCTGGATATAAAAAATAAGTCAAACACAGATAGATTTTCAATTTCAGGTTCAGGTAAACAAGTAAGAGATGTATTACATATAGACGATGTAGTTTCACTTTATTTTAACTCTTTAAATAAAATAAATTTACTTGAAGGAAATGCTTTTAATATAGGGGGAGGCATAGAAAATTCTCTTTCAATTCTAGAGCTATTTAATTATTTAGAGGATGAATTAAAAATAAAAATGAAATATAATATACTTCCTCCAAGAGAAAGTGATCAATTATTATTTATTGCAAATAATGAGAAAATATCTAATTTATCAGGATGGAAACCAAGGGTGAGTAAAGAGAAAGGTCTTAAAAAAACCTTAGAGTGGTTAACAAATGGCGGAAATTAGCAAAGGAGGAAATAATTTTTTAAAAGTCAAATTATTTTATATGCGATTTTAATGTTTAAATATAGTTTATACTATATAGTAAAATAAAATAAAAAGTACAGAAACTTAAATAATTTAATATCAAATCTCATTTCAATTTCATTTAAATTATTTCAAAAATCTAAAAATGTACTTTTATTAATATTCCAATTAGTAATAGAATTAATACTTAACTAAAAGCCATATTTTAAAACAATAATTACAGCAACTATGGAAATAATAAATAAATGTAGAATATCCGGAGAAAGTGATTTGGTAGATATTCTTTCTTTAGGTGATCAATATTTAACCGGGGTGTTTCCAAGTTCTAAAGAAGAAAAGGTAACTAAAGGGCCTTTAGATTTAGTTTGGGCAAAAGAAAGCGGATTATTACAGTTAAAGCACTCTTATGATTTAGGGGAAATGTACGGTGATAATTATGGTTACAGGTCTGGGCTTAATTCTTCAATGGTTGAACATTTAACAAATAAAATCACTTCTCTTGAAAATCTTGTGCAGTTAAATCCAAATGACATTGTAATAGATATTGGAAGTAATGATGCAACGTCTTTAAAAGCCTACAGCAAGCCTTGTACAAAAGTAGGTATCGATCCTACAGGACTGAAATTTAAGGAGTACTATAATGATGATATATACTTGATTGCAGATTTTTTTACTAAAGAACTTTTTCAAGAAAAATTTAAAGAGAAGAAAGCTAAAATTGTAACTTCTATAGCAATGTTTTATGACCTTGAAGATCCTAAAAAATTTGCAAAGGACATTTATGAAATTTTGGATGATAATGGCATTTGGCATTTTGAACAGAGTTATATGCCATCAATGCTAAAAACAAATGCATACGATACAATTTGTCATGAACATCTAGAATTCTATTCATTAAAAGTTGTAAAAGAACTTTTAGAAAGTGTTAATTTAAAAATCATAGATATTCAAACTAATTCTATTAACGGAGGAAGTTTCGCAGTTACCGCTTGTAAATCCAATGCTAATTTTAGTGTTAATGACGTTTTAATTGATTGGATGTTGTTTCAAGAGGGGCAAATGAAATTAGACACTTTATCTCCGTATTTGGCTTTTAAAGAAAGAATTTTTGAGCACAGAGATAGTTTAAGGAAATTAATTTTTTCATTGGTTAAATCTGGTAAAAAAGTTTATGGCTATGGAGCGTCAACAAAAGGAAACGTTTTGCTTCAATTTTGTAAATTTACATCTTCAGAAATCCCTTTTATTGCAGAAGTCAATGAAGAAAAATTCGGAAAATACACACCTGGGACTCACATTAAAATTATTTCTGAAGAGGAAGCTAAAATGAATAAGCCAGATTACTTTCTAGTCCTTCCTTGGCACTTTAAAGATAACATCCTTAGAAGAGAAAAAGAATATTTAAAAACTGGCGTGAAATTTATTTTCCCATTACCTGAAATTGAAATTATTTAATGAAATCTGCTATTATATTTGGAGCATCTGGTCAAGACGGTCATATATTAAATAATATTTTATTAAATAAAAAAGTAATAACTCATAAGGTTTCAAGAAATAATTCTCCTATTATGGGAGATGTATCTAGTTATGACTTTGTTTCTCAGCTCATAAAAAGTATAAAGCCAGATTATATTTTTCACTTTGCCGCTACTTCAAATGTATCTCACGAGTTTTTATTTGAAAACCACTCAAGTATATCTTTAGGTACTATAAATATTTTAGAAAGTGTAAAAAAGTATTCAAAAAAATCTAAAGTTTTTATCGCTGGTAGTGCTGAACAGTTTGAAAATAATGGAGAACCAATCAATGAATCCTCCTCATTTAAAGCTAATAGTTCATATTCAGCAGAAAGAATATACTCAACTCATATATCTAGATATTTTAGGGAAAAACATAATTTACAGGTCTATTTAGGTTTTTTCTTTCATCACGATAGTCCATTTAGATCTAATAATCATTTAAACCAAAGAATAATAAATTTTGTTAAAGATTTGTCTTTAGATTCAGACGTAAAATTTAAAATTGGAGATTTTAATATTAAAAAAGAATTTAATTATTCTGGAGATTTTATGCAAGCCGTTTGGCTTCTTATTAATCAAAACAGCATTTATGAAGTGGTTATAGGATCTGGAAAGCCTTATCCCATTTCAGATTGGTTAGAGTTAGTTTTTAGTAAAAGGAATCTTGATTGGAGAGAATGGATAGAAGTTGATGAAGAATATCAAAAACCATACGAAAAACTTTTTTCTGACCCATCTTTGATTAAATCTCTAGGTTGGGAGCCTAAAACGGATATGAGCGAATTATTAAATTTAATGTACTAATATTGGTTGTTGTTTGCGAACCCAGTTGTAAGTCTTTTAGTCATGAAAAAATAAATGAAGGATTTATATATGTAATAAATAAATTACATGCAGATGATATTTTATTCTTAGCTCACAAGACTCACTGGTCTGTTTTAAAAAAATCATTGCTAAAAAATAAAGTTGATATATCAAAGATCAATTTTGTAAATATTACAGTTAGTAATAATGGCAATTTTGATTTATTATACAGCTTAAAGAACCTACTTAAGATTAAAAGGATAAGTAAAAAATTTAAAGTGGAAAAGATTATATACTTATCTTCTTCTAAGGGTTTATTATTTTGTTTAAAAAATATTTTACCTATAAATATAAAGAAGTATTTTGTATTACATGGAGAATTAGAGGAGTTAAGAGATGAAATAAAATTGGAAGATCAGTTTATAGAAATGCCAGTTCAATCTAATATTCAAAAGTTAAAAAAAATTAATTTCGTTATCTTAAAAAATAAAATTAATTCAATTTTAAAATATTTAGATCCATTTCATTATTTTATTAAAAGACATTTAATAGAAAATTTAATTAAAAAAAAGCATGATACTAACTATAATTATATCTTAATTTCTGAACACATTTATATTAATCTTAAAAATAAAATTGATTTAATAAATCTAAATATTAGTTATGTTAATTTTCCTCAGTTGAGCTATGATATTCCAAATAAAGCGAATAATAAATATCCAAAATTTGCAATATTTGGATACGGGGATTCTAAAATGCTTTATAATCTAAATCTAATTTTGGACAGGCTGCGTATAAAAAGCCCTTTTGAAATTAGAATCATTGGGATAGATAATCGAGCGACTTCTACATTTCCTTGGATCACATTCCCTTCAGATGGACGAACTTTGTCTAGAATAGAAATGGAGAGCCTTTTAGAGGATATTGATTTTAATTTAATTTTATACCCAAAAGATAGATATAGTTTGTCTTGTAGCGCATCAATAATTGAAGCAATTTCTTACTTACAGCCCATTATTCATTTAGAAAACTCATGTATTTCATATTATAATAAAAACGATAGCATAGGTTATGAATGTGCTGATTTAACTTCTATTGCAAAAAAAATAAATGACATTGTTTCAAATTACAATCAAGAGTTAAATAAAATTAAAACTTTTAAAATTAATCTAGCAAGATCTAGAGACTCAATGAGTCCTGATAATAATTTAAATATGTTTAGTAAAGTGTTTAAATAGAAGAATAGTTATGTATCAAGATAAATCCATTTTAATAACAGGAGGAACAGGAAGCTTAGGAAAAGCCTTAACAAAACACATAATAGAAAATTTTAAAGGCATAAAAAAGTTAGTAATTTTTTCTAGAGATGAGCAAAAACAATTTATAATGGCTCAAGAGTTTCCAGAATCTAAATATCCTTTTATGAGGTATTTTATAGGGGATGTGAGAGATAAAGATAGACTAGTTAGGGCTTTTAAAGGAATAGACTTTGTTATTCATGCTGCTGCCATGAAGCATGTTCATATTGCAGAATATAATCCCGATGAATGTATAAAAACAAATATAGGAGGCGCTCAAAATGTAGTAGCTGCTTCAATTGAAACAGGTGTTTTTAAAGTTGTAGCCCTTTCAACTGATAAAGCATGTTCTCCTATTAATTTATATGGAGCTACTAAATTAACATCTGATAAATTATTTATAGCTGCCAATAAAATTAAAGGAGATAATCCAGTTGTTTTTTCTGTTGTTAGATATGGAAACGTAATGGGATCAAATGGTTCTGTAGTCCCTTTTTTTATTGAAAAAAGTAAAGATGGAGTTTTCCCTATTACTCATCCTGAAATGACAAGATTTAACATAACTATTCAGGAAGGTATTAATCTTATTTTCTTTGCTCTTGAGAATGCTAAAGGAGGAGAACTTTATATCCCAAAAATCCCTTCATATAATATAATGGACATTGCAAAAGCCATAGATTATAAATGTAAAATAGAAATTGTAGGTGTACGTCCTGGAGAAAAAATACATGAAGAAATGATAAGTGCCTCAGATTCTTATAATACATATGATATAGGGGACAAATACATAATTTTACCACCCTTTTATAGTTCTCTTGAAGAATTTATAAATAAAAATAATGCTAAAAAAGTACCTGAAAATTTCAGTTACAACTCTAAAAACAATAATGTTTGGGAGACAATTGATTCTCTTAAAAAGAAAATAGCTAATTTATAATAGTCAAATGAGAAAATTAAATTTCTTAAAAATGTATTTTTTTTCTCATTCTGAGTTAGAAATCAGGAAATATGAAAAACTAAATTATATATCAAGGGAAAAAAAAATACTTATACAATGTGTCCATGAAATTGAATATTTTGATTTTTTGTATAAAAACATAAAAAAAGGTTTTATTTCTCCAGTTTATGGATTATATCCACTTTTAACTTTTTTTGACTCAAAAGATTTTATCCCATTTAGATATTTTGTAAAAAAGACCCATCATTATCTTATAAGATTGAAATGGAAAAAGCTGTACAATATTTTGGTTTTTACTAAAATTTATAGTCCAGACACAAATAAATATTTTAAAAAAATATATTTTTTGTTTACTGCATTAATTATTTTTTTGAAAATAAAAAAAAAAGAAGACTTATTAAATCTAACTATAGACTCAGTTTATTGTGGAGACTTAATATACGACACTTATCTTAGGTTCAATTCCAAATCAACAGTAAATGTCAAAGATCCAACATTAATTTTCACTATTTATTCTGCAATAAAAAGTATTTATACTCATAAGCTAATTTTAAAAAATAATTTAATAGAAACTTATTACACTACACATACAACATACATTACGCATGGTATACCCTGTAGAGTTTTTTTGTTAAATAAAATTAATGTTGTTATTCTCTATTATTTTGATCCAAAAAAAATCTCTTTAAAACAATTAAGTACTAATGATACTACTCAAGTAAAACCTTATTGGGCTTATAGAGATATTTTTAGTGAATTACAAAATAAAAAAAAATTAATTGAAAAAGGTGTTTCAGCTCTTTATAATAGATTTTTAGGTAATAATGATTTAACATACATGAAAGAAAACGCATTTAAATTTAATAACATAAAATTTCAAAATGATTTGGATGGAGTGGTCTTTCTTCATGACTTTTTTGATAGTCCTCATATCTATAAAAAAATGGTATTTGTTGATTTTTATGAATGGTTAATTTTTACTATTGAAATTGTTTTAGCAAATAATTTAAAAGTTGGTTTTAAGCCCCACCCTAATCAAATATCAAAAAGTAAAGTTATAATTGATAAAGTTAAATTTACTTATCCTGAAATTATTTGGATTGATGAAAAAGTATCAAATAAAGACATATTTGATTCAAATATAACTTTTGGAATATCTGTATATGGAACAGTACTTTCTGAATTAGCTTTTGCAGGTAAAGTGGCTATTTGTTGTGGTGAAAACCCTGCGTCAACTTATTCATTTATTAATGAAGCAAAAACAAAAAAGGAATATGAGGAACTCATAACAAATGCTAAAAACTTAAAGCAGAACAAAATTAATTATGATGAAATAGGAGAATATTATTACATGAATTATTTGTATTCTTTTAATTGCATTTTAAAATAAATTTATATGAAAATCGCATTAATTACAGGTGTTACAGGTCAAGATGGAGCTTATCTATCTGAGTTTTTACTAGGCAAAGGCTACAAAGTTCATGGTCTAAAAAGAAGATCGTCTCAGTTTAATACAGATAGGATAGAACATTTGTATCAAGACCCTCATATTGACAATCAAAATTTCATTCTACACTATGGAGACATGACAGACTCCACTAATCTAATTAGACTCATTAAAGATGTTCAGCCAGATGAGATTTATAACTTAGCAGCAATGAGTCATGTGCGTGTTTCTTTTGAAATGCCCGAGTACGTTGCTGACACAGATGGTATTGGGACTTTAAGATTATTAGAAGCTATTAGAATATTAGGTTTAGAAAAGAAGACTAAAATATATCAAGCTTCGACTTCAGAATTATATGGAAAGGTTCAAGAAGTTCCTCAATCAGAAACAACTCCTTTTTATCCTCGCTCTCCGTATGCTGTTGCAAAAATGTATGCTTATTGGATCACAGTTAACTACAGGGAGGCATACGGTATATTTGCATCAAATGGTATATTATTTAATCATGAATCTCCTGTTCGTGGAGAAACTTTTGTTACAAGAAAGGTAACGAGAGCGGTTTCAAGAATTGCCCATGGAATCCAGGATAAACTTTATTTGGGAAATTTGAATTCTAAAAGAGATTGGGGCCATGCAAAGGATTATGTTAGAATGATGTGGATGATACTTCAAGCAGAAGAACCTGAAGATTGGGTTATTGCTTCTGGGAGGACAACAACAATTAGAGATTTTGTTAAAATGGCATTTAATCACATTGGGGTTGGTTTAGAATTCATTGGTGAAGGTATTAATGAAACAGCTAAGATAATATCGTGTAATAACCCTAAGTACCAATTAGAGATAGGTAAAGAGGTATTATCAATAGATCAGAAGTACTTTAGGCCCACTGAAGTTGATCTTTTAGTTGGTGATTCTACTAAAGCAAAGCAAAAGCTTGGATGGGAGCCCCAAATTACTTTAGAAGAGCTTGTAAAAGATATGATGGACTCAGATTTAAGATTATTTGAAAAAGACTCATATTTGAAGGACGGAGGATTTAATACACATAACTATTATGAGTAAAACCATCACACTAGACTCTAAGATATTTATAGCAGGCCAGAATGGAATGGTGGGTTCTGCTTGTTGGAGAGCACTAAAGCATAAAGGCTATAAAAATATTATTGGGTATAGTTCAAAAGATTTAGACTTAAGAGATCAAAAAAAAGCATTTGAAATAATTAGTAGAGAAAGGCCATATGTAATTATAGACGCAGCAGCTAGAGTAGGAGGAATAATAGCAAACAGTCAAAATCCATATGAGTTTCTAATGGATAATATGCTTATTCAAAATAATCTTATTAGTGCAGCTCATGAGTTAGATATACCAAAGTTTATATTCTTAGGTAGCTCTTGTATATATCCTAAGTTGGCTCCTCAACCTTTAAAAGAGGAATATCTTCTCACTGGACCACTTGAAGAATCAAATCAATGGTATGCAATAGCTAAAATATCTGGAGTAAAATTGATAGAAGCATTAAAAGAACAATTTAATAGAGATTACATCTCTCTAATGCCATCGAATTTATATGGGCCAGGTGATAATTACGATCTTAGAACTTCTCATGTATTACCAGCAATGCTAAGAAAATTTCATGAAGCAAAAGAAAACAATCATGCAAATGTAGTTCTTTGGGGAACAGGATCACCCATGAGAGAGTTTCTTCATGTAGATGATTTGGCAAATGCATTAGTTTATGCATTAGAAAATAAATTAGATGGTTCTTTATATAATATTGGATCTGGAGAGGAAGTTTCAATAAAAGAATTAGCAAGTTTGATAAAAAAAATTGTAGGATTTAAAGGTGAAATTATTTGGGATAAAACCAAACCAAATGGAACTCCAAGAAAATTATTAGACTCGTCTAAAATAAATAAACTAGGTTGGAATTCAAAAATTAATCTTCGGATTGGAGTTGAAGAAGTTTATAAATCTCAATTTTGAAAAAGGTAATATTTTTTACTAATATTTTTCCACATTATAGGTTTGCCATTTGGAAAAAACTAATTAATTCAAATCAATTTAATTTGGAAATTTATTTTTCTCTTAATAATCCTCTAAACATACCTACTCCTGATTTAAATAAATTATTTAATTACAAGGAAAGGAGTAAATTCCATTTTTTAAAAAATTATTGGCTCAACAAAAAAATTCTTATTTGGCAATCAGAAGTATTGAGAATAATATCTTTTTCTAAATTTGATTATGTAATGCTTTTAGGCGAGATGTATATAATTTCTTCATGGATCGCATGTTTAATTGCAAAAATCAGAGGAAAAAAAATTTATATGTGGTCTCATGGCATTTATGGAAATGAAAGTTTTTTAAAAAAGCATATTAGGTTAATTTTTTTAAAATTAGCAGACTTTATTTTTCTTTATGAAAATAGGGCTAAGAAATTATTAGTAAAAAATGGTTTTGATAAAAACACCCTAGATGTTGTATATAATTCATTAGATTTTGACAAACATAATAAACATTACTATAAACTTAAAAAAGAGGAAAATACTAAAGTTAAAAAGCTATTCAAATACGAATCTTTGCCTATAATTCTATTTATTGGAAGAGTTACAGAGAAAAAGAAAATTGATATTCTTATTGGAGCAATAAGTAAATTAAATCAGACAAATATATCTTATAACTTATTAGTTGTTGGAGATGTTGAAAATATAGAATTTTATAAAGATTCAAATCAAAATTATATTGATGGTGGCTGGCTTAATTTTTATGGAAAATCTTATGACATTGAAGAAACTGGTCAATTAATTTATAATTCAGAATTATGCATTTCACCTGGGAACATTGGCTTAACAGCAATACATAGTTTATCTTATGGAACTCCAGTGGCATCTCACAATAATTTCAATAATCAAATGCCAGAAGTAGAAGCAATTATTGATGGAGAGAATGGTTTTTTATTTAAAGAAAATGATATAGTTGATTTAGCAGAAAAAATAGACACATGGTTTTCTAAAAAGCATAAATTGAATAGAGATGAAATTAGAAAAATTGTTATTGAAAAATACAATCCTGATAATCAATTAGCTATTATTACAAAAAGGTTTTTGAATGGCTAAATTTATAAGTATTCCAACCTTTGTCGATTCAAGGGGCTCATTGTCAGTTATTGAAAAGATCCTTCCATTCGAAATCAAAAGAGTATTCTATATATATAATGTTAATGACTCTGACAGGGGGTATCATGCACATAAAAAAACTATTCAAGCTTTAATAATGATTAATGGATCTTGTAATGTTTTTGTCAGAAAAACTCATGAATCTATTAAATATAAAATTGATTCTCCATCAAAATGCTTAATATTAAATCCAGAAGATTTTCATTGGATGAGTAATTTTAGCAAAAATTCTATTTTACTAGTTTTAGCTTCCGAGGAGTTTAATAAAGAAGATTATATATATGAGGAATTTTGAAATTTATTATTATGAAAATTTCTTTAATTTCTACTAGAAAAAAATTGGAGAGTTTTGAGGAAAAGCTAATTTATTTAAATTCAAAAAGCATATTTCCTTAAAAGATAATGTATTGAATTTTGGGTGTTGAGGGGGTTTTCTGTTAAATAATTTAGATTCTAATTATAAGGCTTGTATTGAAATAATTCCAGCAGCAAGAGATTTTTTGAAAAATCATTACAAGATTCGGAGTAAGAATAAAAATTTAATATTTCTCATTTCAAATGATAAAATTTAATTCTTTTAAAAAATATACACATCATTATAAAAAAGAAATACTTGATTCAATTGAAAAAGTATTTGATTCTCAACTGTATGTTTTAGGGAATGAAGTGGATAATTTTGAGTCAATTTATTCAAACTTAACAAAAGTTAAATTTACAGTAGGAGTTGCTAGTGGACTAGATGCACTTGTAATTGCTTTGAAATCTCTTAATGTTGGACCAAGGGATGAAGTTATTGTTCCTTCTAACACATACATAGCCACTTGGTTAGCAATAAGTGCTGTTGGTGCAAAAATTATACCCGTTGAGCCAGACATAAATACTTTTAATATTTGCCCAATTTTAATTGAAAAAGCTATTACTAAAAACACAAAGGTAATAATGCCCGTTCATTTATATGGGCAATCCTGTGATATGGATGCAATAATGAAAATTGCTAAAAAGTATAATTTATTTGTTGTTGAGGATAATGCACAATCACAATTAGGAAGTTGGAACGGTAAATATACAGGTTCATTTGGTGATATTAATGCAACTAGTTTTTATCCTACAAAAAATCTTGGGGCAATTGGTGAGGCAGGAGCTATAACTACAAACATTGAAAATTATAAGGATTTTGTAAAAACCTATAGAAATTATGGGTCAAATGATAAATATGTAAATATTATAAAAGGTGTTAATTCAAGAATTGATGAACTACAAGCAGGAATTCTGAATATTAAGTTAAAGTATTTAAAAGATTTTACTAAAGAAAGAAAAGAAATTGCAACTAGATATAATAATAACTTAAAGGATTTAAAAGAAATAAATATTCCACAAGTTTCTCCTGAAGCTGATCATGTTTATCACCTCTACGTTATCAAAACTTCCAAAAGAGAAGAACTCATAAAGTTTTTACTTAAAAATAACATTCAAACAGGAATTCATTATCCTATTCCTCCTCATCTTCAGAAAGCTTACTCTGAATTGGGATTTAAAAAAGGAGACTTCCCAATAGCAGAAAACATTTCTAAAACATGCTTGAGCCTTCCTTTATATCCAGGACTAACATTTGAAGAAGTAGATTTAGTTTGTAATCGAATAAAAGAATTTTATAGATGACACATTATTATTGCACTCATTTTGACAGTAATTATCTTGGACATTCTAAAAATTTACTATTTTCTCTTGAAAATTGTGAATCAGATTTTAGGTTATTCATGTTTTGCTTTGATAAAGTATCTTATGACAAAATAGTTGAATTAAATAATCAAAATGTAGTTTCCATTTATCATGAGGAGCTAGAATTATTTTACCCAGAATTAAAAATAGCAAAGCAAAATAGAAATTTTGTTGAATATTTTTTTACATGTAGTCCAGCTACCTGTAATTACGTTATCTCTAATTTTTCTGAGGTTGACTTAATTACATATTTAGATTCGGATTTATTTTTTTTTAGTTCACCAGATGAAATTTTTAAGGAATTAGGAGACAGCTCAATAGGAATAATTAGTCATAGATTTAACTTTTTAACTAGGAGGAATAGGGTTTATGGGAAGTACAATGTCGGCTGGGTTTCCTTTCGAAGGGATGCTCAGGGATTGAAATGTCTCAACGATTGGATGAAAGATTGTATAGATTGGTGCTATCAAAAAATTGAAAAAACTAGGTTTGCAGATCAAAAATACCTTGATTACTGGCCTAACAAATATAAAGGGGTTAAAGTAATTGAAAACATTGGTGCTAATGTTGCTATTTGGAATGTCAGGAACTATACTTTTACTTTAGATGGTAATTTTATTATGGTCAATAATAAGCCATTGATATTTTATCACTTCGCAAACCTTAAGCAAGTTGATAAAAATTTATTTTCAACTGATCTCAGTAGAGTTTTCGTATCTTTAAAAGGAGTTCTTTTAGAACGAATTTATAAGCCCTATTCTAAATTATTACTTAAAAATAAGTTAGACACTTTTCAAATTAAAGCTAAGAGAGACAACCATGTATCTGGAATTAAATTAATAATTAGAGAATTTTCCAGAAAATTAAGATCTGCATTCTACAGCGATAAATTATATATAAATAATCAGTGATGAAAGGAATAATTTTAGCAGGAGGCACAGGAACTAGGCTTTATCCAATTACAAAAACAGTTTCTAAACAACTGCTGGCAATTTATGATAAGCCTATGATAAATTATCCAATGTCTGTTTTAATGTTAGCGGGGATTACAGAAATTTTAATTATATCAACGCCACAAGACCTTCCCAGTTTCAAAAAACTTTTTGGAGATGGGTCAAATTTAGGATTAAAACTTTCTTATGCCGAACAGCCTAGTCCTGATGGTTTAGCTAAAGCATTTATTATAGGAGAGGATTTTATTGGATTAGATGATGTTTGTTTGATATTAGGAGATAATATATTTTATGGGCATGGACTAACAGAACTATTGTCTAATGCAGTAATTAACACGGTAAGATATAAAAAAGCTACCATTTTTGGCTATTATGTTAATGATCCAAAAAGTTACGGTGTTGTAGAATTTGATGATAGGGGAAATGCAATATCGCTAGAAGAAAAACCGAAATCCCCAAAAAGTAATTACGCAGTTGTAGGGCTTTATTTTTATCCAAATTCTGTAATAAAACAAGCAAAAAAAGTTAAACCAAGTGCCAGAGGAGAGTTTGAAATTACTTCTTTAAATGAATTATATCTAGATCAGAAAAAATTATCAGTTGAAATCTTGTATAGAGGTTTTGCATGGCTAGATACTGGAACTCATGAATCAATGCTTGAAGCTTCAAATTTTATTCATACTATTGAAAAAAGACAAGGTTTAAAAGTAGCTTGCTTAGAAGAAATTGCTTTTGATAAAGGATTAATTGATAAGACAATGCTAAAAGATCATATTAAAAACTATAAGGGTAATTCATATGCTAATTATCTAAAAAGAAAATTAGTTTAAAGTTCAAAATCTCAATAATCACCATTTATTTAAATACAAAAACCACTTAATTTATTATGAATAAATTATTGCTTTACCCAAAATATTCAGGTTCTTTTTATGACAAATATTTATTTAATTTAATAAATGAAATAAATAAGGATTGGGAAATACATGTTATATCATTTGCTAAGAATCATTTACTGAAAGGCTCTAATAAACTAATATATCATATCCATGATAAACTAGAATATTGGTCAAAAAATAATGATTACAAAGAACTTGAATATGTTTTTAATTATTCAATAGAAAAAAAAATTAGTAGAGTACATTTAATTAGAACTAATTATGAGTCATTTTTTTCAATGATAAGTAACTACCCAGATATTAAAATGCTAAATATTTCATTTGGAATATTTGGACATAGAGAAATATATGAATCTAGATCTAGATTTAATTTGATTAGAAATATTATGAATAAAAATTGTATTTCTAATGCAATAGTTCATTCAATTTCTAATGATTTAAAACCCCCAAACACAAATTATTGTAGTAGCAAATTATTAGCTTCGAGTGACCCAATTTATGATAATATAAAAGATTACGAGAGCATTAAAGAAAAATCAGACTCAGAAAAAATAAGATATACTTTTTTCGGAATGGCATATTATGGTAAAGGGTTAGACATTTACTCAGATGCATTGGATTTTCTTGACCAAAAGACTGCTCTTAATACACTTCATACATTTGCTGGGAACTTAAAGTTATCTCCCAAAAATGAATTTTTAAACAAGAAAGCTTTAATATTAGATAGGTATTTTGATGAGATTGAAGTTTTGAATCTTTTTAAAAACACAGATGTTTTAGTTCTTCCTTACAGAAAAACATATGAAAATGTAACAAGTGGAGTTCTTGTTCAAGCCGCATTAAGTGAAACATTAGTTATAGCACCTGATATATATCCATTCAATAAAGTTATAAATGAATACAAGCTAGGATTATTATTTAAAGCAGAAGATTCTCAATCCTTAAGTGAAGCGATAAATTTTATGACAGAAAATATTTTATACCTTAAAAAAATAGCAAATTTTAAGATATTTGTAAATAAAATTGAATCTTGGGATTCAATTTGTCGTAAATTAAAATTTAAATGAAAAAAGTTGTAGTATTAGGAGGTGGAGGTTTTATTGGTGGGCACTTAGCTAAAAAATTAAAAGAAGACGGTTGCTATGTTAGAATTGCAGACATTAAAAATCATGAATTTTGGAATCATGATGATATTTGTCATGAATTTATAAAATGTGATTTAACCGATCCAAAATCTGTAGAAATTGTGATTTTCAACGAGGCTGATGAAGTTTATCAATTAGCGGCTGATATGGGTGGGGCTGGCTATATTTTTACGGGTAATAATGATGCAAACGTAATGCATAGTTCGGCGTTAATAAATTTAAATGTTGCTAAATTTTGTGTCGAAAAAAATGTTAAAAAACTATTTTATTCATCATCAGCTTGTATGTATCCAGAACATAATCAATTAGATCCAAGTAATCCTAATTGTGAAGAATCTTCTGCTTATCCTGCCAATCCGGATTCTGAGTATGGATGGGAGAAATTATTTAGTGAAAGGATGTTTTTATCCTTTAACAGAAATTATAACCTAAATATTAGAATTGCTAGATTTCACAATATTTTTGGACCTATGGGAACTTGGGAAGGTGGAAAAGAAAAAGCACCAGCTGCAATGATGAGAAAAGTTGCAGAAGAAAATGATAATGGGGTTATAGAAGTTTGGGGTAATGGATTACAAACTAGATCTTTTCTTTACGTAGATGAATGTGTTGAAGCTATTTTAAGATTAATGTCTTCAGACTATGCTAGTCCAGTTAATATTGGTTCTGAAGAAATGGTATCCATTAATGATTTGGCAAAATTAGCAATTGAAGTATCAGGAAAAAATTTGGTAATTAAAAACCTTGATGGTCAAGAATTTATAAATAAATATGGTTTTAAATGCCCTTTAGGAGTTAAAGGAAGAAATTCTCATAATAAGCTTTTTAAAGAAAAAGTAGGTTGGAGCGTGTCAAGACCCCTTAAAGAAGGCATATTAAAAACATATAGTTGGATAGAAAATCAAGTTAATTTAAGGAATAATTAAAGACTTAATGAATTTTATTTATAAGTTTCATCTATAAATTTTAAATCAAATCTATCGCCTCTTTTTAAATCTTTTATTGATTTTTTTCCAATTATTTCAGGAAGAAATTTAGGATGTAATCCAAAACCTGGTCGAATACTTTTTACATTTTCCTCTGTAATTTCTTCACCTTTTTTTATGTTTTTTACTACATATAATGACCTAGAGAAATCTCTACTCTTTTGTTGTTTTTCAGTTAGCTTATAATTTACCTTACCTATTGCTTTTTCTGCATCTCTAACCGCTTTTACCATTTTTGTAAACTCTTGCTCATTCATTGAAAATGATGCATCAGGCCCTCCTATAGAGCGTGTAATTATAAAGTGTTTTTCTATAATTTTTGCCCCAAATGAAGTGGCAACAATAGGAACTGTAGAACCGATAGTATGGTCAGACAAACCACTTATTACATTAAAACGTTCTGCTAAATCTTTTATCATGCACATGTTAGCATCTTCAATAGGCGCTGGGTAGCTTGAAGTACATTTTAAAAGCGCTATATTATTATTATTCATTCTTTTACATGCTTCGATCGCAAGAATTATATCTTCTTTCTCAGCAATACCGGTTGAAATAATTATTGGTTTCCCTTTAGAAGCTACATATTCTATAAGATTGATATCAGTAATTTCAAAAGAGGCAATTTTGTAAGCAGGAACATTAAGATCTTCCAGAAAGTCAACCGCAGTTTTATCAAAAGGAGAAGAAAAACATATTAGATCTTGTTTTTTTGCCTCTTGAAACAAAGCTTTATGCCATTCCCAGGGAGTGAAAGCTTGTTGGTATAGATCATAAAGATATTGCCCATCCCAAATAGTGCCTTGAGTTAATTTAAAATCATGAGATTTGTGATTAATTGTTATAGTATCAGCAGTATATGTTTGAAGTTTTATACAATCAGCTCCTGCTCGCTTAGCTGCTCTAATTGTTTCCATAGCAGTTTCTAAATTTCCATTATGATTAGCTGAAAGTTCTGCAATTATCAAAACTTTCGAATCTTCATTTATACTAAAATTTCCTATTTTCATTTTTTATCTGCTGTATCAATTTAGTTGTTAGAAAGTTTAAATTTCTAATTGTAATCTCTGCTTCAAAATTTTTTGACAATTTTAAATTTTTATAGTTCCCAGTCAAAACTCGTATTGTTTTTATTCCTAATTTTTTAATATTCACAAAATCTTTATTTGGATTGTCTCCAATATAAATCATATTTGAAGGATCACATTTTTCCCAATTCATAATTTTTTCAAAACATAAAGTAGATGGCTTTGAATATTTTAAACCATACTGATATGTTGGAATTGTTTTTTTAAAATTATTTTTAATATTTAAAGCTTTTATCTTTTGTCTTTGTACAATAATATTGCCATCTGTTATTAAATATTTAATATAATCTTTTAATTCGTTTAAGCAGTTTACAGCTTCAGGATATAGATTTATTTTTGGATTATGCTTTCTATAAATAGAAATACATTTATATAAATTTTTTTTTGTGTATATATCGTTTTTAATAAGAAAATTATTAAAAATCAATCCCCTGCCATTATCTAATAAATCAATAATCATTTCATTGTAAATAGATATTTGATCTAGTTTAAATTTTAAAGAAAAATGTTTTGAAACAGCGAAGAGTCCACTTTTTACATATTCTAATTCAGGATATAAGGTATCGTCTAAGTCAAAAATTAAAATCATATATATAGATCTCTTGGATAGCGTATTTGTTTTATAGTTTCGTTAGATTTTATAAATGAATAATTACTAATATCAATGTTATGAGCTTCTAGATACGTCCAGTAGAATGAGTCGAGACCTGATTTAATTGATAATGTTGATGCACCTCCAAATCTGGCATTACATTCGATTAAATATATCTTATCATCCTCATTGATGAATGCTTGTAAGATAACATGACCATACAGATTTAATTTTTTAATAATATTTGCAAATTTTTTTTCTAATGACACATTGTTAAAGGTTGTAGTTATTTGAGACTCTCCTCTTATTATATGATTTCTTCTCCGCATTATTAATCCCTTAACATTTTTATTTTTATCAATATATGCGTCAACACTAATTTCTTTTCCAACAATGTATGGTTGAAAAATAGGATGATTTAAAGTCATACTATGCATTATGGCCTTATTCCTACTTAGATTTACACCAATCGATAAAGAACCTGCACCAAATCTTTCTTTAACTACAAATTTGTTGAAGTTGGTTAATTCTATTTTTTCAAATGTTGGAATGGTGTATTCTTTAATACTATCAATTTGTGAAAATTTTAATTTATCTATACAATTAACAATAGAATCCTCATCTGATACCATCACGTGTATATTATTTTCGGAGAGTATTTTTTTGTTTTTTGCAAAAAACTCTAATTCACCATCTCTAGTAGGTATTATTAATGATATATCTCTTTCTCTGCATAAACTTATTATATCCTTGATTTTAATATTCTCTAACCTTGGCATCAATAAAAAATCATCTGTAAAAAACTTAGCCAAGCAATTATTATCAACATCACCACTAAAAACTTTTATTTTATTATTTATTTTAGATACTGATTCATTAACCGATTGGATTAGAGGTATTTTTTTTGAAGCACTTGTAATTAAAACATTTCCATAAAATCTTTCCGATTTAATTAACTTTTTTTCAAAATCAATTAGTTCAGGTATAGTATCTTCTAGAAACCTTTCTGGCAACCAACTAATAATCTTTTTAAGTTTTGTTGTATCGGCTTCAGATGCTTCAATTAACTCTTTTGGTTTATTAATATATTTTGCTTTAAGTTCTGGAAAATAAATTTTTAAGATATCTATAATGTCTTTAACTTTCCTTGAACGTCCAGTACCTAAATTTACAACACCAGTATTTGTTATTTTACTCAAATGGATCAACCCTTTTGCAGTATCTTCTGCATACATATAATCAAAAATTCCTTCTTGATTATATATTGTTATTTCTTTATTGTTAATTAAATCTCTTACCCAACGAGAAATTACATCTTTTGAGTTTTTACCGTAACCTCTATATATTCTTGCAGAAATCGAGGTAAATTTTTCAGATTTAAATAAAGCTAAAAAATCAAGTTCAATTTCATGAGCAAGCTTAGCAAGTCCAGTTAAATTTCTTGGATTTATTGGATCTATTTCTTTTAATTTTATAGGCGTGGTTTTAGGCTCTTTAAATTGATAAAGACTTTTATCATAAATTAAATAACTGGATGCATTAACAACTCTTTTTATATTTGGCACATTTCTGATTAAAGTCATTAGGTGATGACTAAGCCTAATGTTATGCCAGAAATTTTCTTCCCAATGATCATATGATTCAGTAGATCTTTCAAAAGTTGCAGCTAAATGAATAAATATTTCAGGATTAAATAAATTAATTTCTTTTTGACTTAAATAATTTAAATCTCCTTGTCTGTAATGAATTTTTGAAGAAAATTCATTAGGTATAAATTGAAGATCACCGACCATTAACTCAGCTCCCTCGTCTAATAAAAGGGGGACTATTTCTCTTCCAATAACTCCAGCACCACCACTTATAAAAATTTTTTTATTTTTTAATTGCATTATATTCTGTTTCAAGTATTGAATGTATAATTGAATTTTGAAATTTTGAATTTTGAATTATATGTTCTCTCAAGACACCTTCAATTATAAATCCATTTTTCTCTAAAATTTTTATATGTTTTAATCTATTACAATAAGTTTCGGTAAATAATTTATTAAACATCAATTCTTCAAAACAAACTTTTTTAATAAGTTTTATAAAGCATGAAAAAGATTTTTCGTAAGCTTCAGTATTAGAAGTAATTACAGGGTTAACTAAATATGACATTTCTGCTCTTTTATCTTCCCAGCTTATATGGACTAGCCCTCCATATCCGATACAATTTTGCTTTTCTAAAAAAGAAAATAATAACTGACTAGGTTGTTTTTCATTAAACAATTTTTTTATTTCTTTTTCAAAGTATTCTTCTTGTATTTCAATTGTTAGTTCAATTTTTTGTCTAAGATTTATGATTTGAGCGTTTCGCCAAATCATAATTTTAAACATGTCTTCATAACGTATAGGAACTATTGAAAAATCTTCAAAATTATATACTTGTTTATTTAGAGCTATGTAAGAGTTCATATTTTATTTCCGCTAATTTCCAATCTATTTGATTATCAATATCTTGACCCTCTAATTCTGATAAAATAATACTTCCTGTATTATCTGTAATTATTTGTTGTTTTCGCAAACATATTTTTGTGTTTATCCAAAAAAATTGTCCTGCATCGTGAAAACTTTCTTCAAGATCTTGTGATCTAATAAGGCTAAATTCTTCATAGAAAAAGCTAATTTTTGAATCAATTTTCTTTAAAGCTCGTTGAATTGGAAAGCTAAAAGGCATTATGGGCAAAACACTATCAAATTTATTTTCAATTAATAAATCAAAGCTTAATTTAAGATTTATTTTAGAAGTGAAAGGAGCGCATGCATATATGCAACATGTGTAATCAAAAAATTTATTAATTGATTTATAACACAATAATACTTCCTTTATAACTTCAAAAGTAACTGAAAAATCATCAGAATTTTTTTTGCTTCGTAAAAATGGTACACTCGCTCCATATTTTAAAGCTACTTCTGCTATTTCAATATCATCAGTAGAAACCATAACCTCGTCAAAAAGTTTAGAACTTAAAGCAGCTTCAATAGAATAAGCAATTATAGGCTTACCTAAAAAAGGCTTAATATTTTTTCTAGGAATTCTTTTACTTCCACCTCTAGCAGGTATAATACACAAATTACTCATTGTAGAATTTTGAAATTTTACTTATAACAAAATTTTGTTCACTTTCTGTTAAGCTGGGAAAAATAGGAAGACTAATACATTTTTTGTAATAATTCTCAGAACTTGGGAAATCACCTTCTTTCCATCCTTGATTCTTATAATAGGGCATCAAGTGACAGGGGATGTAGTGGATTTGAAGAAAAATATTATTATCCTTTAGAAAGTTATAAAGTTCAAATCTTTTTTCAACTTCAATAATATAAAGATGATATGCATGACCGTCCAAATATCCAGACTGACCTTTAATAAAACTTTTATTTTTAAATGCGTTGTAGTAATTTAATGCTATATTTTGTCTTTTTTCAAGCCCTGTATCTGCTCTTTTTAACTGACTAATTCCAAGAGCGGCTTGAATATCTGTTAACCTGTAATTAAAGCCTAAATTTTGCATCTCCATATACCAACCTGGGTAATTTAAATTTTGATTATTACAATTAGCTAATAAAATAGAATTTATAAATTCGTTTTCATTTTTTGTAATTCCATGAGTTCTTAGAGTTAGTAATTTTTTATAAAGATCCTCTCTATTCGTCGTAATCATACCTCCTTCACCGGTAGCAATGTGTTTTACTGGGTGAAATGAAAAAATTGCTAAATCTGCAAATTGGCCATTACCACAATTCTGTTTTCTACCTAAAGAATCTTTAAAAAATCCTCCTGGAGCATGACAAGAATCCTCTATAATCCATAATCCGTAATCATCAGCAAGTTTTCTAAATTCCTCTAGGTTAACCGATCTTCCAGCAAAATCAATCGGAATAATTCCATTATATGTGCCTTTAGGGGACTTTTCTAGTAAATTTCTTACTTTATTAATGTCAATTAAATATGTATCAGGATCAATATCAGAAAATATTACTTCTCCTTCGCAATACAAAACTGAATTTGCAGTAGCTGCAAATGTAATAGGGCTAGTAATTACTTTATCTCCTTTTTTTACTCCTAAAACAAGATTACATAAATGGAGTGCAGCAGTTCCATTTGATACAGCAACAGCATATTTGCTTCCTACATATTTCGCAAACTCTTCCTCAAATTCTTGAATTTTAGGACCTTGAGTAATATAATTAGATTTCAAGACCTCCACGACAGCGTTTATATCTTCTTGTGTGATGTTTTGTTTGCCGTAGGGAATGATATTAGGATTCATTAATAACAATTGATTTTAATATAATTATTAAAATTACTTTGTTTTTAGTTTTTGATTAAACTTTAAAATACGTTTTTTTTAATATTATGGAAAGTAATTGAAAATAAAATAGTAAAGCTTAAAGTCTTTAAAAAAAATAATTTTAAAATGAATAAAAATTAAAAAAAAGCAAAAAAATAATTTACTCAAATATTATCTGATAATATTTTCATTTTCGTGAAATACAACATTGAAAGTTGGTATATTAGTTTCCGACTAACAAAAACAGTCAAAAAATATTTTTTATTTTTAATCATTAGGGGTTGTCTTTGTTTATAAAGGTGAATTTCAATAAAAATATTTAAATGAAGTTTTCAATCATTTCAATTTCTTTTAATTCAGAAAAAACTATTTGCAAGACTTTTCAATCAGTAAAAAATCAATCATTTAAAAATTATGAATATTTATTAATTGATGGGGGATCTATTGATAGTACACTTACTATTGCTAAAGAGCAGAATCATATATCTAAGATAGTTTCAGAACCTGATAAAGGCATTTATGATGCACTGAATAAAGGAATAAAAAACTCAAATGAAGAAATAATTGGGTTTCTAAATTCAGATGACACTTTTTATAATGAAAATTCCTTACAACATATTGCTGACGCCTTTGATAAGGATACAGACTGTGTTTTTGGGGATTTAATTTATACCGATAAAAACGAAAAAGTAACAAGAGTTTGGAAAGGCTCAGAATTTAAAAAAGGGCTATTTTTAAAAGGATGGATGCCTGCACATCCCACTTTTTATTGTAGAAGAAGTGTTTATAAAAAACTTGGTTTATACAATGAAAGCTTTAAAATTGCAGGAGATTTCGAGCTGATGCTTCGTTTTTTGGAAAAACATAATATTAGATCAAAATATATTCCCCGTACCCTTGTCAATATGAAAGTGGGTGGAGCAAGTAATAATGGTTTAAAAAGCAAACTTTATATCCTAAATGAAGAATTCAGGGCATTTGACCTTAATGAAATTGACGTGAACAAACTCTCCTATATCTTCTATAAGGCACAAAAAATAAAAGAATTTAAATTATAAGTGACTTGTATTCCTACCCTTTTCTCTGAAGTTTTTATTTTGAAACCCAATCTTCATAAAGATGAGCGGGGATTCTTTTCAGAAACTTATGTTGCCAGTGAGTTGACTCAAGCATTAGGGAAATCCATAGCTTTTTGTCAGGATAACCTTTCACTGTCCAAAAAAGGAGTTTTGAGGGGATTACATTACCAACTCCAGCCACATAGCCAATC
>Ga0233451_10001028_pt1 | contig 27529 bp, 19 predicted proteins | sample 011ome_29_FD_183052 | JGI IMG/M metagenome (GOLD analysis project Ga0233451, IMG submission 183052) | Coastal salt marsh microbial communities from the Groves Creek Marsh, Skidaway Island, Georgia - 011504CT (spades assembly) | ecosystem: Environmental > Aquatic > Marine > Intertidal zone >... | reverse complement strand
TAGTATTTATCTCACAAAAAAATAATCATCAGGATGATTAAAGAAATTCAGTTATGAATTCTCATTTGAGATTTGGAATCACTTCTTAATTTAATGATTGCTATAAGTTCAATCAGTAAGCTGATCCACATTAAATAATTCGATTTTTCAATAGCGATGATTTAAAAAAACAACTTAGGTTATTAAAGCGAAACCAATAATTAGGGTTGTAAATTTTTATTTTGGTATGATTTAGGTTATAATTGAAAGTTCACTTAGTTTTGAAATTAAATAAATGATTAAAATTATTGTTGATAATAAATAGAGGTTGTTCCAGCCTTCTTTACGTTGTGCTTTCTTTTTTATGTTTTTTTTGTAGTTGTACCAAGTGATGGAGTTAAATGATCATTTAATCAAAGCTAGATTTTTATGTTCCATCAGGGCTCGACATTATAAGAACTACATTTTTTTAATCGATACACTGCATTTGATTACCTTTGAAGTATGGTTATAGAAGTATGTGCTGCTAGTATAAAATCCGCTTTAACAGCTCAGAGTGCTGGTGCTGATCGAATTGAATTGTGTACTGCTCTAGGAGTTGGAGGTTTGACTCCAACCTTTGGCTTGTTAAAACAGGTGAAAGAGTTGATCTCTATTGATGTTCATGTATTGATTCGTCCACGAATGGGAGATTTCACTTATAGTGATCTAGAGTTTCAAACGATGTGCTCTGATATTGAACTCGTTAAAAAGATGGGCTTTAAGGGAGTAGTTTGTGGTGTATTGAATTCAGATTTTACAATTGACGTCGAACGTACAAAAAAGTTAATTCGAGCAGCTTCAGGAATGAAATTCACCTTTCATAGAGCCTTTGATTGGGTGGTTGATCCTCAGGCGGCTTTGAGAACACTTGAATTATTAGGAGTAGATATTGTTTTGAGTTCAGGTCAAAAAACTAAAGCTGTCGATGGGATTGCACTATTAGAGCGATTACAATTACAATCTAGTTCAATTGTGATTATGCCTGGCTCTGGAATTAATGATTCAAATATCAATCAATTTGAACACTCCGGATTTAAGGCTGTTCATTTGTCTGGTGTTGTGCCTGAATATAAATTAGATCTTACCCATAAGATACCGATGAGTTCTCCGGCAATGCTCCTTGATGACATGTCCTATGAAACTTCTGCTATCGTTCTTAAAAGAGTAAAAAAAGCTTTAGGAAATAATTAAGAATACTTTTGAATTTCTGAGTGTAACTTTGTCAAAAAAATTAAAAATGCGTTGGACTCTATTTATACTTTTTTATGTACTCTTAGCTTGGTATGCTTTTCAAGCATTTAAGACGGTGTATCCAAAGCCTATTCTACTCATAAGTATTGGAGTGATCTGGAGTGTAGTAGTGCTAAATGCGTTCTATCAATTTTTTTGGAATCCTGACGCTGGTGCTACAATGACAACGTCTAAGATGTACGCGTTAAGTTTCATGCTGAGCATGATTGTTTTTAAGCTTTTTGTAGTTGTATTTTTAGTTTCTGAAGATTTATATAGGTCTCTTCATTGGGGCGTTACAAAACTCTTTTCTGTTGACACAGCATATATACCATCTAGAAGAAGGTTTATTTCAATGATTGCTCTTGGAATAGCATCACTTCCTTTTGGAGCGCTGTTGTATGGAATGTATAAAGGAAAGTATAATTATAAGGTGTTGGAATATGAATTGGAATTTGATGATTTGCCAAGCTCCTTTAACGGGTATAAAATCACTCATATTTCTGACATACATTCTGGTTCTTTTGATGATTATGATAAGGTAAACTATGGAGTAGATTTAATCAATGCACAACATTCTGATGTTATTTTTTTTACTGGAGATTTAGTGAATAATGAGTCTACAGAAATGGAGCCTTGGAAATCGGTATTTTCAAAACTATCGGCAACCGATGGTGTATTTTCAATCCTAGGTAATCATGATTATGGTGATTATAGACAATGGGAAACACAAGAAGCTAAAGAAGCTAACTTTCAGCGACTACTCACTATACAGAAAGAAATGGGTTTTGATCTGTTACTGAATGAACATCGCATCTTGCAAAAAGGAACTGATCAAATTGTTGTCATCGGAGTAGAAAATTGGGGAAAAGGTTTTAAGCAAAATGGTGATTTGAAAAAAGCGTCACAAGGAACTTCTAAAGATCAATTCAAAATATTGCTTTCACATGATCCTTCCCATTGGGAAAACGAGGTATATAAGAGCGATCACCACTATCAATTAACCCTCAGTGGTCATACTCATGGAATGCAATTTGGTATTGAAATTCCTGGCTGGATCAAGTGGAGTCCTGTTAAATGGCGTTATAAATACTGGGCTGGAATTTATAAAGAAATGGGGAGGTTTATTAATGTTAACAGAGGTTTCGGATTTTTGGGATATCCTGGACGATTTGGTATCTATCCAGAAATTACCGTAATTACATTAAAGAGTTCCAAGTTGACCTAAACTTCCGTTTTTGAACCAGTTGAGTGCTCAGTAATACTTTTTTTATTACTTTTGATGTTAAACAAAGACTATTGATATGTCAAAATTTGGAGAATTAATCGATTTAGAAGTACCTGTTTTAATTGATTTTTATGCGGAATGGAGTGAGCCATCCTTGGCGATGCAACCCGTACTTAAAGATGTTGCAGCTGCTCTTGGTGACAAGGGTAAAGTAATTAGGATAGACGCTGATAAAAACAAAGAGCTATCTGAAGCACTTCGCGTTAAAGGACTGCCAACTCTTATGATTTATAAAAAAGGAGAAATGCTTTGGCGTCAGTCTGGAGAACAAGACGCCAATACATTAATTGGAATAATCAATGAATACGTTTAATGACTGAGATTTAACGTATCTTCTGTTTCTTTTGGAGCATCTTCTTCGGAGTCACTATAAAAATGTCCGAATTTATCGACATAACTATTAAAGAGTTCACGTTCCATTGTAGTGTTCTCTTCATCAGCTATAGCTAAAAGATACAGATCCACAATTCTTCGATATCCTTCTAAATCTGATACAATACTTTCAATTTGTTGGTATTGAAAATCATAATTGATAGACGCATAATAATTGAGTCGGTCTTGATAAATGAATTTAAGTTGTTCATATAGCTCGATCCCTTCTTCAATAGCGCCAATTTGAAAATATCCTGCTAAAAATGGTTCTACAAAAGAGTAAAATCCGAATTTTTCAACGGGCATTTTCTTTAGTGATAAGTCGATGATTTCTTTTGCTTTTTCATAGGATTCTTCTTCGATCAAAGTTTCTGTTAATCGGGCTAAATTTCCTCTAAAAGTAAGTCCTTGTATTCTGGTTTGTGTGTCCAAATATACCTTAGGATCTTCACTGTTACCCCAATCCCAGTCCATGACGATGTCATACATTAACTCACTATCAATTCTTCCAAGGTCATAAGCGTTTCTATTTTCTGTTTTAATAGGAACGAGTTTATAAGTTAAGCCATCCAGTTGTAAATATTCTTTCATCCAAAGGTATTCACCTGGATCAAAACTACCACCTGAAAAATAAATAGGGCGTTCCCAATTATTATTAGCAAGTATATCTAACATCAAAATTCTATTTTTTCCAATAGCACTTTTAGGAAGATCAATGTCGATGTAGTCAACAATTAAATGAGCATCTTCTTCTTTTACAATTCCACTTTTCAAGACATTTTCTTTATGAACTGGAATTCTAATTTTATGGGTAGGATAGTAGACGATATTCAAACTGTTTTCTGGGTATTGAGATAAATCTGCTCCCTGTTGTTCTAAAAGGTATTTAAGTTTTGTTTTTGGTTCATTGGACGCTACCCAATTAATCAAGTCTTTGATGTCCCAACGTTTATCTGTTCGCTCTTGATAATAAATAGCGTCAAGGGAGCCATATTTGTAGTCTTGATGAGTTAATTGACTAGGAACACCCTCGCTATCATAGGCTTTTCGTTTCATTTGATCTGCATACCAATCAGTAGCAATTAAACTAGAGTTTACAATTCTAACATCAGTTCTATAGCCTTCTATTTCTTGAACAAACCACAGCGGAAACGTATCGTTGTCTCCTATGGTGAAAAGAATCGATCCTTTGTCTTTTGAAGTTGAATTTAAATAGGCCATAGCAGTTGATCGAGCTGTCATTCTATTAGATCGATCATGGTCATCCCAATTTTGAAAAGCCATTACTACAGGCACGGTTAAAAGACTTACTAGCACAGTTATTGGAGCGAGCCAATTTGCTTTGATTTTTCGACTAAATTCATCATACAATCCATAGACTCCTAAACCGATCCATAGGGCAAAAATATAAAAGGAACCAACTAAAGAGTAGTCCCGTTCCCTAGGTTGAAAAATAGGAGGATTAGTGTAAAATTGAATAGCAATACCAGTAAATAAGAAGAATACTAATAACACCCAGAATTGTTTTTTATCACTTCTAAACTGAAAGGCAATTCCTATAAGTCCTAAAATTAAGGGTAAAAAATAGTAGGTATTTCTTCCTTTGTTATTTTTAATTTCATCGGGTAAATTGTCTTGAGGACCTAAACGCATTTCATCGATGAAATCAATTCCAGAAAGCCAATTTCCGTGAAGATCATATTTTCCTTGAACATCATCTTGTTTTCCAACATAATTCCATAAAAAGTACCTCCAATACATGTATCCGAATTGATAGCTTAACATATATTCGATGTTTTCCCACAAGCTTGGGGGAAGTACGGTGATATATTCACTAAAATCCTTTAAAAATTGTACGTATTGTTCATCAGTGATTTCCTGATTTTGATAACCGTTTTTAAAACTGTCAACCGTTTCTCTGAGTTCTTTGCTGTAAGCGTATTCTGATTTAATTCTAAACGTTAAAGGAGAAAAATACTTCATGTAGTTTTCCGCATTTTGTTCACTCCACATTCTTGGTAGTAATCCTACATGATCAGGGTCAGGCCCTTGCATAGCGCCTTGATAATTATTGACTATTTCATAGGTTTTTGACTGCTCATTTTTTTCATATTTAGGTCTGTCATCTTTAGGAACGCTAACCATAGAAAATGCGTTAGAATAATAAGCGCCATAAAAAGGACTATCAACACTAGGGTATTGTTCTCTATTATAATAAGCCAGAAGTGAACGAGCATCTGAGGGATCATTCTCATTTATAATTACGCCAGAGTTAGCCCTAATAGGTAGCATAAGCCATGTTGAAAAACCTAGAATTAAAAACAGAGCAGAAAGAATAACGGTATTAGCTTTGTAATTCTTCTTAGCGGATGTTTTTTTTAAGCTGATGTAGAAAATAGCGGCAAAAGCAATTAAGGTGATGATGGTCCCAGAATTAAAAGGAAGTCCTATTTCATTGACAAAAAAGACTTCAGCCCAACCAAAAAGTTTTAAAATATAGGTTAATGAAAATTTATAAACCAATAAAAGTACCACAACTGATAGGATATTAGCCAATAAAAAGTTCTTGATTGTTGTGGTTTTATAGCGTTTAAAATAATAAAGTAGACCAATGGAAGGAATAGCTAAGAACCCCATAAATTGAACTCCAAAAGTGAGTCCAATCACAAACCAAATTAAGATCATCCATCGATCTCCTCTTGGATGATCTAAGTTATCCGTCCATTTTAAACCTAACCAAAGAAGTAATGCCATGACAAAGCTTGCAGAAGCATATACCTCTGTTTCAACTGCATTAAACCAAAAACTATCAGAAAATGTAAAAGCCAATGATCCAACAAGTGCTGATCCTAATAAGGCGATGGCTTGTGATTCTTTTAATTCCTTAGATTCACCAATGAGTTTTCTACCTAAGTTAGTAATAGTCCAAAATAAGAATAGTATAGTGAAAGCAGAAGAGACACTAGATACGTAGTTAACCATTCTTGCTATATCAGTAGCTTCAACTGCAAACATGGCAAAGAAGGCTCCAATCATCTGAAGCAAGGGCGCTCCTGGAGGATGCCCTACTTGTAATTTAGCAGAGGTTGCAATATATTCTCCAGCATCCCAAAAACTTCCTGTTGGTTCTACCGTTATCCCATAGGTGATTAAAGCAATACTAAATACGAACCATCCTAAGCGACGATTCCATAATTCAAATTGGTTAGCAAACATAATATTGTGTTGGTATGTAGGGGCGAAAATACGAAAATCAATTAATCAAAACCTCAAAAGTTTGTTAAACTAAAAGTAGTAAAATACGCTATTTTAAGGTGAAGTTTAAAAAAAAATAAAATGAAGCCATTTTTTATTTGTGCAAATAAAACTTTGTATTAAATTTGCAGCCGCAATGGCCTATGGTGTAATTGGCAACACAGCTGGTTTTGGTCCAGTCGTTCTAGGTTCGAGTCCTAGTAGGCCAACTGCTTAACCCTCAACTTTAAAGTTGGGGGTTTTTTTTGCTCATTACTTCTTTTTTTTATTTCATACGGAGCTACATATTCTTTAATTGAATAATTCTTTCAACCATAATTTTGAAAATCACATATATATAGGTATATTTGCATCGTTATTTTATGATTGAATGACGAGGGGACAGCTGTCCCCTCTTTTATTACCTATAGGTTATGAGTTTTAACGAGACCGTTGAAAAATTAGTGGAGCAAGGATTATCTTCGAGAGAAGATTTGTTTTTAATTGAATTAAAGATTACTCCAGATAATAGGATACTGATAACCTTAGATGGAGATCGAGGAGTGACATTGCAAGATTGTATGGACATTAGCAGAGCTGTTGAACACAACATTGATCGTGAGGAAACAGATTTTGCATTAGAGGTTAGCTCCGTAGGTGCTGCAGCTCCCTTAGTTATGCCAAGACAATACAATAAGAATATTGGTAGAAAAATTGCAGTAAAAACTCTTGAAAGTGAAGAAGAAGGAGTTTTGACTGCTATTGAAGAAGAATCTTTCACCATTAAATGGAAGGCAAGAGAGCCAAAACCCATTGGAAAAGGAAAGCATACCGTTGAAAAAGAAAAAAAATATTTATTTTCAGAGGTGATTGAAGCAAAAGTTATATTAAAATTTTAATTAAAAAGCGAGATGGAAAATATTGCGCTAATTGAATCGTTTTCAGAATTTAAAGATGATAAATTCATCGACAGAGTTACCCTAATGGCAATTCTTGAAGAAGTTTTTAGAGCTGCTTTGAAGAAAAAGTATGGTTCTGATGATAATTTCGATATCATTATTAACCCAGATAAGGGTGATTTAGAGATTTGGAGAAATAGAATTGTTGTTGAGAATGGAGCGGTTGAGGATCCAAATGAAGAAATTTCTCTTAACGACGCACGTAAAATTGAGCCTGACTTTGAAGTTGGTGAAGATGTTTCTGAAGAGGTGAAGTTAATTGATCTTGGTAGACGTGCTATTTTAGCGCTTCGTCAAAATTTAGTAGCTAAGATCCACGAGCACGATAATACAACCATCTACAAGCAATTTAAGGAATTAGAAGGGGAATTATACACGGCTGAAGTTCATCATATTAGACATCAAGCTATTATTTTATTAGATGATGAGGGTAATGAAATTATTTTACCAAAAGATCGTCAAATACCATCAGATTTCTTCAGAAAGGGAGATAATGTAAGAGGTATTATCGATACGGTTGAACTCCGAGGCAATAAGCCTGCTATTATCATGTCTAGAACTTCTCCTAAATTTTTAGAACAATTATTCTTTCAAGAAATTCCTGAGGTCTTCGATGGTTTAATCAGTGTAAAAAAGGTGGTGCGTATACCAGGGGAAAAAGCTAAAGTTGCTGTTGATTCCTACGATGATCGTATCGATCCAGTAGGAGCATGTGTGGGTATGAAAGGTTCAAGAATTCACGGAATAGTTCGTGAACTTGGAAATGAAAATATTGATGTAATTAATTTTACTAACAATATACAACTCTTAATAACAAGAGCTTTAAGTCCAGCACGAGTTACTTCTGTGAAAATTAATGAGGAGGCTAAAACGGCTGAGGTTTACCTAAAACCAGAAGAGGTTTCTAAAGCCATTGGCCGAGGAGGTCATAATATACGATTAGCTGGTCAATTGACTGGTTATGAAATAGATGTGTTTAGAGAAGGTGTAGAGGAAGATGTGGAACTTACGGAATTCTCAGATGAAATTGAAGGGTGGATTATTGAAGCCTTTAAGGCAATTGGACTTGATACTGCAAGAGCAGTTTTGGAACAAGATGTTAAAGATTTAGAAAAACGAACCGATTTAGAAGAGGAAACAATTTTAGATGTTGTTCGTATCTTAAAAGAAGAATTAGAAGATTAAGCTATATATTAGCGAATAAATTAGAAGCAAGAACGTTTTTTATGGCAGATAATGCGACAATAAGGCTCAATAAAGTTTTAAGAGAACTCAATATTTCACTTGATAGAGCAGTGGATTACCTCAAATCTCAAAATGTTGAGATCGAGGCTCGTCCTACTACAAAAATATCAGAGGAGATACATCAAGTATTGTTGGATGAGTTTCAAACCGATATGACCAAAAAAGTTGCTTCTAAGGAAGTGAGTGAGGAAAAGCGCAAAGAAAAGGAGGCTTTATTAGCTAAATTGGAGAGGGAAAATGAGCAAAAGCGTATCGCTCAAGAAAAAAAAGAGCAAGAGGTTATCAAAGCTAAAAGTGGGTTGAATAAACCTAAAATGGTAGGCAAAATTGACTTGGATGCTCCTAAAAAATCAGTGGAGGTTGATAAAATTGACAACCCAAAGGTAGAAGCTGTCGAGGAAGTACCTGTTGAGATTAAAACAGAAAAAGAAGTAGAAGAACAAGTACAAGTAAACGAGAAGAAGGAAGTACAAGAAGTTACCGTTGCCGTTCCTGAAGAAAGTGTACAAGAACCTAACGAAGTGCTTGATGTTACGCCACCTTTACAAGAAGAAAAGGAAGCGGTTTCTAAAATACCAGAAGAACACGTTGACGCCATTGAAGAAGACCAAGATGATAATCAAATAAAGACGATTTATACCAAATTATCTGGACCTAAAATTACAGGAGATAAAATTGATTTAAGTCAGTTCAATAAACCCAAAAAGAAAAAGCCAACACCTCCATCTTCTAATGAGGATAAAAAACGCAAGCGTAAAAGAATTACTTCCAATAATTCTCCTGCGGGAAAGGATAATGCCAAGTCTAAACGCGTAGTAGGAAAACGTCCTGCAGTTATCAAGGAGGGTCCAACTGATGAAGAAGTTCAAAGACAAGTAAGAGAAACGCTTGAAAAACTTCAAGGAAAATCCAAGGGTAAAGGAGCTAAATATAGAAGAGACAAGAGAGAGCAGCACAAACAACAATCGGAACAAGAGAAAGAACAACAAGCTCTTGAGAGTAAAATCATTAAAGTAACAGAATTTGTTACGGCTAATGAAATTGCTACGATGATGAGTGTGTCTCCAACTGATATTATTTCTGCATGTATGTCACTTGGTATGATGGTAACCATGAATCAGCGTCTAGATGCTGAGACCTTAAGTATTGTTGCTGAGGAATTTGGATATAAAGTAGAGTTTGTTACCGCTGATGTAGAAGAAGAAACGGAAGAAGTTATAGATGCTCCTGAATCGCTACAACCAAGAGCACCAATTGTTACTGTAATGGGACATGTTGATCATGGAAAAACATCGTTGTTGGATTATGTACGAAAAGAAAACGTTATCGCAGGTGAGAGTGGAGGAATTACTCAGCATATCGGAGCTTATGGTGTTAAGCTAGATAATGGAGAACGAATTACATTTTTAGATACTCCTGGTCACGAGGCTTTTACAGCGATGCGTGCACGTGGAGCTCAAATAACAGATATTGCAATTATTGTGATTGCTGCAGATGATGATATAATGCCGCAAACCAAAGAGGCTATATCTCATGCTCAGGCCGCTGGAGTTCCAATTGTATTTGCGATTAACAAGGTGGACCGTCCTACGGCTAATCCAGATAAGATAAAAGAAGGATTAGCAAGTATGAACTTATTAGTAGAAGATTGGGGAGGAAAAGTTCAATCTCATGATATTTCTGCTAAAACAGGTCAAGGAGTAAAAGAATTACTTGAAAAGGTATTATTGGAAGCAGAGCTTTTAGAGTTAAAAGCTAATCCTGATAAATTAGCAGTTGGATCAGTAGTTGAAGCCTTTTTAGATAAGGGTAGAGGTTATGTATCCACTATAATTGTTCAAGCTGGTACCCTTAAAATTGGAGATTATGTGTTAGCTGGTACGTGCAGTGGTAAAGTAAAAGCGATGCATGATGAGCGAGGTCATTCGGTAAAAGAAGCAGGTCCATCAACACCTATTTCTATACTTGGGCTAGATGGAGCTCCTCAGGCTGGAGATAAGTTTTCGGTGTTGGAAGATGAGCGTGAAGCAAAACAAATTGCGACGAAGCGTTCTCAATTACAAAGAGAACAATCCGTGAGAACTCAACGTCATATTACTCTTGATGAAATTGGTAGACGTATTGCTCTTGGAGACTTTAAAGAGTTGAATGTTATTCTTAAAGGTGATGTAGATGGTTCTGTTGAAGCACTCACAGATTCATTCCAAAAATTATCGACTGATGAAATTCAGGTTAATATCATCCATAAAGGAGTAGGTCCTATTACTGAATCTGATGTATTATTAGCTTCTGCTTCTGATGCTGTTGTGATTGGATTTAATGTACGTCCAATGGGTAATGCCCGTGACATTGCTGAGAAAGAGGAAATCGATATCAGAATGTATTCGATCATTTACGATGCAATTAATGAGCTTAAAGATGCCATGGAAGGTATGTTATCTCCAGAGATGAAAGAAGAGATTACAGGTACTGCCGAAATTAGAGAAACATTCAAGATTTCTAAAATTGGTACTATTGCTGGATGTATGGTTCTTACAGGAAAAATATTTAGAAATTCTCAAATTCGTCTCATAAGAGATGGAGTGGTGGTATTTACAGGAGAATTATCCTCGTTAAAACGTTTTAAAGATGATGTAAAAGAAGTTGCAAAAGGCTATGATTGTGGATTACAAGTTAAAAACTACAATGATATTAAAGAAGGAGATGTAGTTGAAGCGTTCCAAGAAGTTGCGATTAAGAAAAAGCTCAAGTAGTAACTAACTTATATATTTGAAAAATCCAGTACGAGTTACTGGATTTTTTTTGGTTTTAACAATACTGCTGAGGGATATTTTTTTCTAATGGCTATCAGATTTTTTTCAGCTTCAAGTCGATTTTTAAAGGCTCCCACACGAACTCTGTAGCTAGGAGATATAAAGTCAATACTCGTTGGCCAATCTTTAAATAGTTCAATGGCTTCTTTTTCGATTTCTTGAGCTTGAGATAGCCCTCCTGAAAACAGTTGAATCCTATAATCACTTAAATTAAATTGATAGTTTTTGTAGGCGCCTAAGAGTAACTCTATTTTTTGAGTTTCGTCCAGGGTTTCTAGAGTTAAGCTATCAATTTGAGCTGATAATGAAAATGTACTAACGCCAGCTAAAACAGCAATTAATCCTTTCTTGTTCATAGTATTAAATTGTTTTTCAAAGGTATTACAAAGTCTATTCCAAACACCAAACTGAAACGCTATTTAGACTGATTATAAATTAAAAATTTAGAAACCTCTAACAATTCATAAATAAAGTTGTTTGTTTATTTTTGTGGCGTTGTTTATCACATATAAAACTGATAACATCAATTAAGTATATACAGCAATATTTATATAATATGAAACAGGTACTATACCGCAATCCACTTAATTTCTTATTCGGAGCCTTCTTAACTCTGTTATTATTTACTCCCACCTCTTTAATGGCTCAAGACCAACTAGGTGATGCCGCTAAGGGTAAGCAGTTATTTAATCAAAATTGTGCTGCTTGTCATGCGCTTAATAGAAAAATGACTGGACCAGCACTGGCCGGAGTATACGATAAATACGATGGAGATATCGAGTGGTTACGCAAATGGATTAAGAACAATCAGTCTTTGATTAAAGCAGGAGATGAGAGAGCTTTGGCGATCTACAACGAGTATAATCAAACTGCAATGAATGCTTTTCCAACTTTGAGTGATCAGGATATTAGCGATATTCTTGCTTATACGCAAGCGCCACCTCCTGCTCCAGTTCAAGCTGTTCCAACAGCTTCAACTGCTCAACCTTCAGCAGGATCAGGAGTTAGTCAAGAGGTGCTTTTAGGGGCATTGGCTGTTGTATTGGGTCTTTTAGTGATGATGTTGTATTTAGTTACAAAAACATTGAAGCGCTTTGCTACTGCAAATGGAATTGAAGTTAAAGTTACTAAACGTAAATCTATTTGGAAAGCATATGCACAAAACCAATTCTTGATTCTTGTTACTGTAATTCTTTTATTATTGGCTTCGGCTTACCAAATGTATGGTTATTTTATGCAAATAGGAGTTGATCAAGGATATGCCCCAATTCAACCTATTCATTTTTCTCATAAAATTCATGCAGGTGATAATAAAATAGACTGTAAGTTTTGTCATTCATCTGCCAGAACATCAAAGTATTCTGGAATTCCATCGCTAGAAAACTGTATGAATTGCCACAAGTCAATTTATGAGTATAAAGGAAATTCAGAAGGACCTTCTGCTGAAGATTTGGCAAATGGATACACCAATGAATTCTATACGGGTGAAATCAAAAAATTATACGCAGCGGTAGGTTGGGATGAAAATAATCAAGAATATACGGGAGAATCTAAACCTGTTGAATGGGTTCGTGTACACAAACTACCAGATTTTGCATACTTCAATCATTCACAGCACGTAACTGTAGCTGGAGTTCAATGTCAGACTTGTCATGGTCCAGTGGAGACCATGGAGATTTTAGAACAATACTCACCCCTCACAATGGGTTGGTGTATCAATTGTCATAGAACTACCAATGTGAATGTAAAGGATAATAAGTATTACGAAAGTATTCATAAAGCATTATCAGAAAAGTACGGTGTAGAAGAGTTAACTGCAGCCCAAATGGGAGGATTAGAATGCGGTAAATGTCACTACTAATAAATTAGAAACAGAAGAACATTATATATCTTATGGCATCAAACAAAAAATACTGGAAAAGCGAAGCGGAATTACTTCCAAACGATCCTATTGTTGAGACGCTAAAACAAAATGAATTTGTTGAGCATTTACCTGTAGATCAATTTATGGGGGACAAAAACACCTTGTCTGAAACGTCTACTAACAGAAGAGATTTTTTAAAGTTTGTTGGTTTTAGTACAGCAGCAGCTTCTTTAGCTGCATGTGAGGGTCCAGTAATTAAAACCATTCCTTATGTGATACAACCTGAAGAGATTGTTCCAGGGGTAGCTAACTATTACGCTACAACAATTGCTAATGGTTTTGATTTCGCTAGTATCTTAGTGAAAACTAGAGAAGGTAGACCTATTAAAGTCGAAAACAATAAGGAAGCTGCCGTAAAGGGTGTAGCTAACGCTCGTGTGCAGGCTTCTGTTTTATCACTGTATGACGCTTCTCGTCTTCAAGGTCCTTTAAAAGGTTCTGAACCAATTTCTTGGGACGATCTAGATATTGCAATGATTACGCATTTAGAAGCTACAAAAGGTGGTTCAAAAGCAGTTGTATTGATGACGCCAACTTATGCAAGTCCTTCTGCTGAAAAATTAATTCAAGAATTACAAGATAAATACCCACAAGTTAAACATATCACTTATGATGCTGTATCATCTGATGCTGCATTGCATGCGTACCAGGAAGTTTATGGTGAGCGTGCTTTGGCTGATTATGATTTTGAGAAGGCTGATGTTATTGTTTCTTTTGGTGCTGATTTCTTAGGAGATTGGCAAGGTGGTGGATATGATACTGGATATGCTAAAGGTAGAATACCAGCTGAAGGTAAGATGTCTAAGCATTTCCAAGTAGAAGCTAATATGACCCTAAGTGGTGCCAATGCAGATAAAAGAATTTTAGCTAATTCTAGTTCTCAAAAGAAACTTGTTGCTGCTTTATACGGTGAGTTATCTGGTGCTGCTGTATCAGCTAGTCTTTCTAATGCTGAGCAAGAAGCGTTAAACGCTATTGCAGCTTCTGTTAAAAAAGCAGGTTCAAAAGCAGTTGTTGTTTCAGGATTAGATTGTAAAAAAACTCAACGTGTCGTTTTAGCTATAAATAATTTACTGAAAAGTGAAGCTTTTGATGCTTCCAATCCAAAATATATCAGATCTTCTTCCAACAAAGCAATAACTAAGCTGATCGAAGATATGAATGCCGGAATGGTAAGTGCTTTAATTACTGATGGAATAAATCCATCCTATAGCTTACCACAAGCGGCTGAGTTTAATGCTGCTTTAACTAATGTATCATTAACTATAGCTTATTCTCAATTAGCAAATGAAACAGTTGAAGCATTCCAATATGCTGGAGCTGCTTCTCATTATTTGGAATCTTGGGGAGATGTTCAAATTAAGAAAGGTCATTATAGTCTTCAACAACCTGCTATAAAAGAATTGTTTGATACTAAACAATTTCAATCATCAATTTTGACCTGGTTAGGTAAAGGGGATACTTCTTATTTTGATTATATTCAATCAAATTGGAAGGCCTCTATCTTAGATGGAGTATCCTTCAATCAAGCCTTACATGATGGTGTATTTGTAGCGGCCAAAAAGAAAGCATCTTATGTTGATATTGATGCTCTTGAAGCTGCTAATCATATTGCTGGAGAATCTGCTCCTGCAATGGAACTTCATTTGTATACCAGTACAGCAATGGGTGATGGTGCTGAATTTAATAATCCTTGGTTACAAGAATTACCTGATCCGATAACCCGTGCAAGTTGGGATAATTATGCATTAATTTCTAAAGCAGATGCCACTTCTCTAGGAGTAGTAAATGAACATGTAGCTAATGGTGGTCTTGATGGATCTTATGTGAACTTAACAGTTGATAGTGTACGTATTACAGTTCCTGCGATTATTCAACCTGGTCAAGCTCCAGGAACAATTGGACTTGCCTTAGGATATGGAAAAAAGGCTGGTATTAAATCTGAAATGCAAGTCGGAGTTAATGCTTATAGCTTATATAAAGGGTTTAAAAATACTCAAAATGTAAGTATTGAACTTGCTTCAGGAATGCATCAATTTGCATGTGTGCAGCTTCAAAATACATTAATGGGTAGAGGTGATATCATCAAGGAAACTACCCTAGAGATATTTAATACTAAAGAAGCTTCTTATTGGAATGAATCTCCAAAAGTTTCTTTAGATCATCAAGAAGTGGAAGCAACTTCTGTGAGTTTATGGGATGACTTTGATCGTTCTATAGGACATCACTTTAATCTTTCCATAGATCTTAATGCTTGTACTGGATGTGGGGCTTGTGTTATTGCATGTCACGCTGAAAATAACGTACCTGTAGTAGGTAAGGAAGAGATAAGAAAATCAAGAGATATGCATTGGTTGCGTATCGATCGTTACTATTCTTCAGAAGAAGCTTTTGAAGGTGATAATGAGAAGAAAGAAAACTTTAGTGGATTATTTGGTGAAGAGGGTTCTTTAGGTGGATTTAACTCTATGGAAGGTCCATCAGAAAATCCTCAAGTTGCTTTTCAACCAGTAATGTGTCAACATTGTAATCATGCTCCATGTGAGACTGTTTGTCCTGTAGCTGCTACTTCGCACTCTAGACAAGGACAAAACCATATGGCTTATAACCGTTGTGTTGGAACACGTTACTGTGCCAATAACTGTCCTTATAAAGTAAGACGTTTTAACTGGTTCTTGTATAACAACAATGACGAGTTTGATTTCCACATGAACAATGATCTGGGTAAAATGGTTATTAATCCTGATGTGAACGTACGTTCACGTGGGGTTATGGAGAAATGTTCCATGTGTATTCAAAAGACTCAAAAAACTATTCTCGATGCTAAAAGAGATGGTAGACAAATTAAGGATGGTGAATTCCAAACTGCTTGTTCTGCTGCTTGTGGTAATGGAGCGATGGTTTTTGGAGATATCAATGATGCTGAAAGTAAAATCGCAGCACTTAAAGAAAATGATCGTATGTATCACTTATTAGAGCATGTTGGGACAAAACCTAATGTGATGTATCAAGTGAAAGTAAGAAATACATCAGAAGCATAATAATAAATAACGAACGTAACTATATATAAATTATGGCGTCGCATTACGAAGCACCTATACGTAAACCACTTGTTTTAGGAGATAAAGGTTACCACGATGTAACTGTAGATATCGCTGCTCCTGTTGAAGGAAAAGCAAATAAACATTGGTGGATCGTTTTTTCAATTGCTCTAACTGCCTTTCTTTGGGGATTAGGTAGTATTATTTACACTATATCTACTGGTATTGGTACATGGGGATTAAACAAGACCGTTGGTTGGGCTTGGGATATTACTAACTTTGTTTGGTGGGTAGGTATTGGTCACGCAGGTACACTTATTTCTGCTGTACTATTACTCTTTAGACAAAAATGGAGAATGGCAGTAAACCGTTCAGCGGAGGCAATGACTATTTTCTCTGTGGTACAAGCTGGTTTATTTCCAATTATTCACATGGGACGTCCATGGTTAGCGTATTGGGTAGTTCCAATTCCAAACCAATTTGGATCACTATGGGTTAACTTTAACTCTCCATTGTTATGGGATGTATTCGCCATCTCAACATATTTATCGGTATCATTAGTATTTTGGTGGACTGGTTTATTACCTGATTTTGCAATGATTCGTGATCGTGCTGTTAAACCGTTCCAAAAGAAAATATACAGCTTAGTGAGTTTTGGATGGACAGGTCGTGCTAAAGATTGGCAACGTTTTGAAGAGGTTTCATTAGTATTAGCAGGTTTAGCAACACCATTAGTACTTTCCGTACATACTATTGTATCATTTGATTTTGCCACTTCTGTGATTCCTGGTTGGCATACTACCATCTTCCCACCATACTTTGTTGCTGGTGCGATTTTCTCAGGTTTTGCAATGGTAAACACGCTTCTGATTATAATGAGAAAGGTGTCTAATTTAGAAGCTTATATCACCATCCAACATATTGAACTTATGAATATTGTAATTATGATTACAGGTTCTATCGTTGGTTGTGCTTATATTACTGAGTTGTTTGTTGCTTGGTATTCTGGAGTTGAATACGAACAGTATGCGTTCTTAAACAGAGCAACTGGTCCTTACGCTTGGGCGTATTGGTCAATGATGACTTGTAATGTATTCTCTCCACAATTTATGTGGTTCAAACGACTTAGAACATCCATTATGTTTTCGTTCTTTATTTCGATTGTTGTAAACATTGGAATGTGGTTCGAGCGTTTTGTGATTATTGTAACTTCACTTCATAGAGATTACTTACCATCATCTTGGACAATGTTTTCTCCAACATTTGTAGATATTGGAATTTTTGTGGGAACCATTGGATTTTTCTTTGTCCTCTTCTTATTATATGCAAGAACATTCCCTGTAATTGCTCAGGCTGAGGTAAAGACCATTTTAAAATCTTCTGGTGAGAAGTATAAAAAATTAAGAGATGCTGGAAAGCCTTTATACGAAATGCCTACGGCAGCTCCAAAGGATACAACAGCAAAAAAATCAACTAAAAAGGATCAATAGTTATGGCATCTAAAGTAGTTCAAGCATTTTATACGGACGACGATATTCTTTTGTTAGCTGTTAAGAAAGTAAAAGAAGCAAACTATCATATTGAAGAGGTGTATACTCCTTTTCCAGTTCACGGTTTAGATAAGGCAATGGGGCTAGCTCCAACAAGATTAGCAATTGCTGCCTTTATTTATGGACTCATCGGTTTATCGGTCGCTGTCACTATGATGAATTTCATCATGATTCAAGATTGGCCTCAAGATATTGGAGGTAAACCTAGCTTTTCTTATCTCGAAAATATGCCTGCATTTGTTCCAATTATGTTCGAGTTAACGGTATTTTTTGCAGCGCACCTTATGGTAATCACTTTTTATATGCGTTCTAAATTATGGCCATTTAAAAAGGCAGAAAATCCAGATGTTCGTTCAACTGATGACCATTTTATTATGGAAATAGCAGCAGGTGCAAAAGAAGCTGAGCTTAAAGAACTCTTAGCTGATACCGGTGCCGTAGAAATTAAATCTGATGAAAAGTAGTAAGCATATCATGAAGTATAGTATTAAAACCATAGTATTAGTTGCAGTTACAGCTATTTTAGCTTCTTGTAACACTGATAACAACAGTAGAAATTACGTGTTTTTTCCTAATATGTATGAAGATGTAGGTTATGACACTTATTTGCCTATTGAATTTATGAATGCATCTGCAGCAGGTACTCCTGCAACTAATAGTGTAGCTAGAGGTCACATGCCTTATGATTATCCAAATACAATTAAGGGAAAAGAAGCTGCTCGTATTCAACCCGTACCGTTTGATGATATAAATTCTGAAGAGAATTTAAAAGTAGGTAAGGAACTTTTTAATATCTACTGTGCAATTTGTCACGGAACTAAAGGTGATGGTCAAGGTAATTTGGTGAAGCGTGACAAGATCTTAGGTGTACCAACCTATTCGGATCCTGCCAGAAATATTACCATTGGTACTGCTTACCATACCATTTTTTATGGTCTTAATTCAATGGGTTCCTACAAGAATCAATTAAATTATAAAGAGCGTTGGTTAGTTTCTAATTACGTGATGAAGCTAAAAAAAGACTTAACAAAATAATTACCGATAAGTAAAGTAATATGTACACATTTTCAAATAGACTTAGAATAGCTTCCTTCATCCTTATGGCTGTTGGAGTTATTGGTATAGCAATAGGGTTTATATCTGCTCCTTCAACTGTAGAAGAAGCTAAGGCAATCGTAGCTCAACACGATTCTGGCCATGGCGACAGTCATGAAGCGTCATCTCATCATCAGGCCGCTGAGACACACGCTATGTCTAGTGACTCTCACGAATCAGTTTCATCACATGATGCAGAACACGATACGCATTTGCTGCATCAATTACAAAACAAACCATGGGCTGCTGTTTATGTTGCTGCCTTGTTTTTCTTGTTTATTTCACTTGGTGTTTTAGCATTCTACGGAATAAATCGTGCAGCTCAAGCCGGTTGGTCTCCATTGTTATTTAGAGTTATGGAAGGAATAACTGCCTATCTGGTTCCTGGAGGGATCATCCTTTTTGTTCTACTCGCTATGTCAGTAGCACATATGAATCACTTATTTGTGTGGTTAGATCCAGAAGTGGTTGCACATGATAAACTCATTCAAGGAAAATCTGGTTATTTAAATGGAGCTGGATTACTTATTAGAGCAGTTATTTTCATAGGAGGATGGATTGCGTATAGAACCCTTTCAAGAAAGTGGTCACTAGCTCAAGACAAGGCTAACGATACTACTAATTTTGTTAAGAATTTTAGACTTTCTGCTGGTTTCTTAGTGTTTTTCCTTATCTCTGAATCAATGATGTCATGGGATTGGGTAATGAGTGTTGATCCTCATTGGTTTAGTACCTTATTTGGATGGTATGTATTTGCAACTATGTTCGTGTCTGCAATTACCGTACTAGCAATTATTACAATCTATTTAAAATCTAAAGGATACTTGGAACAAGTAAATAATAGCCATATCCATGATTTAGCTAAGTTTATGTTTGCATTTTCTATCTTTTGGACTTATTTATGGTTTTCTCAATTTATGTTGATTTGGTATTCCAATATTCCAGAAGAGGTTACTTATTTTGTAACTAGAATTCAAGATTTTAAACTATCTTATTTCTTAATGATTGCCATAAACTTTGTTTTACCTGTATTATTATTGATCAATTCTGATTTTAAACGAATCAATTGGTTGGTTATTATGACTGGTTTAATCATTTTATTTGGACATTATTTAGATGTATACCATATGATAATTCCAGCAACTGTTGGCGATCAATGGTCTATTGGACTGACGGAAATCAGTGCGCTTTTATTCTTTGCTGGTTTATTTATTTTTGTAGTATTCACCGAATTAACTAAGGCACCAATTACTCCAGAAAATAACCCGCTGATTGAGGAGAGTAAGCATTTTCATTATTAATAAACAACGTAAACAATTATATATACGATGACTTCATTTTTAACCATAGCTGTTTTAGTTTTTCTTGGAGCTGCAATTTATCAGATGACCAAGATCTTTGAATTGTCACAAGCAGGGAAAGATCACAATCAAATTGCCAATGACAAGGATAATAAAATCAATGGCTATTTGATGTTTGGATTTTTAATTTTCATTTATGGAATTACCATCTTTAGTTTTGTAAAATATACGAAGGTATTACTTCCTGCAGCATCTTCTGAACATGGTTCTGATTATGATGCTTTGATGATTACTTCATTTGCACTAATACTAGTTGTGCTTGTTATAGTTCAAGCTTTATTACATTATTTTGCTTTTAAATATAGAGGTAAACAAGGGGTTAAGGCACTTTATTATGCTGACAATAATAAATTAGAATTGTTATGGACAGGAATTCCAGTTGTTGCTCTAGCAGTATTAATTCTTTGGGGATTATATACCTGGACTGAAATAATGGATATTAATGACGATGACGATCCTATTGTCATTGAATTGTATGCACAACAATTTAATTGGACAGCCCGCTATGCTGGAGATGATAATGTATTGGGAGAAGCTAACGTACGTTTAATTGATATTGATCGTGCTAATATTCTTGGTGTTGATGAGTCTGATAGCTATGCTTCTGATGATGTTATTGTAAAAGAACTACACTTACCTGTTGGTAGAAAAGTAAACTTTAAAATGCGTTCACAAGATGTATTGCACTCTGCGTATATGCCTCACTTTAGAGCCCAGATGAACTGTGTTCCAGGTATGATCACTGAGTTTTCTTTTACGCCTACCGTAACAACTGCAGAAATGCGAGAAACAAAAGCTACTAAGGCTAAAGTAGCTCGTACCAATGCAATTAGAGCTGAAAGAGCTGCTCGTGGTGAAGATAATTCTGATCCATGGGAGTTTGATTATATTTTGCTTTGTAATAAGATTTGTGGAAAATCACATTACAATATGCAAATGAAAATTATTGTTGAAGATGAAGAATCCTTCCAAGAATGGTTGGCTTCTCAAGCTACTTTTGGTCAACAAATGACCGCTAATTAAGATTTATTTAAACACACAAATTAATATATTCCAAATATGTCTGCACACGCAAACGAACATTTAGAAGATCACGGGCATCACCACAAAGAAACTTTTGTAACAAAGTATATCTTTAGCCAGGATCACAAGATGATTGCCAAACAGTACTTAATTACTGGATTGATCATGGGAGCAATTGGTATTGCTATGTCTATTCTTTTTAGAATGCAATTAGCTTGGCCAGGTAAGTCTTTCCCAATTTTTGAAGCCCTACTTGGAAAGTGGGCTCCAGATGGTGTAATGGATGCTGAAATGTACTTATCCTTGGTTACTATTCATGGAACGATCATGGTCTTTTTTGTGCTTACTGCTGGATTAAGTGGTACTTTTAGTAATCTATTAATTCCATTGCAAATTGGAGCAAGGGATATGGCATCTGGATTCTTGAATATGTTATCGTATTGGTTGTTCTTTATTTCAGCTTCTATCATGTTATTGTCCTTATTTGTTGAAACTGGTGCAGCATCAGCTGGATGGACTATTTATCCGCCGCTTTCTGCTCTTCCAATGGCTCAATCTGGATCTGGTCTAGGAATGACCTTGTGGTTAGTTTCTATGGCTATTTTTATTGCATCTTCACTTTTAGGTTCCTTAAACTATATCGTAACTGTTCTTAATTTAAGAACAAAAGGAATGTCAATGACACGTTTGCCATTAACAATTTGGGCGTTTTTTGTAACGGCTATTATCGGTGTGGTTTCATTTCCTGTACTTTTATCTGCAGCTTTATTGATGATTATGGATAGAAGTTTTGGTACATCATTTTACTTATCAGATATCTTTATACAAGGCGAAGTATTGCACTATCAAGGAGGTTCTCCAGTGCTTTATGAACATTTGTTTTGGTTTTTGGGTCACCCAGAAGTTTATATTGTGTTATTACCTGCTTTAGGAATTACTTCCGAAGTTATGTCTACTAATGCTCGTAAACCAATTTTTGGATATAGAGCTATGGTAACTTCCATCATTGCTATTGCATTTTTATCTACGATAGTATGGGGTCACCACATGTTTGTATCTGGTATGAACCCATTCTTAGGTTCTGTTTTTACATTTACAACCTTACTTATTGCAATTCCATCTGCTGTTAAAGCATTTAACTATATTACTACACTATGGAAAGGTAATCTTCAATTTAATCCTGGAATGTTATTCTCTATTGGTCTTGTTTCGACCTTTGTAACTGGAGGTTTAACCGGAATCATTCTTGGAGACTCTACCTTAGATATCAACGTTCATGATACCTATTTTGTTGTAGCTCACTTTCACTTAGTAATGGGGATATCTGCTCTTTATGGTCTATTTGCTGGGGTATACCATTGGTTCCCTAAGATGTTTGGTAAGATGATGAATAAAAATCTAGGATATGTACATTTTTGGATTACTGCCGTATGTGCGTATGGAGTATTCTTCCCAATGCACTTTGTTGGAATGGCAGGAGTACCTAGACGTTATTATCAAAATACCGCTTTCCCGATGTTTGATGAATTAACTAATGTTCAAATTTTAATTACAGTCTTTGCTATTATTGCTGCTTTAGCTCAATTAATATTTGTTTACAATTTTATTCATAGTATGTTCTATGGTAAGAAAGCAGAACAAAACCCTTGGAAAGCCAACACATTAGAATGGACAACTCCAGTAGAGCATATCCATGGAAACTGGCCTGGTGCAATTCCTGAAGTTCATCGTTGGCCATATGATTACTCTAAAACAGATTCATCTGGTGAGTATGTTATACCTGGACAAGATTTTATCCCTCAAAATGTTCCAATGGGACCTGATGAAGAGGAGTTACATCATTAAGATGTTTACTATTAATGATAAAAAAAGCCTTCTTTAACAGAAGGCTTTTTTTGTGCGTATGTATTTTTTGTAAATTAAACCAAAATTCTACTTCATGGAAAAACCGTTATATAAATCTGTATTAGTTGTACTCCTTTTTTATAGTTCTTTATCGTTGGTCTATGCTCAGAAAAAACCTGATATCAGAGGGAATAAGTCTGTTGCTGTAGTCGATAAAGTACTTGATCCATTTTATGCTATAGTTGTAGAAGAGGATATGGCCTTAAGTTTTAAAAAAGGTGAACATCCTATGGTTCATTTTATCGCTGATGATAATTTACCCCCTGTATTTAAATTTGAGGTTAAAGATTCTGTGTTACATATTAGTTCCTATTATCGAATACGATCTTATAAAGAACTTAAAATTGAAGTGACTTATGTTGCTTTAGAATCGATTGACATTGTTGAAGGAATAGTTAAAATAGCTATTAATTCAAATCCTTCTGCTTTGGCAATTACCACCAAAAACAAAGCAGAAGTGGAGGTTTTTGGAATGGCAGATTCGGTTTCTTTGAACCTTAACGATAATTCAAGAGTTAAATTGACCTCTTCATTAAATCAATTAACGGCTGAAGTAGCTCATAGATCTCAGTTAACCTTATCAGGTAAATTCTTGACTTCTACGATAGCGCTCAGTGGTAGGGCCGCTGTAGTCGGTCATGGAACAACTGATGAACTTGATATAAAATTAGCTGCTGAAAGTTATTTCGATGGTAAAGCATTAAAAGTTGATCGTGCAATTGTTGCTATGAACGACACTTCAGTTGCTGATGTTTATGCCGAGCAATCCTTAGCACTTTCTTTAAATCAACAAGCTAGGCTGAATTTTTATGGTAACGCTCATTTAGAAATTAACCAATTTTTAGGTTCTTCACAACTTCATAAGATACCAGTTTCTAGTAGTAAACAATAAGCTCAAATGAATTACCTTTACTTTTATGAATGAGCATTTAGATCCAACATCAGAAAATTTTTCTAGGGAAGAAGTAGATATAGAAAGAGCATTACGACCTCTTAGTTTTAATGATTTTGCAGGTCAGGAAAAGGTGCTTGAAAATCTTTCGGTTTTTGTGCAGGCTGCTAACATGAGAAATGATGCCTTAGACCACACACTATTTCATGGTCCGCCTGGGCTAGGTAAAACTACTTTAGCTCATATTCTTGCAAATGAGCTTGGAGTTGGCATCAAAGTAACATCAGGTCCTGTACTGGATAAACCTGGTGATTTAGCAGGTTTGTTAACTAATTTAGAGGAACGTGATGTGTTATTTATCGATGAGATTCACCGTTTAAGTCCAGTGATAGAAGAATATCTGTATGCTGCAATGGAGGATTATAAAATTGATATTATGATTGAAAGTGGACCAAATGCACGTACAGTTCAAATCAATCTTAATCCTTTTACGTTAATTGGAGCTACGACTCGTTCAGGATTGTTAACAGCACCTATGAGAGCGCGTTTTGGGATACAATCTCGATTGGAATATTATAATACAGAGCTACTTTCATCTATTGTTATGCGCTCTGCTTCAATTTTAAAGACTCCAATCGACGAAGAGGCTGCTATTGAAATTGCGGGAAGGAGTAGAGGAACACCTAGGATATCGAATGCTTTACTTCGAAGAGTACGTGATTTTGCTCAAATTAAAGGCACAGGTGATATTGATATTGCTATTGCTAAATATGGATTGAAAGCACTGAATGTGGATGCCAATGGATTAGATGAAATGGACAATAAAATCTTACTAACTCTTATTGATAAATTTAAAGGAGGACCTGTAGGAATTACAACACTAGCTACTGCTGTTTCTGAGTCTGCTGAAACTATAGAAGAGGTGTATGAACCTTTTTTAATACAACAAGGTTTTATTGTTAGAACACCCAGAGGTAGAGAAGCCACAGAACATGCCTATAGTCATTTAGGTAAAAGCTATACTAAAGGACAGCCTGGATTATTTTAAAATGTCTTCTACACGATTTTCATATAGTGAACTTATAAAATCAGAAGCACAGCGTCTAGGTTTTATGGCTTGTGGGATTTCAAAAGCTGAGTTTTTGGAAGACGAAGCTCCACGTTTGGAATCATGGCTAAATGCAAATCATCAAGCTGGAATGTCCTATATGGAGCGTCATTTTGACAAACGGTTAGATCCTAGATTATTAGTTGACGGAGCTAAATCTGTAGTCAGTTTATTGTTTAATTACTACCCCGAAAATTCAAATCTGGAGGCTGATTCCTTTAAAGTGTCAAAATATGCCTATGGCGAAGATTATCACTATGTCGTAAAGGATAAATTAAAGCAATTACTCCAATTTATCAATCAAGAGATCGGAGAAGTTAATGGTAGAGCATTTGTAGATTCTGCACCGGTTTTAGAACGTGCATGGGCTAAGCAATCAGGATTAGGTTGGATTGGAAAAAATGCTAATTTAATAACCAAGCAACGTGGATCTTTTTATTTTATCTCCGAATTGATTATCGATTTAGAACTCACTTATGATATGCAACTAGCGACCGATCACTGCGGTTCATGTACAGCATGTATTGATGCGTGTCCCACAAATGCTATTAAAGCTCCACGTATTATTGATTCCAATTCATGCATCTCCTATTTGACTATTGAATTAAAAGGGGAACTTTCCAATGATTTAAATCAAAACTTTGATGATTGGATCTTTGGTTGCGATGTTTGTCAAGATGTATGTCCATGGAATCGATTTTCAATAACTCATAAAGAGCCTCGTTTTACCCCTCGTGATTATGTGAGTTATTCCAAAAAGGAGTGGTTGGAACTCACCGAAGAAGTCTTTTCAGAAATAGCGCGCAAAACTCCCCTTAAACGCACCAAATATAAGGGGTTGATTAGAAATCTTACGTATGTGAATAATTAAAATTTTCTTTGCGGTCAAAGTATATGTAGTTCTGCGAATTAAACTTAAATTTGAAACATAAATCTACACTATGAGCAGTAAATCAAGATTAAGAGCTGAAGCATTAGTATATCATGCTAAACCAACACCAGGAAAAATTAAAATTGTACCAACAAAACCATATGCAACGCAACGAGATCTAGCCTTAGCATATTCTCCTGGAGTTGCTGAGCCTTGTTTGGAAATAGAAAAGGATGTCGATCAGGTTTATCGTTATACTAATAAAGGAAATTTAGTAGCTGTTATCACTAATGGAACGGCAGTTTTAGGGCTAGGTGATATTGGACCAGAAGCTTCAAAACCTGTAATGGAAGGTAAAAGTTTACTCTTTAAGATTTTTGCAGATTTAGATAGTATCGATATTGAATTGGACACAAAAGATGTAGATCAATTTGTAGAAACAGTAAAAACAATTGCTCCTAGTTTTGGAGGGATCAACCTAGAAGATATTAAAGCTCCAGAAGCTTTTGAAATTGAACGCCGTCTAAAAGAGGAGTTAGATATCCCTGTAATGCATGATGATCAACATGGAACAGCAATTATTTCAGCTGCTGCATTATTAAACGCTTTAGAACTAGCGGGTAAAACGATTAGTGAAGTTAAGATTGTAATTAATGGAGCTGGTGCCGCCGCTGTTTCTTGCACCAAATTATATAAAGCGTTTGGAGCAAAAGATGAAAATATTGTCATGTGTGATTCAAAGGGTGTCATCCGAAAGGATCGCACCGATCTATCTGAACAAAAGGCAGAATTTGCAACTTCAAGAGCAATTAACACACTAGAAGAGGCGATGATTGATGCTGATGTTTTTGTTGGACTTTCTATCGCAGATGTTGTAGACGCTACTATGTTACAATCGATGGCAGCTGATCCAATTGTATTTGCTCTTGCAAACCCAACTCCAGAAGTAGATTATAATTTAGCCATTAAAACGCGAGATGATATTATTATGGCAACAGGTCGTTCTGATCATCCCAATCAAGTGAATAATGTTTTAGGGTTTCCTTATATTTTCAGGGGAGCATTGGATGTTCGAGCTACTAAAATAAATGAAGAGATGAAAATGGCAGCTGTAAAAGCCATTGCTGACTTAGCCAAAGAATCAGTTCCTGAAGAGGTAAATATCACCTATCAAGAAACAAGATTGACTTTTGGTCGTGATTATATTATTCCAAAGCCATTTGATCCTCGATTAATTGAACGTATACCTCCTGCTGTTGCTAAGGCTGCTATAGAGTCGGGTGTGGCCAAAGCGACTATAGATGATTGGGATAAATATACCCAAGAACTATATATGCGTTCGGGATCTGAAAATAAATTAGTGCGTCAAATACACAATAGAGCCAAATCTAATCCTAAGCGAATTGTATTTGCTGAAGGGGAACAATTAGATATCATCAAGTCAGCACAGATTGTGTATGAAGAGGGAATTGCTTTTCCAATATTACTTGGTAGAAAGCACATCATTGAAGAATTGATGGCTGAATTGGAATTTGATGCTCCTATTAAAATTATTGATCCTAAGGATGATGCATCAGAACAAATGAGACAGGATTAT
>Ga0233451_10001020_pt1 | contig 27606 bp, 27 predicted proteins | sample 011ome_29_FD_183052 | JGI IMG/M metagenome (GOLD analysis project Ga0233451, IMG submission 183052) | Coastal salt marsh microbial communities from the Groves Creek Marsh, Skidaway Island, Georgia - 011504CT (spades assembly) | ecosystem: Environmental > Aquatic > Marine > Intertidal zone >... | reverse complement strand
ATCAGCGCTGGGGCTTTGGCCGAACCCTTGCCGCTGTGGCCATCGCGATCCCGCCCTACGCCACCATTCCGTTTGACCGCGCGGTAGTGAAACGGGGGCTTCTTGAAGGCGAGTGGCGGACCGACGCCAGTGGAGACCCGCGAGATGCCAAGTTCCCCGACCCGCTCTTTCGGTGGTTCATTGCTCGCCCCACCACTCTGATCATCAGCATCGTTCTCTTTCTGGGGCTGCTCCTCACTGTGCTGTTGGCCCTTGGATCACCGCGCGAATGGGGAAGTGCATGAGCGCCGAAAAACGTCAGATTGATTCGGTCGAACACGCCGCCGAGACACCTGAGCTAAACCTGCCCTATCGGGAACTGGGAGTCACCGACGACGAATACCAGCAAATCGTTTCACTGCTGGGGCGCAGGCCCACCTCTGGTGAGCTCGCGATGTACTCGGTGATGTGGAGTGAGCACTGCTCCTATAAGTCCTCGAAAGTCCACCTGAAGCAATTCGGTCAGAAAATGACTGATTCGATGCGCAAGAACTTGATGGTCGGAATGGGCCAGAACGCCGGCGTGGTCGATGTCGGTGAAGGCTGGGCGGTCACCTTCAAAATCGAAAGCCACAATCACCCCAGCTACATCGAACCCTTCCAGGGCGCGGCGACTGGTGTAGGAGGAATTGTCCGCGACATCATCTCGATGGGTGCCCGGCCCATCGGGGTAATGGATGCTTTGCGATTTGGGGCGATTGATCACCCCGACACCGCCCGAGTGGTCCCCGGAGTGGTCTCGGGCATCAGCTTCTACGGAAACTGCCTGGGCCTTCCCAACATTGGCGGTGAAACCTGGTTTGACCCCAGCTATCAGCGCAACCCCCTCGTCAATGCACTCGCCGTAGGAGTCATGCGCCACGAAGACATTCACCTCGCGAATGCGACCGGTAAAGGTAACAAGGTGGTGCTCTTTGGTGCCCGCACCGGCGGTGACGGCATCGGAGGCGCGTCCATTCTCGCGAGTGAAACCTTTGGCGACGACGGTCGCCCCGCTAAGCGTCCGGCCGTGCAAGTGGGTGACCCCTTTGCCGAAAAGGTCCTCATCGAATGCTGTATGGAATTATTCGAGAAGGAACTTGTCGAAGCCATTCAAGACCTAGGCGCCGCGGGCATTAGTTGTGCGACCAGCGAACTGGCTGCGAACGGTGACGCAGGCATGGCGGTGGAGCTCGACCGTGTGCTGCTTCGAGATGACACCCTCACCGCCGAAGAAATTCTCATGTCAGAAAGCCAAGAGCGGATGATGGCCATTGTTCGGCCAGGCCTGCTCGATGCCTTCCTCGCCGTCACCGCTAAGTGGGAAGTCGACTCCAGTGTCTTGGGTGAAGTGACCGACGATGGTCGCCTGGTCATCACCTGGCACGGCGAAACTATTGTCGACGTGGACCCGAAGACGGTAGCGATTGATTCCCCGGTGTACAACCGCCCCATGACGCGGCCCGAGTGGCTCGACCGGCTTCAAGCAGACACCATCCATGGTGCCGAGCGAGACAACTCGGACGCAGGAGTGATGGATCAGATTCGCCAGGTTCTGAACCACCCCAATTTGCAGGCGGCCACATGGATCACGAACCAATACGACCACTACGTTCTGGGCAATACCGCCATGGCGACTCCTGACGACGCGGGAATGCTGCGAGTCGACGAAGAATCGGGCTTGGGTGTTGCCCTCGCCACCGATGCCAACGGACGATACGGCCAGTTGGATCCTCGGGCGGGGGCAGCACTGTCGCTGGCGGAGGCGTATCGCAACGTGGCCTCAACAGGTGCCACCCCGGTGGCGGTGAGTGACTGTTTGAACTACGGCAGCCCCGAAAACCCCGAAGTCATGTGGCAATTTGCCCAAGCTGTCAGTGGATTAGCCGATGCCTGCGTCGAATTAGACGTGCCGGTCACGGGTGGCAACGTGAGTTTGTATAACCAGACGGGTGACACCCCCATTCACCCCACCCCAGTCGTGGCGGTCATGGGCGTGATTGACGATGTGGCACGGCGCTTGCCTTCAGGGTGGCAGGACGACGGAGAAAACATCTACCTGCTCGGAGCCACCTCCCTCGAGCTTGATGGGTCGATCTGGGCAGACGCTATTCACTCCCATCTGGGCGGGCTTCCCCCACACGTGAACTTCGACAACGAGAAAGCCCTGGCGGGACTTCTCTCAAGCGCCGCCCATCAGGGCTTGGTCACCTCGGCACACGACCTATCGACCGGCGGCCTGATCCAGTCGCTCACCGAAGCGTGCTTGCGACGAAGGGTAGGAGCTCGCGTGTGGCTGGGTGAGGTACAGGAGCGGGATGGCATCGATATGGTCACTGCCCTGTTCTCTGAATCTCAAGCTCGAGCAATCGTGTCGGTCGCTCGAGAAGACGACGTCAAATTCCAAGGCCTGTGCAAGGGCCGCGGTGTTCCCGTTCTACGGATTGGTGTCACTGATGCCGCCCAGGACGCTTTGGAGATCGCCGACGTCGGAACTTTCACCCTCGATGAGCTGCACTCACTGCACGAATCAAGACTCCCCGACGCCTTCGGACCGCTCGTCGGCGGTCGGGTCTAGCCTGTATCGGATGATCGAACAAGAGCGCTTCCTCGTCCCCTCCCGCGAGAGGGAGAAGTGGCTCGAAGTGCGCCAAACAGGTGTCACGGCGACCGCGGTCGCCAAGGCAGTGACGCCGGACGGGTTTCGAGAGGTCATCGACCAGATTCGGCGTCCGCGAGAAATTCCCGACAACGACTACATGCGTTTCGGTCGGGAACAAGAGGGCCCGATCATCGAAAAACTCCAAACCGTGGTGGATATTGAACCCAACGATTGGTTGATTGCGAAAGATTCATCCGACAAAAAGTGGATGATGGCCACCCCTGATGGGCTCTCCGCTGACCACCGGGTCATTGCCGAAGTAAAAACGACCGGTCGTGATTGGGGTCGTTGGGCTCAAGTGCCCGGGAATTATCACCGCCAGGTGCAATGGCAACTCTTTGTGACCGGTGCGGAGGGGTGTGTGTTTGCCTGGATGCTCCGGGTGAACAAAGGTGGCGAGATGGTGCCCGGATGGCCCGGCCCCAAATATGTCGAAGTCGAGAGAGACGAGGCTCTGATGGAGCGGCTGGAAGAAACCGCCCACAAGCTTTATGCCGAACTACTCGCTATCCGAGGCTAATTGTTCGTGGTGTTGAATCACCTCGGCGAGGATGAATTCAAGGAACTTCTCCGCAAAACCCGGATCCAAATCCGCGTCAGCAGCTAACTCCCGCAACCGAGCAATCTGCGCGGCTTCGCGGGCAGGGTCAGACGGGGGCATCATCGCCCGAGCCTTCAAGCGACCCACGCGCTTGGTGTTCTTAAACCGCTCGGCAAGCAGGTGAATCAGCGCGGCATCAATGTTGTCGATACTGGCGCGCAGTTCAGCAAGTTCCTGCTGAGCGTCCTCATCCATGCCAAAAGCCTAACGGCCTAGCCCAGCAGGTCGTGGCGAACAACAACCTCGTCGCGACCCGGACCCACACCAATGACCGAGATGCGCTGGTCAATCATCTGCTCGAGTGCCACCACGTAATCCTGGGCGGCCTGAGGAAGGTCAACGAACTCTCGTGCTCCTCGAATATCTTCCGACCAGCCGGGAAGGTTCTCATAAATCGGCTTTGCGTGGTGGAAGTCAGACTGCGACCAGGGAACTTCTTCCACCCGTTGACCCTCGACTTCGTAAGCGACGCAGACAGGAATCTGCTCGAGCCCAGTCAACACATCCAATTTGGTGAGCACGTAATCGGTGATGCCGTTCACCCGCGTGGCATAGCGGGCGATGGGGGCATCAAACCACCCCGTTCGGCGAGGGCGCCCGGTGGTGGTGCCAAACTCCGCGCCCCGCTCTCGCAACCACTCACCCCATTCGTCGTCCAACTCGGTGGGGAACGGACCTGACCCCACGCGGGTGGTGTAAGCCTTCACAATTCCGACAATGCGGTTGAGCCTCCACGGCGCGACCCCCGAACCAGTGGCCGCACCACCGGAGGTAGCGTTGGAGGAGGTGACAAACGGGTAGGTGCCGTGGTCAACATCCAGCATCGTCGCCTGGCCACCTTCAAACAGGACGGTTTCGTCGCGCTCGAGAGCCTGGTTGAGCAGCAGCGACGTATCGGCCACCATCGGCCGCACCAGGTCTTGGTATTTGAGCAGGTCTTCCACTACTTCGTCCGCCGAAATGGCTCGACGGTTGTAAACCTTCACGAGCAGGTGGTTCTTTTGCTCCAAAGCGCCTTCGACTTTTTGGCGCAAAATACCCTCGTCGAAGAGGTCCTGCATGCGAATACCGACGCGGTTGATCTTGTCGGCATAAGTCGGTCCAATTCCGCGTCCGGTAGTGCCAATCTGACGTTTACCCAAGAACCTCTCGGTCACCTTGTCCAAGGTGCGGTGGTACAGAGTGATGACGTGGGCGTGGGAGCTCACGAGAAGCTTTGAGACATCCAACCCGCGGGCGGTCAGTCCCTCGAGCTCTTCTGCGAGAACTTCGAGGTCAATCACGACACCATTGCCGATGACCGGAGTCACCCCTGGGGTGAGAATGCCGCTGGGGAGAAGGTGCAGGGCGTATTTTTCGTCACCGATCACGACCGTGTGACCGGCGTTGTTACCACCGTTGAATTTCACGACATAGTCAATGCGGCCCGCGAGAAGATCGGTGGCTTTACCTTTACCTTCATCGCCCCACTGGGCTCCCACAATCACAACCGCAGGCATAGAAAAAGTCCTTGAATTTGGCGGGAATTACCTAAAAAGTCTAGTCGTTTCCCGCAGGAGCCACCCCGAAGCGGTGTTGCATCACCCACTGGTGCATCACGATGGCTGCCGCGGCGGAAGCATTAATCGACCTCGTTGACCCAAATTGGGCGATATCCACCACCACATCGGCTACCGCGATGGCTTCGGGGCTCAAACCAGGGCCTTCTTGCCCGAAAAGCAGTACACAGCGCTCCGGGAGAGCCGTGGTTTCGATCGGCACTGAACCCTCGACGTTATCGACAGCAACAATGGGCACTCCCTCATCCTTCGCCCAGTGAACAAAACCCTCGACGGTGTCGTGGTGAATCACGTGCTGATACCGGTCGGTCACCATCGCGCCACGACGGTTCCACCGCCGCCGGCCGATGATGTGCACGGTGTCGGCGAGGAACGCATTGGCAGTTCGGACAATCGAGCCGATGTTGAGGTCGTGCTGCCAGTTCTCGATCGCGACATGGAAGGGATGCCGCTTTGTGTCCAAGTCGGCAACGATCGCTTCCATCGTCCAATAGCGATAGTGGTCAGCAACGTTCCGTGAGTCCCCGTGGGTCAGTAACTCCCGGTCATACTGCTCCCCCTTGGGCCACTCTCCCTGCCACGGTCCCACACCGTGGGTCGAACGTTCGGGGTGCTGAGCCGCATCGGGGGTGGATTCACTCACGGGCCCAGCCTAAACGTGCGGTTAATCTGGTGGAGTGCCCACCGCTTTTGATCTCGCCACGCCACACCAGGTGCTCCAAGGTGACAACCTGGAGGTGATGGGAGATTTACCCGATGGACTCTTCCGAGTCGTCTATCTCGACCCACCCTTCAACACTGGGAAAGATCAGGTGCGCACCACCACCACCACGAAAGCCGCGAGCGATGGCTCCCGGGGAGGCTTTGGCGGGAAGCGATACGAGGTGACCACCCACGCCACTCATTCTTATGCCGATTCTTTCGAGGACTACCGGGCATTCCTCGAACCTCGCCTTGCTGAGTGTTGGCGGGTTCTCGCTGATGACGGGACGCTCTATGTGCACGTGGACTGGCGGGAAGTCCACTACGTCAAGGTGTGGCTCGATGAAATGGTGGGTCGGAACAAGTTCTTGAACGAAATCATCTGGGCCTACGACTATGGCGGAAAGTCCAAGAAGCGCTGGCCCACGAAACACGACACGATTTTGGTCTACGTCAAAAACCCGTCTAATTATGTGTTCAACTCGGATGCGGTCGATCGCGAGCCCTACATGGCCCCGGGACTGGTCGACGAGGAAAAGCGCGAGCGCGGCAAGCTGCCCACTGATGTCTGGTGGCACACCATCGTGAGCCCCACGGGTAAAGAAAAAACAGGGTGGGCCACCCAAAAACCCCTGGGTGTGCTCCGGCGTATCATCCAAGCGTCAACGAACCGGGATGATTGGGTTCTCGACCCCTTCGCCGGAAGCGGCACCACCGGTGCCGCAGCAGGAGAGCTGGGTCGGCGCTTTGTGATGATTGACTCACACGACGAGGCCATTGCCCTGATGCGAGAGCGCTTGGGGCTCTAAAACTATTCGTTCACGAGCTTTGTGGTGAAGAGCTCTCCATCGAGCTGCCTCACAAAACACCCCACGAGGCGATCACCCCTGACCCAGGCTTCTTTACCGAGCGAGAAGCTCGATTCTGCCACCAGGTCGTCAAACAACTCGCCTTCGATGAGGTCGTCTTTGGACCACGAGGCGCAGTGTTCGGTGGCGAACTCTTCGACGGCAGCATCTCCTGGATAGCGAGCGTCCGCGTCATCACTCGCGAGCGTGGCTCGGACAAACTCTGCTTCATGCGGGGTCGTGCACTCGACGACGTCAAATTGCTCCGCAAAAGCGTCAGCAAACCACGCGATGCACTCTCCCCCTCGTAGCTCGCTCCATTGCCAGGTGCCCACAGGTCGTGGACCCAGGCTCAGGTTCGGCGTGGTGAATTCGATGACCTCGGGTTCTGCCATCACCACTGGTGATGGTGCGGGTTCTTCGCTCGTCACACTGCCAATGAGATAGCCGATGGCCGCTGCCGGCATCACACCGATCAGAGTGATGGCGAGCCAGCGTCGATTCACTCGAGTCCGAGGTCAGCAAGCCCCAGCGCCGCACGATACGGATAGCCGGCTTCTTCGATGACTTGCTTCGCTCCCGTGTCACGATCGACCACGACGGCAACAGCGACCACAATTCCGCCGGCTTTTTCCACTGCCTCAATGGCTTTCAAGGGTGACCCCCCGGTCGTGGACGTGTCTTCAACCACGATGACTTTCTTGCCGGACACGTCTGGGCCCTCGACCTGCTTACCCATCCCGTGACCCTTGGGCTCTTTACGCACTACAAAAGCGTCTAGCTCTCGCCCGGCCACCACGGCACGATGCATGATGGCCGACGCAATCGGATCGGCCCCCATCGTGAGCCCACCCACGACTTCCACCTCCGGGAATTCGGAGACCACCTCCAACATCACATCCCCGATGAGTGGGGCAACTCGGTGATCGAGGCTTACTTGACGCAGGTCAATATAAAAGGATGCCTTCTTGCCGCTGGTGAGGGTGAACTCTCCTCGCTGAACGGCGAGTTCGTTGATGTATTGGGCTAAACGGTCTTTGAGCTCACTCACCGCGCCAGTGTATCGAGTGGCTAGCGCTCGAGGGTGAGGTGCACGTCAACGCGGTGCTCAGAGGTCTTGGGCCCGTCATAAACCCCGCGGATGGGGGGAACGTCGGTGTAATCGCGACCACGGCCCACAATCACGTGCCGGTCTGAAATATCACGGTCATTGGTGGGGTCGTGTCCGACGAAGGATCCGGCAAACCACTCCACCCACGCGTGAGATTCGCCTCGCACCGTCTCTCCGACCACCGCATCCAGGCTGGGGTGGAGGTAGCCGGAGACATAGCGCGCGGGAATCCCCACCGAGCGAAGTGCACCCAAGACCAAGTGGGTGATGTCTTGGCACACACCCTTCTTTTCCTTCCACGCCTCTGCCGCAGTGGAGTGCACCTCGGTCACCCCAAATTGATAGGTCATCTTTGAGGTGATGTAGGCAGATATCGCTCGGGCGGCATCCGCCGGTGAGGAGTGCTTAGCGGCCTCTTTCTTGGCAAAGCTCGCCAAGTCTTTGGTTGGTTTTGTCAGTGGCGAGTTCACCAGGATTTCGGTGAGCCCCATCGACGTCGACGTCGCCTCGCGCAGCTCATCCCAGGTCAACACGGGTCCGGGCTCGGGTGCCGGAAAAATCTCCACCAGACTCTCCGCAACCACATTGAGGGAATCGTGGGGTTGAAGAATTTCAACCGACGTCACCCGAGTGCCCCAGTAGTCAATGAAGTTTTGTTGACTCGTGAGCGGAGTCACCATCGCGTGTTCGGTCAGGACAAACTGTCGATCCGACATCATCGGGCGCATGCGCAGTTCGTTGTAGGACGCTACGACTTCTGCCTCATAGCGAAAGGTCGTCTCGTGTCGAATGCGAAGCCTGCTCACATGTCCTCCCGAATCCAGGTCGGGGCACTGAGGACGGGGAAGTAGCGCTGGCGCAGGGTCTCCGAAATCTCCAACATGCGCTCTTGAATGCGCTCCATGTAACCGGGAAGACCGTGAAGGATTTGGTCGATGGGTTGGAATTCCAACTCGCCACGAATCTGGCCCAACTCCCGCAGCACCGTGTTGCTAATCACCGAGCGATCCAAGCTCGGCTCAATCTCATTCACACACTCCTCTGCCCGGATGACTTGAAAAATGATGCTTCGAGGGAAGAGTCGATCGAGCACGAGGAACTCTGCCGCATTCTTCGCACTCGGCATGCCTCGGTAGCGGCGCAAATAGGCCTCATAAGCACCGCAGGAGCGAAGGATTGTCGTCCACGATGGCCCTCCCTCATCCATCAATGCCCTGGTAGAGAGAAGTCGGGCGGTCATGTCAGCCCGTTCGATACTCCGGCCTAGGGTAAAGAAGTTCCACGACTCGTCACGAATCGCCACCGACTCCATCGTTCCCACCGCGAGCGCGGTGCGATCACGGACCCAGCTGAAGAAGCCGTGAACTTTTTCGGGGCTCACTTTGCGCGGCATTCGAGCGCGGTTGGTATTGAGCACTTCCCACATTTCACTGGATATGACCTCGCGTGCACGCCGAGCGTTTTCTCGGGCCTGATCGAGTGAGAAAGCGATGGAGGCGGGGTTTTCCCTCTGCACACCGAGCATGTCCAACAACTCGACCCTCGTCATGGTGATGTCATCGGGGGCACTGGACCCCATGACTCCGAGAAGGGCGCGGCAGGCAATGTCTTCTTCGACCCAGGGGTCTTCTAGCAACAGTTGTAGGTGCACGTCAAGGAGGCGAGCCGTGCCATCGGCTCTCTCCAAATAACGGCCGATCCAAAAAAGGCTCTCAGCGATACGACTTAGCACGGCGCACCCCCCTGCTCGCGGGATTGCTGTTGTTGCTGTTGTTGCTGCTCCCGCTGGGGCTCCGGGGCAGGGCCTAGCTCTTGACTGCGGCCTTTGTGCTCGCGTTTGAGGTCGTATTCCGCGAGTTGCTCATCGGTGATGATGGGAATGGCTTCCGTCGCGGTGACCTGCTCCAACACGATCCCTTGCACATCGTGTGAGTCTCGCTGGGAGCGTTGTGCTCCCAGCACCCAGGTGTCTTTTGACCCGCCACCCTGGGAGGAGTTCACCACAAGCTCCCCTTCGGGCAGCGCTACGCGGGTGAGCCCACCGGGCAGAACCCACACGTCTCTGCCGTCGTTCACTGCAAAGGGGCGCAAGTCGGCGTGACGAGGCTGGAGTCCCCCTTCGACGAGGGTGGGAATCGTGGAGAACGCGACGACAGGTTGGGCAATCCACCCGCGGGGGTCGGCGATGAGCTGTTTGCGTAGATCCGAGAGCTGACGAGGGGAAGCGTCGGGGCCCACGACGAGTCCCTTTCCACCGGAGCCATCAACGGGTTTCACCACTAGTTCGTCGAGACGGTCGAGCACTTCTTCCAACGCTTCGGGTTCTTCTAGCCGCCAGGTGTCCACGTTAGGAATGATGGGCTCTTCAGAGAGGTAGTAGCGGATGAGGTCGGGCACGTAGGTGTAGACGAGTTTGTCGTCGGCCACACCGTTGCCGACCGCGTTCGCAATACTGACATTGCCCAGGCGGGCAGCCAACATGACCCCCGGGGCCCCTAGGAGCGAGTCAACCCGGAACTCGAGGGGGTCGAGGAAGTCATCGTCTACGCGTCGATAAATGACGTCGACTCGGGTGGGACCACGGGTGGTCCTCATCCAGACGTGTCCGCCTTGGCAGTAAAGATCTCGCCCTTCCACCAACTCCACCCCCATCAGGCGCGCGAGGAGGGTGTGTTCGAAGTAGGCGGAGTTGTAGACACCGGGTGTGAGCACCACAATCGTGGGGTCATCCACTCCTTGAGGTGCTGCTTGACGCAGGGCGTTGAGCAGGCGGAATGGATAGTCACCGACCGGCCACACCCGCATCGACACGAAGAGCTCCGGAAGGGTTTGGGCCATCACACGACGGTTAGAAATGACGTAGCTCACACCGCTCGGGACACGAACGTTGTCTTCGAGGACGCGCCACCCTCCCTGCTCGTCACGAATCAGGTCGATTCCGGCCACCTGAATGCGCACGTCATTGTGGGCAACGACACCCGCGGCTTGACGTAAGAAGTGGGCGGAGCTGGTGACGACCTGTGCGGGAATCACCCCGTCGCGCACGACCACGGCTTGACCATAGACGTCCGCCAGGAACGCTTCGAGTGCCTTCACCCTCTGCGCAATTCCCCTATCGAGGGTGAGCCACTCCTGCTCGTCAATCACCCGTGGGACCGCATCGAGCGGGAAAGGGCGCTCTTCCCCGGCAAAGTCAAAGGTGACGCCTTGAGCAAGGTAGGAGTCGGCGAGTGCTTCAGCGCGTCCCAACAATTCCTCGGTGGTCATTTGCGAGAGCACCTTGTGCAGTTCTACGTAGCTGGGTCGGACTGACTTCTTCGCATCAAACATCTCATCGAACGGGCCGCGAGCGGCGCCCGGAAATCGATATTCGTCGAAGAGGTCGACCATTCTCGAAGATTAGTCGAAGTCATGTTTCGGGGAGATAACGAAGAAGTTTTGGGTCGACTTCTAGGATGGGCCGGGTGAGAATCGCCACCTGGAACATCAACTCCATTCGAACCCGGGCTGATCGGGTCGTTGATTTCCTGGTCGATCACGACGTCGACGTGGTGTTGTTGCAGGAAACAAAGTGTCGCGATGACCAGTTTCCACTCGAAAAGTTTGACGCCATTGGATACGAGGTTTTTCATTGGGGCCTTAACCAGTGGAATGGTGTCGCCGTAATCTCTCGTCTTCCGCTATCAGACGGCAGTCAAGGCTTTGAAGGAATGCCGGGTTTCGACAAAAACGATGCAGACCCACGGCCCGAGGCCCGCGCTGTGGGTGTGAGTATCGGAGACGTGCGGTTATGGAGTGTGTATGTTCCCAACGGTCGTGGTCTGGACGACCCCCACATGGCCTACAAGCTTGACTGGTTAGACGCCTTCGGTCAGTACCTGACGCAGTGGTCAGGCTCACACCCCGACTCGTCGGTGGTGGTGGGTGGCGACTTCAACATCGCCCCGCTCCCACAGGATGTGGGAGACCCTTCTTTCATCGAGGGTGTCTCCACCCACGTGTCGAAGCCGGAGCGTGAGACGCTCGCTCGTTTCTTAGACACGGCAGGACTTGAGGACTTGGTGCGACCCACGCTCCCCGAGGGATATACCTACTGGGATTACACCCAAGGAAAGTTCCCGAAGAACCAGGGAATGCGCATCGATTTTCTTTTTGGCTCGCGTCACCTCCTCGACGAGGTGTCAGGGGCGTCAATTGAACGTGACCAGCGCACTGGCGAACAACCCAGCGACCACGTCCCCGTCGTTGTGGATTTAGTCGACGAGGTCGACGACTTCGATCAGCCTCTGGTCTTTTAGGCTGAAACGCTATTTATTAGCGTTTAGGGGCAAAAAGACGCGTGAATCATGCTCTAAACACCGGGAAACGGCGATATCTATCGTTTTACACTTTCGCTCAGAGGTCCTCTGAGGAAAGGTGACACACCATGAACGAGGCGACAACCCCCACCAAGGTGTCAGCCGAGCAGTTGATGAACTCCAGCACGTGGCGGGAGATCAAAGCGGCCGCACTCGCGATTAGGCCCCACCAGATTCAGGACGGAAGCATTCCCGACGCGTCGACCCACGGGGAGATGCGCGAACACGTTGACGCGCTCGCCTCGGGGCTTGATGCACTTGCCCCGCAACTTCCCCACGACAGTGACTATCTGCTGGCATGCGCCGCAGATTTTCGACGCTGGGCCCATGGCGGTTTCGGAGTCCCGGAATTCTACGGCTCGCTCGACGCGTTCCATCCCGCCGATTGGCGAGAGGACGGAGTCGCCCACGTCGTCGTGTTCCCGATGTACACCCAAAACGGTTCCCGCGAGCGCCTCGTCGAAGCCGTGGTCCTTGACCTCATCTGGCCCGAGCACATTTCGTCTATCGAAGCGCAGCGCTACACCAACCCCATGTTCCTGCCCGTGCGCTTCTACGACTTCACCCCCGGATACGACACCAACTCCGCGACGCTCTTTCCCGAATCAGTCGCGGTAAGCCCACGCATCCCCGAGGGAGCGCCGGAGGGCACATCGCCAGCGCTTCCCGAATTTACCTGGGGTGCGATTTTTGCCGACCGCGAAGCCGCCCGATTCCGCGCGGTAGTGAACGAAGCCGTGCGAATCACCCACCTCAGCCTCCCCGAGGATGCGCAGCGTCTGCTGGATGACCAGGCCGTGGCAGAGGAAACCCTTGTGCTGTGGGACCTAATCCACGACCGCACACATATGCGAGGCGACCTACCCTTCGACCCCTTCATGATCAAACAGCGCATGCCCTTCTTCCTTTATGGCCTCGAAGAGCTCCGGTGTGACCTCACGGCGTTCCGCGAATGTGTCGACCTGATGGCGGACGAGTCAGTCGATGAAGAAATCCGTGAACTCGCGAAACTCGTGCTTTACGCCGTGGTGTTTGACCGAATCTTCCGCTTCCCCCTCACTGGTTCGCGCGAGCGCAACTATGACGGTGTCGCCGGGCAACTGCTCTTCGCCTGGCTCCATCGCTCTCACGTTCTGCACTGGACCGACACCTCACTCGCCATTGATTGGGAGGAGCTTCCCGCAACAGTCGTGGCTCTCTCCGACGAAATCAACACGCTTTATTGGGAGAGTATCGACCGGCCCAAGACGGTGCACTGGTTGGCGGCGTATGACCTGGTGTCCTCCACCCTCGCTCCTCACCCGGCGTCTAAGTGGGCTGTGCGGGACTTCCCGTTGGAGGGAACTCCCGGTGAATACACTGACGCCGTTCTCGACGACGAATTCCCCCTCTCCATGTTCTACGAAGCGCTGGGGAAGAAAATGCGTCCCGCAATCGACGCCGCCATCGGCATCACCGGCCTGCGACAATAGCCTGATGGCGACGCAAGAAAGCTGGCGAGGGTTCGCAAGCGATAACTATGCGGGGGTCCACCCCGAGATTCTCGAGGCGCTCTCTCGGGTGAACGCAGGACACCAGATTGCCTACGGCGAAGACGAAGTGACGGCCCAGCTAGGTGAAGTCATTCGCGAACACTTCGGGTCACAAGCAGAGGTGTTCCCCGTCTTCAACGGCACCGGCGCTAACGTTGTGGCACTTACCTCCGCCATGCCCCGCTGGGGTGCGGTGATTGCGACATCGACCGCGCACATTCACACCGACGAGGGTGGGGCACCCGAACGAGTCAGTGGACTCAAGCTCTTCACGGTGCCACCGGTTGGCGGAAAGCTCACTCAGGAAGGTTTCCACCAAGAAGCGTTTGGTTGGGGCGATGAACACCGCGCACAACCCTTGGCTGTGTCGATTACTCAAAGTACTGAATTGGGTACGGTCTACACCCCTGAGGAAATCGGCGCCTTGGCCGACCTGGCTCACTCTCACAACATGGTGATGCACGTCGATGGGGCCCGGTTGTGGAACGCGGCGGCCTCACTGGGCTTGCCCTTCTCGGCTTTCACTACCGACGTCGGCGTCGACATCGTGAGCCTGGGCGCCACCAAGAACGGTGCCATGGGCGCTGAAGCCATCGTCGTCATCAACCCCGACAGAGTGGAGGGGATCCCCTACCTGCGCAAAATGAGCATGCAGTTGGCGAGCAAAATGCGCTTTGTCTCCGCACAGTTACTGGAGCTCTTCCGAGGCGATCTTGGTATCCGCTCCGCCACCCACGCGAACCGCATGGCGCGTCTGCTGAGGGACACCCTCGAGAGCTTCATCGCCTCAGGAGAAATTTCTGGGCTGTCGTTTAGTCAAGACACTCAAGCCAACGCTGTTTTTGCCCTGCTCGATAACGCCGCCGCCGACCGCATCCGCGAAAAGGTGCGCTTCTACGATTGGGACCGTGCGCGGGGTGAAGTGCGCTGGATGTGTGCGTTTGACACCACCGAGGACGATATCGACCAGTTCATCGAGATCATCCGCGCGGAGTTGTCCTAAAACAATCCCGGCGCGACCTCATCAAGGGGCTTGCGAGTGCGAGGTGCTGCTTCACGCTCGGCGAGGTTCTCTGGCAACACCGAAGGATCAGCGAGCTTTCCCACTGCCATCATGACGGAGGGCACAAATCGCGGCTCAAGACCCAAGGCCTCGTGCATCGCCTCGGCGTCGAACCCGCTCATTTGATGCACGTGCAAACCCAAGTGCGCTGCTTGGACGCTGAAATGCGCGGCAGCCTGACCCAAATCGTAGAGGCCGTGTCGAAGAGTCTTGCCCTCCTTGGTCTCGGTCGCAAAGACATTGACAATCAGCGCGGACACTTCAGACGTCCATACCTGGTTACCCGAGGCAAGAATCGAATGTACCGTGTGAAACAGTTCCGTTCCGCGCCGTGCGACGATGAAACGCCACGGCTGGGTGTTGGACGATGAGGGTGCCCACCGGGCTGCCTCCATCAAAGACCCCCACTGCTCATCAGTGATCTCAAAGGTGGCATCGAAGGCGCGGGGGCTCCAACGCTCTTGGAGCTCCACCATAATCGGGTAATTAGTCGTCGCGTTCTTGTTCACTCAGCGCGTCCTCCCAATTCGTATCAATCGTCAAATCTGCGTCAAAGGACTCAACGGATAAACCATCGCCTTCCGCATTCACATCGACCTTCACCGTATCGCCATCGTGGATAGCGCCAGCCAATAAAGCCGTGGCGAGACGGTCGTCAATTTCTTTCTGCATCAACCGCCGCAGTGGCCTGGCCCCGTAGGTGGGGTCATAACCGTGGTCGGATAGCCACGAGCGAGCACTCGGGGTGACGGCCAGTTCCAGTCGTCTCTCTGACAGTCGCTTCTGGAGTCGGTCAATCGTGATTTCCACAATCTGCGAGAGGTCTTCAGAGCTCAGGCTTCTGAACACGACAATGTCATCCAGTCGGTTCACAAACTCAGGCTTGAACGCTTTTCGCACCTCGTTGTTCACGGCCTCAACCTTGTCTGGCCAGCTCATATCGGAATCGACCAGATATCCCGAGCCCAGGTTGGAGGTCAGAATCAGGATGGTGTTTCTAAAGTCCACCGTCCGACCCTGTCCGTCAGTCAAGCGTCCGTCATCAAGAACCTGCAGAAGAAGGTCGAAGACTTCCGGGTGGGCCTTTTCGACCTCGTCCAACAAAATCACGGAGTAGGGCCGGCGCCGCACAGCTTCAGTCAGTTGTCCGCCCTGCTCGTATCCGACATAGCCCGGAGGGGCGCCGATCAAACGAGAGACGGCGAACTTTTCGCCGTATTCGCTCATGTCAATCCGCACGAGCGCTTTCTCATCGTCGAAGAGGTAGTCCGCGAGCGCTTTCGCAAGCTCCGTCTTCCCCACGCCGGTGGGGCCGAGGAACAGAAATGAGCCCGTGGGACGCCCCGGGTCAGCGAGTCCCGCGCGGGTGCGACGCACCGCCTCACTCACGGCGTTGACGGCATCTTTTTGACCCACGAGTCTCTTGGCTAGTTCTGCTTCGAGGTGGAGCAGCCGCTCGGTCTCTCCCTGGGTGAGCTTGTCGACAGGAATGCCCGTCCAGGCGGCGACTACCGCGGCGATATCGTCGTCGGTGACCTGATCGTTCACCATGCGCTCACCGGAGTGTTCGGCCTGTTCCGCCTGTTGGATTTGGGATTCGATTCCAGGAATGACTTCGTAGTTGAGCTTCGAGGCCTCCTGATAGTCACCCTCACGCATCGCGCGGTCGAGCTCGATACGGGCATCACTGAGCTTGGTTTTCAACTCACCCACGTCCTGCAGCGACGCCTTTTCTTGTGCCCAGCGCTCTTGCAACGCGCCAAGCTCTGCTTCTTTCTGAGACATGTCTTCGCGCAGCTTCGACAGTCGCTCTTTTGAGGCGTCGTCTTTTTCTTTCTTCAGGGCAAGCTCTTCAATCTTCATGCGGTCGACAACGCGTCGAAGCTCGTCGATTTCCACCGGAGACGATTCAATCTCCATCTTCAACCGGCTTGCCGCTTCGTCGATCAGGTCAATGGCCTTGTCGGGCAGCTGTCGGGAAGTGATGTAGCGGTGGGAGAGCGTCGCCGCAGCCACTAGGGCACTATCGGCAATCGTCACCTTGTGGTGTGCTTCGTAGCGCTCTTTCAACCCGCGAAGAATCGCCACGGTGTCTTCGACACTGGGTTCACCAACAAACACCTGCTGGAAGCGACGCTCTAGGGCGGCGTCTTTCTCAATGTATTCGCGGTATTCGTTGAGGGTGGTCGCACCAATCAGGCGCAACTCTCCTCGAGCGAGCATGGGCTTGAGCATGTTCGCCGCCGCAACCGAGCCTTCACCACCACCAGCACCCATAAGCGTGTGGAGCTCGTCGACGAAAGTAATGATTTGACCCTCGGCGTCGTTAATTTCTTTGAGCACCGCTTTGAGTCGCTCTTCGAATTCACCTCGGTATTTGGCACCCGCGACCAACGCCGCCATGTCGAGTGCAATCAGCTGCTTATCTTTGAGCGAGTCGGCGACGTCACCCGCGACGATGCGCTGGGCGAGTCCTTCGACCACGGCAGTCTTTCCCACGCCGGGCTCACCGATCAAGACTGGGTTGTTCTTGGTTCGACGGGTCAGCACTTGCGAGACTCGGCGAATTTCCGCGTCACGTCCGATGACGGGGTCGAGTTTTCCTTCGGCCGCAATCTTGGTCAGATTTTGGCCAAACTGCTCCAAGGCAGACTTCTGGTCACCCTGTTGCTCGTTCACGATCCTCTCTCCACTTCTTTCTTCTCTTCTGGTGGCGTAAACCACTCACTCCACATGCGCCACAACGGGTTCCAGACCACGACTTGGTTGGCACGCTGGGCACGCTCACCCGCACGAAGCGGAATCACTTCTCCCTCAGCACCTGCCGCAAACACTCTGCGGCCCTGGCGTCGAACGACCTCATCAGCCAGCGCACTCTCGAGCTGTCGGACTCGAGCGGTGAGCTCGTGATTTTCTTTCTGCAGCGTCAAGATGCGTTTGATGCCCTCGAGGTTCAACCCTTCTGCACTCAGCGCTTGGACTTCCCGCAGCGCCACGATGTCTCGCATTGAATAACGCCTTGTCCTCCCGGCCGTGCGAGTAGGACTCACCAAACCCAGACGGTCGTATTGCCGAAGGGTTTGGGGGTGAAGCCCACTGAGTTCGGCCGCGGTCGCGATGGGGAACAGGGGTGTGTTTTCGTCCATGTCTTGCGAATACACGAGCCCACCCCCCTACCGTTTGGCCTTAGCGATGAGGTCGTCGCGGGGGTTCTCTTTCGGAAGAGTCTCCACGAATTTTTCGAGGTGGCCTTTTTGCGTTTTCGACAGGCTCGTCGGCACTGCCACTCGAACTTCGACAAGCAGGTCACCCATTCCGTCGCTGCTGGTGACCCCTCGGCCACGCACACGCATCACTTGACCACTCTGGGTGCCCGGTGGCACCTTGACCTTGACGATGTCACCCGAGAGCGTGGGCACTTCGATGGTCTCCCCTAACGCTGCTTCGGCGTAGGTGACGGGAACCACTACCCGCAGGTTGTTGTCTTCACGGGAAAACACGGCGTGCTTCGGCACACCCACCGTGATGATCACATCGCCCGCCCGGCCACCATTCGGACTGGGTTGGCCTTTGCCCCTCAGTCTCACCTTTTGGCCGTCTTTCACTCCAGCAGGAATCTTCGCCGTGACTTTCTTCCCACTGGGTGTGTCCACACTGACGGTGGTGCCTTCCACTGCAGTCGGAAGGTCAAGGGTGATCCGCGCTTGGACGTCTTGGCCCTTCATCGGTTCGCGGTATCCGGGATACCCTCCACCGCCCATGCCTTGATCGAACAGTCCCTCAAAGAGGTTGCCGAATCCGCCCTGGCCTCCGCGCGGTGGCATTCCGCCGCCGAACATGCCGCCGAAGATGTCTTCAAACCCACCGGCGCCGCCACCACCAGCGGTGAATCGCGGTCCACCCTGTGCCATGGCGCGAATCTGGTCGTATTCGGCGCGCTCTTTCGGGTCAGAGAGCACCGAATAGGCCTCGGAGATGTCTTTAAACTTCTTCTCCGCTGCCGCATCACCCGGATTGGCGTCGGGGTGGTACGTGCGGGCGAGTTTCCGATAGACCTTCTTCAGCTCAGCGTCGGAGACGTCCTTGGACACACCGAGGACGCTGTAGAAGTCTTTTTCTAACCAGTCTTGGCTTGCCATAGGACACCTCCTCTTTGGGTGTTAGTTGTCTTCGGTGTGGGGCGAGTGAACAGCAACCTTCGCCGGGCGCACGAGCTTTTCCCCCAGGAGGTAGCCGACTTCGATCACGTCGGCAACGGTGTCTTCGCTCACATCGGGGTTAGGCAGTCGCACCATCGCTTCGTGCTTGGCGGGGTCAAATGCTTCTCCGACCTCGCCCACCGGAGCCATGCCGTAGCGCTCGAAGCTTTGGCGAATCTTCTGTGCCACGAGCTCGAGCGGTGTTCCCTTCAGGTCACCGTGTGCGTCGGCGCGGTCGAGATCATCCACCGCGGGCAACAGCGAGCGAATCACCTCGACGATGATTGCCTCACGGTTCGCCTGTCGGTCGCGCTCGACTCGGGTCCGGAAGTTCGCTAGTTCGGCTTCGGCTCGAGCGGCGCGTTCGCGGTATTCACCGACGAGATCACGCTCGGCCTCTTCCAAAATGCTCAGGTCTTCTTCGCTGAGCTCTTCCGTGCCCTTATCGGCCTCAGGGGCCGGGGAGCGTAGCTCCCCGGTCTCCGGGTCGATTCGTCGCTTATCCGTGACGGGGGTTTCCTCGTTCTCCTCTTCGGGAGTCTGGGGAGTGTCTTTTGTCATGGCTTACTTCTTGTCGTCGGACTCGTCGTCCACCACTTCGGCGTCGACGATGTCTTCACCGTTGTCGTCGGTGCCTTCTGCTCCAGCGGCGGCGTCTGCTTCACCTTGCTGCTGGTACAGGGCTTCGCCCAACTTGGACTGGCTCTGCGCGAGAGTGTCGGACGCCTTCTGGATAGCTTCCTGGTCCTCACCCGCGAGTGCGCTCTTGAGCGCATCGAGGTCGGCTTGGACCTCACTCTTCACATCGTCAGAGAGCTTCTCCTCGTTTTCTTTGAGGATTTTCTCCACCGAGTAGGCGAGCTGTTCGGCGTTGTTACGCGCTTCGGCCTCTTCACGACGCTTCTTGTCTTCCGCGGCGTTTTCTTCGGCCTCGCGCACCATGCGCTCGATGTCTTCCTTGGGAAGCGAGGAGCCACCAGTGATGGTCATCGACTGCTCTTTGCCCGTGCCCTTGTCTTTGGCCGAGACGTGGACGATGCCATTGGCGTCGATGTCAAAGGTGACTTCGACCTGCGGGATGCCCCGGGGAGCCGGAGCGATGCCGGTGAGTTCGAAGGTCCCCAGCGGCTTGTTGTCGCGAGTGAACTCGCGCTCACCCTGGAACACCTGAATCGAGACAGACGGCTGGTTGTCCTCTGCGGTGGTGAAGGTTTCACTGCGCTTGGTCGGAATGGCGGTGTTGCGCTCAATGAGCTTGGTCATGATGCCACCCTTGGTCTCGATTCCGAGGCTCAGCGGGGTGACGTCGATGAGTAGGACGTCTTTGCGCTCACCTTTCAGCACACCGGCTTGAAGGGCGGCACCAACAGCAACAACCTCATCGGGGTTCACACCCTTGTTCGGTTCCTTGCCACCAGTGAGCTCCTTCACCAGGCTGGTCACCGCAGGCATACGGGTAGATCCACCAACCAACACCACGTGGGCGATGTCGGCAACCTTCACACCGGCTTCTGTGATGACGTCGTTGAAGGGTTTCTTCGTGCGCTCGAGGAGATCCTTGGTGAGCTCTTCGAACTTCGCACGCGTCAGGGTCTCGTCCAAGTTGGCGGGGCCTGACTCGGTGAGCGAGAGGTAGGGAAGCTGGACCTGGGTCTGGCTGGAGCTCGAGAGCTCCTTCTTCGCCTGCTCCGCAGCTTCCTTGAGGCGCTGCTTCGCAATCTTGTCGCTGGAGACATCCACACCGGTGGTGTCTTTGAAGCGCTCGGCGAGGTAGTTGACCACCCGCTCGTCCCAGTCGTCACCACCGAGGCGGTTGTCACCGGCGGTGGCACGCACCTGAATGGTGGAGAAGTCGTCATCTTTTCCGACTTCGAGCAAGCTCACATCAAAGGTTCCGCCACCGAGGTCGAACACCAAGATGAGCTCGTCTTCTTTGCCCTTGTCCAAACCATAGGCCAGGGCCGCCGCGGTGGGCTCGTTGATGATACGCAGAACGTTGAGACCGGCGATCTCACCGGCTTCCTTGGTCGCCTGACGCTCGGCGTCGTTGAAGTAGGCGGGGACGGTAATGACCGCGTCGGTGACGGACTCACCGAGGTATGTTTCGGCGTCGCGCTTGAGCTTTTGCAAAATACGCGCGGAGATTTCCTGCGGGGTGTAGTTTTTGCCGTCGATGTCGGTCTTCCAGTCGGTGCCCATGTGGCGCTTCACCGAGGAAATGGTGCGCTCCACGTTGGTCACCGCCTGACGCTTGGCGGTTTCTCCGACGAGTACTTCGCCGTCTTTGGTGTACGCGACCACCGAGGGGGTGGTGCGAAATCCTTCGGCGTTAGAGATCACGGTGGGTTCTCCACCTTCTAGCACGGAGACCACCGAGTTAGTGGTTCCGAGGTCAATTCCTACTGCGCGAGACATGGGTAATGCTCCTTTAGTGATGTCGTTGGGCCGAGAATCTGAGTCGGCACGTATCAAGTTTGCACAGAGCGAACGGCGATGTCAAGCAAACTTGAGTCGACAAGGCTCAATTTCGCCCTGGGCGTACGGGTGCTGACCTGAAGAATTCACCAAACGGGGGCAGAAAAAGCCACCATTTCGCACTAGCGTGAGACCATGCCAGACGCCCGCGACGATATTCCCCCACAACTCGACACCGACGCGCTGCCCGTCTTGGCGCTCGACTCCGCATCTGGCCAGAAAATCCCTCGCCGACGGGTGTTTTCCTGGGCGCTGTGGGACTGGGCCACTCAGCCCTTCGCCACCGTCATCACCACCTTTGTCTTCACCGTTTATCTCACCTCGGAGCTGTTTCTCGACCCGGATATTCGAGCACTCGGAGAAGGTAATGCCCTCTATGACGAAGGCCTCTCGGCGCTCTCTCGTGATCTCGGCATCGGCATCACTATCGCCGGACTTCTCGTCGCACTGGTCGCCCCTGTTTTAGGGCAACGCTCCGACCGAGCGGGTCGGCGGAAGCGGTGGCTGGCGGCCAACACCGCCCTCATGGTGGTCATCCAGGCGGCACTGTTCTTCACCACCGTGGAGCCCAACATGTTCGTGTTTGGCGTGGCTTTGGTGGCGGCAGGAAATGTCTTCGCCGAAATCGCGAATGTGAACTACAACGCGCTCATCACCCAGGTGGCCACCAAGTCGACCGTGGGCCGAGTGAGCGGCCTGGGCTGGGGCTTTGGCTATCTCGGCGGCATCATTGCCCTACTTGTCGCCTACTTCGGCTTCATCGACCTCGACGTGCTCGGTTTGGGCTCCGCCAATGGAATCGACATCCGGGCCATTGCACTGATGAGTGGGGTGTGGACCCTGATCTTCTCGATCCCCATTCTGCTTTTTGTGCCCGAAGCTCCCGCCGCCTCGGCCGCCAAAGTTGGGTTCTTCCGCAGCTACCAGGTATTAATCCGCGACATTGTGGCGCTCAAGCGCTCCACGCCCACCACGTTTTGGTTTCTCCTCTCAAGCGCCATTTTCCGCGACGGGCTCGCCGGAGTATTTACCTTCGGGGGCATCCTCGCCGCCGTGACCTTCGGCTTTTCCGCGAGCGAAGTGCTCATCTTCGGCATCGTCGCGAACCTCACCGCGGGACTCATGACGATTGTGGCGGGACGCCTCGATGACTGGCTAGGGCCGCGCGCGGTCATTCTCACCTCGCTTGGCGGGCTGATTCTGGCGGGAATGGCGCTGTTCTTCCTGCGCGACGCCGGACCCACGGCGTTTTGGGTGGGTGGGCTGGTTCTCTCCCTCTTCGTGGGACCCGCACAGGCGGCGGCCCGGTCATTCCTCGCACGCGTCTCACCCGCCGGTCAAGAAGGCCAAGTCTTCGGTCTTTACGCAACGACCGGTCGCGCGGTGAGCTTCCTCACCCCCGCCCTCTGGTCGCTCTTCATCGGGATAGGCGGCGCCCAATATTGGGGCATTTTGGGAATCATCCTGGTTCTGGCGGTGGGTTTGGGATTCATGTGGATGGTCAAGCTCCCCCCTCACACCCGCTAGCCGGGGAGGTATCCGGCGTTGATGCCCACGAGGGTTACCACTGCGCCGGCAAAAAAGTTCAAGGCTAAGAACCATCGCCAGCCCCTATTGGCACCCGACGCAGTCTCATCAGTTACCCTCCAAAAAGGCATTACTGCTGCCAGGTACGCGGGGGCGATGATGGCGGTGAGCTGCAGTGGCCATGGGGTTAGCAGCATGAAGACCCCGGCGAGCGCATAGAGCAGCGCCGCCATCCGCACCGTGGGCCTCGCGCCAAAGACGGTCGCGATTGACGAAATGCCTGCTTCCCGATCAGCGACGACATCTTGCACGGCGCCAAAGGCATGAGAGGCCATGCCCCAGAAGAAAAACGCCGCAAGGATTAACCAGCCCACATCATCAATCACTCCACCCCCCAGCGCCACCCCATAGAGCGCCGGGGACACGAAGTGGACGCTAGAGGTGACAGAGTCCACCACGGCACGCTCTTTGAATCGAAGTGGTGGCACCGAATAGGCCACCACAGCAAAGAGGCTCCCGGCGAGAACCAGCCAGGAAACCCACGAGCCCACCCACAGGAGGTAGACCACAAACGGAATGGTTGAGCCAATGGCGATCGCAATTGTCGGGCCGTGGAGTTCAGGGGGAAGCAGCGCTCCCTCCGCCCCGCCCTTGCGGGGGTTTCTCACATCCGATTCGTAGTCATACACATCGTTGATGCCATACATCAGGAAGTTGTAGGAGATGAGGAAAAACAGCGCGCCCACAATCAGCGGCCAATCAATGCGTTGGGTGACCACAAAGTAGGCGACGGCAAAGGGAAACGCGGTGTTCACCCAACTCAGCGGCCGGGAGCTCAGCAGCAGTGAGCGCAGCGCCGTCACGGTGAGTCCTTGCGCCTTCCGAGAGCCGTCCACAGCAGTGGAATCAGCACCGCTCCGGCCAGGGTGTACGCGAAGTCCTCAATAGGAGCCACCCCCAGCCGCACCCCAGAGATTTTCTCCGGGTCATAGTCGACCAGACCAAAACCGATAATCGCGTTGTCAAATATCGCCGTGAGTATGCCGACGACCACAAAAGCTCCCACCATGCCCACCATTCTCGGCTGTGAACCGCCTCGCCAAGCGATGGCCGTGAGGAGCCCGACGGCCACGAGAAACCAGGTATTGATCAGCAGATACGTCACGTCGCAGCCGCCTTTCCCCGCTCATCCCACCAGCGCACCGTTCCGAGGTAGCTCAGAAGCAGGACGTAACACAGCAGGGTGAGGAAGAAGACTTCCTCCAGTGGAAGCTCCTCACCAATGAGCACTCCTGTTTGGTAGGGCCCCGCGCCACGAAAAAACACCCCTTGGGCGATTCCGACAACATCCCAGTAGAGAAAAAAGCCCACCCCAATCGCCACGGTGAGAAGTGTTCGCTTCACCTCGCCGGCAAAGATCGCCAACCGGTGGCGACGGTCAATCAGCCCCAACCCCACCAGAGAGAACACCAAAGCGGTGAGGTATGCGAAGGTCACAGCCGCTATTTCCGTGTCGGCGCTAACGGCTCTGGGAGAGGGCTCACCGAGGTGTCGCCACGGAGGCGCTTGAGCATCACCTCTGCAGAAATCAGACACATCGGCAGGCCAATGCCAGGAATGGTCGAACTTCCGGCGTAGTAGAGACCCTCCACCTTCTTGCTCACATTGCCCGAGCGGAAGAGAGCGCTCTGCGAAAGTGTGTGGGCAGGTCCGAGCGCACTGCCCATCCAGGCGTTGAGATGTGATTGGAAATCAGCAGGTCCCACCGTTCGGCGCACCACGACGCGCTCGGCAAAATCGCTCACCCCGCTCCACTGCGCAATCTGTTCGATGGCCCGGTCAGCAATCGCTTCGACCTCGGGATCTCCCGCGCCGTCGATACCGCCCTTACCCAGGGACACATCAGCGGGCATCGGCACCAAAACGAAAATATTGGTGTCGCCTGCTGGCGCTACATCCGGGTCGGTTGCGCTGGGTTTGCAAACGTAGAGAGACGCGGGGTTGGGGACAGTCGGTGTCTTCGAGAAGATCCGGCCGAAGTTGTCATCCCAATCTTTGGTGAAGAAGAGGCTGTGGTGAAGTAGTTCCGGCACCTCACCTTTCACACCCACATACATCAACACGGCAGAGGGGCCAGCAGTCTTCTTCTGCCAGTACGACTCCGGGTAGGTCTGCAGAGGCTCCGGCAGGAACGTCGTTTCGCTGTGGTGAAGATCGGCCGCTGAGACCACCACATCAGCCTGAACCGTCTGGCTCTTCCCCGAGCCATCGATATATGTCACACCGGTGACGACAGGTTTGGACCCCTGAGTAGACGAGGTCTCAATGCGAGTTACTCGGGCGTTCAATCGCAGGTCCACGCCGTGGTCGACACCAATATCGCGCATCGATTCCATCACCCGGTGGAACCCGCCTTGGGCGTAAAGCACCCCATCTTCCATATCCAGGTAGCTCATCAGGTGGAACATCGCCGGAGCGATGTAGGGGCTTGAGCCGAGGAAAACTGCCGGATAGCCCAACAGCTGGCGTAGTCGGTGAGACTTGACAAACTTCGACGCGAAACCCCAAATGGGTTTAGTGAGCAAGTTGTACAGCGTCCCCACACGCTTGAGCACCTCGCCCACAAGAAGCGGGCGCAGGTCTTGGAAGGAGGTGTAGAGGAAATAATCTTTCGCAATTCGGTAAGTCTCCTTCGCCGAATCGAGGTACTTCTCCATCGCCTCACGCGAGCCAGGCTCCATCTGCTCAAACAGCTGCAGGTTCTTCTCTCGATTAGCACTCACATCGATCGCGTCTGCGGGGCCCGAACCTTCAGATTCGAAAAAGACCCGGTAGCCGGGATCCAACAGCCCCAAGTCGAGGTGTTCGGCGGCCGATGTCCCCATCAGCTTGTAAAAGTGGTCAAACACTTCTGGCATGAGATACCAGGAGGGGCCCGTGTCGAAGCGGAAGCCGTCCTTCTCCCAGTTACCCGCACGACCGCCGACTTGGTCGAGTGCTTCTAAGAGGGTGACGTCGTAGCAATCTCTTGCTAAAAGTGCAGCTGAGGCCAGCCCGCCGATACCGGCACCAATTACTACTGCTTTTTCTGCCATCGTGTCCTACGCGTTCGTAACTCGCACCGGGGCGCTGGGAAGTCCCCCAGCCAACACCCACAGCGCGAGAGTGGTCTTTCTCCAGCCTGGCACGCTTGCCCGAGAGCTCATCACATCTTCAGCAGGAGTTCTCCGAATTTGCCGCCCCAACTCGTCAAAGAGAGCATGCGCAAGAGCCACAGCCCGTCTCGGGCGGGCCGGCAATAGCGGCAGTGCCTTTGCCGAAAGCTCCAGGTCCTGATCGATGTCGTCAAGCAAGCGGTGCTTCGTCTCCTCATCGAGCGAGTCGGGCGTGACCCCGGGAAAATAGCTGCGCCCGAGTGCCTCGAAATCAACAGCAAGGTCGCGCAAAAAGTTCACCTTTTGAAACGCTGCCCCCAAGGCCCTCGCGCCGCGCACCATCGTCTGTCGCTCAGCGTCGCTCCCAGGGTGGTCAACTAAGAACGCCTGCAAACACATCAAGCCGACGACTTCCGCTGAACCATAGACGTAGAGCTCAAAACTCTCTTGGTCATGCTCGACCTTGTCGAAGTCTGCCCGCATCGAGGCAAAGAATGGTGCCACCAAATCCATGCCGATCCCCAGCTGCCGTGCTGAGTGGGCAAAGGCGTGAACGATCAAGTTGGTGCTGTAGCCCGTTTCCAACGCCCGTTGGGTGTCCGCCTCAAGACGATCGAGTAGGTCGCGGGCCTCACTATCGGCCACCCCAGCCTCTGACGCCACACCGTCGACCACTTCGTCGGCCAGACGTACCAGCGAGTAGATGTTTTCAATGTGCCGCCGACACTGCGGTTCCAAAAGGCGCGACGCCAAACCAAAGGACGTGGAATAAAGGCGGATAATGCCCGAGGCGGTATCTTCCGCCGCTTTGGTGTAGAGATCAATACGGGTGTCGAGTTCAGCTGCCAACGCTGTCCTCCCCCTCGAGTGGCCTGTGTCCTGGTTACTATCCTGCCGTGACAGGATGAACTCTTGGAAGGGTAGCGCGTCGTGGTCGAAGAAAACTCTGAACAGGTCGTCTTAGTAGACGACTCGGGAGAGCCAATGGGCATTGCCGATAAGGCCACCGTCCACACCACCGATACCCCTCTTCACCTCGCCTTTTCCGCACACATCTTTAACTCCCTCGGTGAGGTACTGGTCACCCGGCGAGCGCTCGATAAGAAGACCTGGCCGGGGGTGTGGACGAATGCGGTGTGTGGTCACCCCGCACCGGGGGAAGACATGGAAGACGCCATCCGTCGGCGCATTAGCCACGAAATCGGCCTCGAAGTGGGTGAGATTCATCCAGCACTCCCCAACTTCCGCTACCGCGCCACCGATGCTTCCGGAATCGTCGAGAACGAAATCTGTCCAGTCTTCATCACCCACGCTGACCGTGACCCCGAGCCTCGCTCAGATGAGGTGTGCGAATGGAAATGGGTGGCCCCACAGCAGCTTGCCCAGGCCGTCAGCGCAACGCCGTTTGCCTTCAGCCCGTGGCTGGTGGAGCAGCTCGAGCAGTGGCCAGGGAAATATCAGATGGAGCTTCCCGAGACGTCTGTCCGGTGAAACTTCGCCGCCGAGCGTGACGCGGTCGGGCCGCGCTGTCCTTGATAGCGGCTTCCGTAGCGCTCCGACCCGTAGGGGTGTTCGGCAGGGGACGAGAGGCGGAAGAAACACAGCTGGCCGATCTTCATCCCCGGCCACAGAGTGATGGGGAGCGTCGCGACGTTACTGAGCTCAAGCGTCACGTGGCCAGAAAAGCCCGGGTCAATAAACCCAGCGGTCGAGTGAGTGAGTAACCCGAGGCGTCCGAGCGAACTCTTACCCTCTAGCCGCGCGGCAATGTCATCGGGGAGACTGACGAGCTCGTA
>Ga0233451_10001011_pt1 | contig 27704 bp, 23 predicted proteins | sample 011ome_29_FD_183052 | JGI IMG/M metagenome (GOLD analysis project Ga0233451, IMG submission 183052) | Coastal salt marsh microbial communities from the Groves Creek Marsh, Skidaway Island, Georgia - 011504CT (spades assembly) | ecosystem: Environmental > Aquatic > Marine > Intertidal zone >... | reverse complement strand
GCCCGAGTGGCCTGGGTCATCGGCGCCACACTGACGGTGTAGGTGATGGTCTCTTCGAGGTTTCCAAAGAGGCAACTAATGCCACCACGCTCTTCTTGGGGTGAGAGACCCTCGGGGTAGACACCCTCCGCTGAGCCTGAACCCGGTCCACGCAACAAATCGACCTCTCCTGAGGTGAGCTTGTCCATCGCTTCAGTGGGCAAAATGCTCCGGCACGATGTGGGAAGAGAGAACACCAACTCTTCGGGCGCAGCAGGCGCGGTGTCGACCTCTTCGGGCGTCTCGTCCACGACAATCACTTCGTCGCCCCCGCCCATTGCACACCCAGATAGGGCGAGAAGACCAATGGAGACAAGAGAAAGCAGCCGCCGGGCTCGCTGATTCGGGCTCATGGGCGTTTTTCCTCTCTTGGCCCGAAAGTATAGGGCTCTGGGCTGACGACACGCCGATAGGGCAACTAGCCTGGGAGGGTGAGTGATCTGTCGCGCGAGCCTCTTTCCCAGCTCCACCAGCAACTCCTCGCGGGAGAGATGACGGCCAGTGAACTTACTCGCGAGTCGCTGGAGGCGATTGAGCGGGACAACCCCGAGGTGGGGGCTCTCGTCCACATCGACGCTGAGTACGCGATGGCCCGCGCTGAGCTGATTGACCGCGAGGGATACAGCCCGAGCAGCTCGCCTCTGCGTGGCCTGCCCACTGCCGATAAGGACCTCACTCGCCGGGTGGGAATGCCCACAAAGTACGGGTCGCGGACGCGGGAGCGCCGTCCCGTGGATCTCGAGTCCGACGAAATGGCTCGCTGGGTCGACGACGTGGGTGCGGTCAGTGTGGGAAAAACGGCGACCAGTGAATTCGGCATGGCCGGATACACCGAGCCCGCCCTTCACGGCCCCGTTCGCAACCCCCGAAACCCCAGTCGGGGTGTGGGGGGATCGAGCGGCGGAGCCGCCGCCGCGGTCGCGTCAGGGTTCTTTTCGTTCGCCCCAGGTTCCGATGGCGGAGGGTCTATTCGCATTCCTGCGCTCGCCTGCGGCATCGTCGGCTGGAAACCTTCGCGTGGATTGATTCCGGCGGGGTCGGGATTGGAATCGCCTGCGGGACTCGCCGTGCCGGGGTTGCTCACACGCAGTGTGGCGGATCTCTCCCTGATTGCCCCAGAGCTTCAGCGCGGGGGCTGGGAGTGGGCTACTCACGCACCGAGTGAAGACACCCGTCCTCTTCGGACCATCGGTGTGACCTCCGAATCCCCGTGGCCCACCGAGTGGGGGATTGCCCCCAGCCCCGACGCTTCGGCCGCCGTGGAGGTCGCCAAGGACGCGCTTTCTTCCGCAGGTTGCGACGTGATAGAGATCGAGTGGCAGCCGGATCGTCAGTATCACGAGCACTTCCTCACCGTGTGGGCGGTGACGGCGGCTGCGATTGATGTGGCTCCTGAGGATGAGTCCCTCCTCGAGCCACTCACGCGCTATCTCAGAGACCACGCCCGCACGATCACTTCGGTGGACTTCTCTCGTGCTTTGGTGCGCCTTAAAGAGTTTGAACGCGACACCATTCGCGCCTTCTCCACCGTTGACGCAGTGCTCACCCCGGGTTTAGCGTTCTCGCCCCCCGAGATTGGGTTCTTTGACCCCGACCCGGAGGTGAACTTCCGACAGCAGGTGGAGTTCACGCCGTGGACAAGCTTTGTCAACGTGGCGGGGCTTCCCGCCGTGGTGCAACCCACCTCTGAAGACCGTGATGGCCTGCCGATGGGGGTTCAACTCATCGGCCGACCCGGAGCCGACAGCGCCCTCATTTCTCTGGCGCTCACTTTCGAAGCGGAAATCGACCGCTAGGGCGTGCTACTCGAGTGCGCCGAAGACGGTGGCCGCATCACGGGTGAGCTCTTCGGAGCTTCCCGCCGAGTTGGTGGAGCCCACCCACAGCTTGCAGCTGGTTTCAGCGAGCGAGCTGGGGCAGGGGGTGTCGACGATGAAGTGCGATTCGTTGGCGATGTATTCACCCGAGATGTTGGAGCTTGACGATTCCAGCTTCCACAGCTGACCCCCGCCCAAGGCCGTCTGAGAGTCCGAGACACCCCCGAGGAGAGTTTCCACTTCCGCCATCGCTTCGGTGGAGAGGATCGCCATCGTCGTGGTGGAGCTGAACTCCGGTGGGAGATACCACGTGCAGGAGATGCGCAAGTCTTTGCGAACCTCGGCCAGAAGGGCGACTAGGTCTTGGTTGGTCGTGCCATAGCCGTAACCATCGGCTGAGATGTCGCCTTCAGACACGCGACCTTCTTCGGTAAACGCAACAACTTGAGCGTCTGAATACATGGTGTCGCAGGTGGGAACGGGCCCGCGCTCGGGTGTCACCTCCGCTGTTTCTGCCTCGGCGCCCTCCGTGGTGGCCTCTTCTGTAGCCCCGGCGTCGGGTTGTTCAGAAACCTCTGCGGTGGGTTCGGTGTCTTCACCGGCCAGCCCACCCACGAGACCATCGAGAGCCTGGCAGGCGCTCAAAGTCAGCGCCAAGGCGCCAACGACCACTGCTCGAGTGACGAGGGAAAACGACATCCGACCGACCCTTTCCTTCGCGGTTGCGCTTGTGTCTCTCAGCCTACGCGAGAAGCCACTTCATCCCAGTAGCGCTCCACGAGTGCCGGATTCTTTCCGGCAGGGTGAATCGGGGCATAGGGGTTCAGCCCATCGAAGTAGGTGCCGTTGTCGACCCCCAGCTCAGGGGTGTCCACTAGGTGCACCAGCGGCGCTGCCCCCGCAGGAACACTGATTTGCAGAGGGCGGGAGAGCTTTAACAGCCGCCGTGCGGCGGGGGTGTCGGGGCCAAAGTTGCTCGCGACATAGCCGGGGTGCACGGGGTAGCTCTCTAAGCCGCTGCGCTGGGCCAGGCTCTTCGCGTAGAGCAGCACACCCAACTTGGCGTCGGCGTAGGCGGGCCATCCTCCGCGGAAAGGTCGACGCTCGTAATTGACATCCGAGGTGTTCACCCGGCCGACTCGGTGCATAAGCGACGAGGTGTGAACGATGCGCCCTGATCTCTCTGCGAGCTCTCCCAAGAGAGCTTCGGTGAGAACCACGGAGCCCAGCACGTTGCACTGCAGGGTGAGTTCGTATCCGTCGGCACTGATTTCCCGCGAGGTCATGATGCCCCCGGCGTTATTGACCAACACATCCACTTGGCGCATCGTGTCCAAAATGTCGCGGGCGAGCGTGCGTACTTGGTCGAGGTGGTCAAAATCAGCAACAAAAGGGTCCCCACCGATGCGTTGTGCCACCTCGTGGGTGCGCTGAGGATCCCTACCTGCCACCGCGACGCGCCACCCACGCCTGGCGAGCTCGCGCGCGGTTTCCGCGCCGATTCCCGAGCTTGCGCCCGTGACTACTGCAACTCGCCGCACCACTTCAGTCTGTCCTAACCGCGCGTGCGGCGAAAGTCGCGCCGTGTTAGCTCAGGCGCTCCCGCACAGCGTCAAATTCACGGCGAATCGCACTGGGCAACTTGGACCCAAGGGCGCCGAGGTATTCCGCAGCATTCTCCACGTCCTTTGCGACCAGTTCGGGGTTGACCGTCAGTAATCCCTCGAGCTTCTCGGTGGAGAGCTCGAGCCCTTCCTGGTCGATATCGCTCGGGTGGGGGAGTAAACCGACTGGCGTGTCGGCGGCGGCAACCGATCCTTCGATGCGCTCGACCATCCACTTCACCACGCGAATGTTGTCGCCAAAGCCAGGCCAAATGAAGCGTCCGTTCTCGTCTTTTTGGAACCAGTTCACTTGGAAAATCCGCGGGGTGCGGCCGCCGGCGCGCAGTTTCTCGCCCATGCCCAACCAGTGGTTGATGTAGTCACCGAGGTGGTAGCCCAAGAACGGCAGCATCGCGAAGGGGTCACGACGGACCACCCCGACAGTTCCTTCTGCCGCAGCAGTTTGCTCAGACGCGATGGTGGAGCCAATGAAGACACCGTGTGACCAATCGCGGGCTTCGACGACCAGAGGGACGGTGGTGGCGCGCCGACCACCGAAAATGATTCCGTCAATGGGCACACCTTCGGGCTCATCCCAGTCCTCTGCGAGGATCCCACACTGGTCAATCGCCACCGTAAAGCGCGCGTTGGGGTGAGCGGCGGGTTCGCCCGAGTCGGGGTTGTGGCGCTCACCCTTCCAGTTGGTGAGCCCCTGAGGGGTCTCCTTGGACATTCCCTCCCACCACACATCGCCGTCTTCTGTCACGGCGACGTTCGTGAAGATGGTGTTTCCCCACAGGGTGTCCATCGCAACCGGGTTGGTTTTGTGCGAGGTGCCGGGTGCAACCCCGAAGAATCCTGCTTCGGGGTTGATTGCGCGCAGGCGTCCGTCCGACCCGATTCCGAGCCACGCAATGTCATCCCCGAGGGTTTCGATCTGCCACCCCTCCAACGTCGGTTGCATCATGGCGAAGTTGGTTTTGCCGCAGGCGCTGGGGAACGCAGCGGCGAAGTGGTAGCGCTTGCCCTGGGGGCTTGTCACCCGCACGAGCAACATGTGCTCAGCCAACCAGCCTTCGTCTTTCGCCATCGCTGATGCGATGCGCAGCGCGAAGGCTTTCTTGGGCAGTAGCGCGTTGCCTCCGTAAGCGGAGCCGAACGACCAGATTTCCCGGGACTCGGGGAAGTGGGAGATGTATTTGGTGTGGTTGCACGGCCAGGCTACATCCTGCTCGCCCGGCTGCAGCGGAGCACCGACCGTGTGGGCGCACTTCACCCAATCCGCACCGTCCTCGATGCGCGAGAGAACCTCGTTGCTCACCCGCACCATCAAGTGAAGGCTGGTGACGACGTAGGGGGAGTCGGTTATCTGAACTCCGAAGCGGGCCATGGGGGAGTTGATGGGGCCCATCGAGAAGGGGACGACGTAGAGGGTGCGCCCGGCCATGGCGCCATCCATGAGCTCGAGGAGGGTGGTGCGCATCTCGACGGGATCGACCCAGTTATTGGTGGGCCCTGCGTCTTTCTTCTTTTCCGAGCACACGAACGTCCGCGACTCGACGCGGGCGACATCCTCGGGGTTGCTGCGGGCGACGAAGCTATAGGGGCGCAGGTCGGGGTTGAGCGCCTCAATGGTCCCCTGTTGACGCATGAGTTCAATGAGCTCGTGGCGCTCCCGCGTCGAACCGTCACACCACACGATGGCTTCGGGCGCAAGCACTTCGGCCCAGGTGTTCACCCACTGGCTCACACTCTCGGGGCGGACGTGTGTGGTGTGGGTGGGGGAGTCAACGAGGAGTGTCATCGTGGCGCCTTTCGTAAAAATCTGGCCGTATCACCAGTATTCGTCAAGGTATGACCCGAATTGTGACCAATTCTGGTGTCAAAAACATGAAAAGTTGCGCTATTGTCATGAAATGCCTTCCTCAGACGTTCTTGGACAACGCATCCGACATTTCCGCACCCAAAAGGGCCTCACCCTCGAACAACTCGGCCAGCGCCTGGGCGTGACCGCGAGCCAGGTGTCCCTGCTCGAAACAGGGAAGCGCGAAGCGAAGCTCTCCGTGGTCTCCACCATCGCCGAGCACTTGGGGGTGCCGATTGCTCAACTGCTCGACGAAACCCCGCCGAGTAAGCGGGCGGCACTGGAGCAGCGATGGAAGCGCGTCACCCAACAGCCGCTCTATCACTCGCTCGGACTGCCCGAACCTCGGGTGAGTAAGACGATGAGCGATGACCTGCTCGAGACCATGACCGGGTTGTATGAAGAAATTTGGCGCCGTGAAGAAATGGCGCTCGCGACCCCCGAAGAAGCCCGCCGGGCCAACACGGAGTTGCGTCATCGGATGCGGGCGAAAAACAACTACCTGGGGGATCTGGAGACACTCGCGGAAGACCTCGTGGCCACCAGCGGTCACGACTCGGGTGCGATCACCCACCGTGAAGTGGAGTTGATGGCAAAAAGCCTGGGCTTTGAATTAGTCCACGTTGGTGACCTTCCGAAAACTGCTCGTTCTGTGACCGATATGGAAAACGGTCGCATTTATTTGCCGCCCGCATCGATTCCTGGCGGGCACGGCCTGCGCTCCATGGCGCTTCAGGCCCTCGCCCACCAGATTCTCCAACACCCCGTACCCACCACGTACGAGGACTTCTTGCAGCAGCGGCTGGAAATCAACTACTTCGCAGCGGCCTGTTTGATGCCGCAGTCGAAAGCGGTGGAGTTTTTACAGTCGGCCAAGAAGGAGCGCAACATTGCGGTAGAAGACTTCCGCGACGCCTTCGGCGTTACCCACGAAGCCGCGTCATTGCGCTTTACCAACCTCGCGACCGAGTTCCTCGACATTCGCCTTCACTTCCTCCGAGTGGACGACGACGGCGCGGTGTTGAAAGCCTACGAAAATGACGGGCTTGCCCTGCCTACCGACGTCACCGGCGCGACCGAAGGTCAGATTGTGTGTCGGAAGTGGAGTGCGCGGCAAGCGTTCATCCGCACCAACCGCACCACCGAGTACTACCAATACACCGACACCCCAGAGGGCACCTTCTGGGAGTCCACCCAAATTGGGACAGGTACCTCAGACGAGTTCTCGATCACCGTGGGGGTGGCCTTTGATGATGCCAAGTGGTTCCGTGGCCGAGACACCGAAACCCGCCACCACTCGACTTGTCCCGATAAAGAATGCTGTCGTCAGCCTGCCAATGATCTGCGCAGTAAATGGCAGGGCAAAGCGTGGGCATCGGCTCGCCTGCACGCCCACGCGCTCTCGCCCTTACAGGGCGGAACGTTCCCGGGCGTGGGCGACGTCGAATTGTTTGAATTTCTCGAGCGGCACGAACAGCCCGACTCGGATGGTGCTGGCTCCTAAAAAGTGCCCCCAGTAGGATTCGAACCTACGGCCTTCTGCTCCGGAGGCAGACGCTCTATCCCCTGAGCTATGGGGGCCCAGGTCCGCATTTAGGGTACACGCTTCGATGTGTCGGGGCCGGTGGCCTCGTTAGGATGGTGCGTTGTGGACCCCGCCGCTCTCGCTCAGCGCATCGCCCTGCTAACCAACCGTTTTATCGACGGCACGTCAGCAGCGGGAGCTCACCAGGTCGGACCCGACGATGTCGCGTTGGAGCGGCCCAAAAAAGCCGAATTTGGTGACTGGGCCACCTCGATTGCGCTGAAGCTGGCCGGCCCCTTATCGATGGCCCCCCGAGACATTGCCGCCTCACTGCACGAACTGCTGGTGGGCATAGACGGCGTGGCGTCAGTGGACATTGCCGGCCCCGGATTTCTCAACATCACCCTCGATGCCGGCGCCTTGGGAGAAATCGCCCACACCATCGTCACCGACGGCGAGAAATACGGCCACAACGACTCCCTCGCGGGGCTCACCATCAACCTAGAGTTTGTCTCGGCTAATCCGACCGGCCCACTCCACATCGGCCACACCCGCTGGGCCGCGTTAGGCGACTCTCTGGCGAGAGTGCTCCGAGCATCCGGCGCTTCTGTCACCAGTGAGTTCTACATCAACGACCAGGGCTCCCAAATGGACGTGTTTGGTGAGTCGGTCCTCGCCCGCGCGTTGGGCAAAGAGTTGCCCGAGAACGGCTACCCGGGCAGTTACGTGGACGAGTTGGGTAAAGCCGTCTTAGAAGAGTTTCCCGAGCTCGCGACGATGCCGCACGACGAAGCGGTGGTGTGTGCGCGAGAGTGCGCATATCAGGAGCAACTCGAGGCCATTCAGGAGTCTCTGGCGCAGTTCAACGTGCACTTTGACGTGTGGTTTTCCGAGCGTCAGCTGCACGTGATGGACACGGCCGAGGGTAAGAGCCTGATTGACCAATCCGTCGATCGCTTGCGCGAACAGGGACACGTGTTCGATGAGGATGGCGCGGTGTGGGTGCGCACCACCGACTTTGGGGATGACAAAGACCGCGTGATCCGCCGTGCCAACGGGGTCTACACCTACTTCGCTGCCGACGCCGCCTACTACCTCTCCAAGCGCGACCGTGGGTTTGGGCTCACCATCTATTTGCTGGGCGCTGACCACCACGGATACGTCCACCGTTTGAAAGCACTCGCGGGCGCTGCCGGCAACGACCCCGACAAAGACATCGAAGTGCTCATCGGTCAACTGGTGAGTGTCAATGGTGCGCGGCTGTCCAAGCGCGCGGGCAACATCATCGAACTCGATGACTTGCGCAACTGGTTGGGAACCGACGCTCTGCGCTATTCACTCGGGCGTTACCCGGCAGACTCCCCGCTCACCATTGAGCCGGATGTGTTGCTCAGCCACAGCAACGACAACCCCGTGTTCTACGTTCAATACGCCCACGCCCGCACCCACCAGGTGGCACGCAACGCTCAGGCGGCAGGAATCACGGGCGAAGCATTCGATTCCTCCCAGCTCTCCCACCCCAGTGAAGCGGAACTCTTGGCCGCGCTCGCGGATTACCCCCGTGTCGTCGCACAAGCCGCAGCGCTGCGTGAGCCCCACCGTGTGGCGAGATTCCTCGAAGACCTCTCCGGTAGTTACCACCGTTGGTACGACGCCTGCCGAGTCACCCCGAAGGGTGACGACCCCGTTGAAGCGGTTCACCACGCTCGTCTGATTCTGAACCAGGCAACCGGCCAGGTGCTTGCAAACGGTCTGGGGTTATTGGGGGTTTCCGCGCCCGAGCGGATGTAAGTTTCGCGGGTTTTCCTCTCCCGATATCCTGGGGGAAGGCTTCAGGGGCCAATCCGGGTCCGCTCGTCGAATCTCACGTCTAATCAGATGGTCGAAGGAGTGTGCAATGGCTTCCTCGACGCTTGCCCCTGCCTGGCTGGAGGTGCCCTCTGACCTCGACGCCCTCGACCCGCGACTGTGGCCAGCCACCGCCCGGCGGTTCGAGAACGGTGAAGTGTCCTTCGGGGGCGTCACTGCTTCTCAGCTCATCGAACAGTTTGGCTCGCCTCTGTATGTCGTCGACATTGACGTGCTTCGCCAGCGCGCCCAAATGGTGCGCGACACCCTCAGTGGCGCGCTCGCGCGTGAGAGCCGGCGCGCCCACGTGTACTACGCCACCAAGTCACTGCTGACCGCCGATGTGGTGCGTGCACTCGCCGATGAGGGCCTCGGTTTTGATGCCTCCACCTTGGGTGAGCTCGAGTGGGTGCTCGCCAGTGGTGTCGACCCCGCGCGCATCGAGTTTCAGGGCAACAACAAGTCTCTCGCCGAGATTCACCGTGCGCTCGAGGTGGGGGTCGGAGCGGTCGTGGTGGATAGCGAATGGGAGGCGCGCCGTCTCGCCGAAGTGAGTGAGAAGCTCGGCCGCACCCAACGGGTGATGATCCGGGTGAACTCCGGAGTCCACGCGGGAACCCACGAGTACTTGGCGACCGCGCGCGAAGACCAGAAATTCGGCATTGCCCGCAACGATCTGGCCTCAGTCGTCGACATTATTGCGGCGGCGACCCACCTGGAATTGGTGGGCCTGCATTCCCACATCGGATCTCAAATCGTGTCGCCCTATGGGTTCATCGAAGCCGCTAACCGTCTGTTAGTTGAATACGAGAAGCTTCAGGGTCAGCACCCCCTGGACACGCTCAACCTTGGTGGGGGTTTCGCCATTCCTTACACGCCCACTGACCCCGAGAGCAACCTCGAAGAGATTGCGCTCGCGCTGGGTCGCACCTTGGATGAATGGGCCGAGAGGGGTGTGGCGCCTTCCGTGATTTCTTTCGAGCCCGGTCGCATCATTTCAGGACCCGCCGGCGTGACGCTCTACACCGTGGGCACCACCAAGCAGGTGATTGTGGGTGAGGGGTCTGAGGTGGACACCCGTTTATATGTGAGCGTCGATGGCGGCATGAGTGACAACCTCCGTACGTCGCTCTATGGCGCCCACTACACCGTGAGACTGGCGAATCGAGCTTCTGATGCATCGCCCGCGCTAGTGCGGGTGGTCGGTAAACACTGTGAGAGTGGAGACATTCTGGTCTCCGATGATTATCTGCCGGGGGATGTCACCCCGGGTGATGTGTTGATGGTCGCCCAGACGGGCGCGTATTGTCACTCACTCTCGAGCAACTACAACGCGGTGGGTCGCCCCGCGTTAGTGGTGGTGGAGGGTGGCGAAGCGCGAGTGTCGCTGAAAGCAGAAAGCGTTGATGACGTGTTGTCACGAGATGTTGGATTGGCCATCGGGCCTGGAGCACCGGGGAGGGTGTAGGTGCGCGAAAACTACAGAAACTTGAAGGTCGCCGTCTTGGGTGGTGGGACCGTGGGTTCCGAAGTCGCCCACCGCCTGCTGGTGAACCGCGAAGAGTTGGGTCGGCGGATCGGCGCCGAGCTCGATTTGATTGGCGTGGCCGTGCGCGACACCTCCAAGTCGCGACGGACCTCGATTCCCAAGAAACTTCTCACCACTGACGCGCGTTCGCTCGTGGTGTCGGCGGACATTGTGGTCGAACTGATGGGCGGTATTGAGCCCGCCCGCGAGCTCATCTTGTTGGCGCTGGAATCTGGCGCCGATGTGATCACCGCGAACAAAGCCTTGCTCGCGGCCCACGGACCGGAACTGTTTGATGCCGCCGCGAAGGTGGGGGCGCAGCTCTATTACGAAGCTGCGGTGGCCGGTGCCATTCCGATTATTCGACCGCTGCGGGATTCACTCGCCGGTGACGAAGTCCACCGCATTCTCGGCATTGTCAATGGCACGACCAACTTCATCCTCGATTTGATGGACACCACCGGTGAGTCGATGGAACAGGCGCTCGCCACCGCGACGGACTTGGGCTACGCCGAAGCTGACCCGACTGCCGACATTGGTGGCTACGACGCCCAACAAAAGGCGGCTCTGCTCGCCCAATTGGCGTTCCACACCGCCATTCCGCTGGATGAGGTGGGTCGTGAGGGCATCACAGAAATCACCCTCGAACAGGTGAACCAGGCGAAGCAGGCCGGATATGTCATCAAACTTCTTGCGATTTGTGAACGTATCGCCCTGCCCGAAGGAGGCTTCGGGGTGTCGGTGCGGGTTCACCCCACCCTGGTTCCCCGCACCCACCCGCTCGCTGCCGTGCACGGCGCGAACAACGCGGTTTTTGTGGAAGCCGAAGCCGCCGGGTCACTCATGTTCTATGGCGCCGGTGCGGGCGGTCCCGAAACGGCGTCCGCGGTACTCGGTGACATCGTCTCCGCGGCTCGACGTCACGTTGTAGGTGGTCCGGGCGTGGGCGAATCCACCCACGCCGACTTGCCCGTTGTCGACCCCGGTCTGGTGCCCACCCGCTACCAAATCTCGCTCAGTGTCACCGACCAGCCCGGAGTTTTGGCGACGATCGCCTCGATTTTCTCGGAGGCGGGTGTCAGCGTCGAAACGCTCAGCCAGTCCACCCCGCACGACGCAGTGGGTGAGTCGCAGACCGCTACGCTGGTCATCCAGACCCATCAGGCCAGTGAGGCCGATTTGTCTGGGACAGTGGAAAAGTTGGCGTCCAGTCCAGTAGTGCACCAGGTTGCTGGTGTGGTGAGAGTCGAAGGGTAGTTCCAGGTGGCAAGTCAGTGGCGCGGAGTCATCCGGGAGTACTTCGACCGGTTGGATGTGAGCGACAAAACCCCGATTATTACCCTCGGCGAGGGGGGCACCCCACTGGTGCCCGCGCCGGCGCTCTCGCGTCGCACCGGCCTCGACGTGTACGTCAAATTTGAAGGCATGAACCCGACCGGTTCGTTCAAAGACCGCGGCATGACGATGGCCATTTCCAAAGCCATGGAACACGGCGCGAAAGCAGTCATTGCCGCCTCCACGGGAAACACCTCGGCATCCGCCGCGGCCTATGCTGCGTGGGCGGGCATCACCTCAGCCGTGTTAGTGCCCGATGGCAAAATCTCGATGGGCAAGCTCTCTCAAGCCGTCGCCCACAACGCCAAAATCATTCAGATCGAGGGCAACTTCGACGACTGTCTCGACATTGCGCGCGACCTTGCTGCCGACTACCCGGTGCACCTGGTGAACTCGGTCAACAACGACCGTATCGAGGGCCAAAAAACAGCTTCGTACGAGGTCGTCGAGGTGTTGGGTCGCGCCCCCGACTTCCACTTCCTGCCGGTGGGCAACGCTGGAAACTACACGGCCTATCACCGCGGCTACCGTGAGGAAGCCGATCGTGGCGCGATCGATCGTCTGCCTCGGATGTTCGGATTCCAAGCCGCGGGCTCGGCTCCCATTGTCCATGGCGAGCGAGTGACCCAGCCAGAAACGATCGCCAGTGCGATTCGAATCGGCAACCCCGCGTCGTGGGAGCTCGCCTTGGCTGCACAACAAGACACCGACGGCTACTTCGGCGCAATCACCGACGAAGGCATTCTCGCGGCCCACCGTCTGCTCTCGAATGAGGTCGGCATCTTTGTCGAGCCGGCCTCCGCGATTAGTGTGGCGGGCCTTTTGGAGCGCGCCGAAGCGGGCGCCCTACCCAAGGGAGCCACCGCGGTACTCACGGTGACCGGGCACGGTTTGAAAGACCCCCAATGGGCGCTGAAAACCGAAGACGGTTCTGAAGTCTCGCCGGTGAAGGTGCCTGTCGACGTGGAGAAGGTGGCCGAAGTGTTGGGCATGGTCAAGGAGGCTAAGTGAGCGCGCAGAGCCTCGTCGGGCGCCGAGTAAAGGTCTCCGTCCCCGCGACCACGGCCAACCTGGGTCCAGGTTTTGACACCCTCGGTATGGCGCTCACCATTTACGACGAGCTCGAAGTGGAAGCGACCTCTGGGTCTTCAGTCAGTGTCGAGGTTCACGGAGTCGGGGAGGGCGAGGTTCCCACCGATGAGACGAACCTGGTGGCCCGCTCTCTCATTTACGCACTCGAGCAGCTGGGCCAACCTGTTCCCGGTTTGAAGCTTGTCGCCCACAATTCCATCCCGCACGGACGAGGGGTCGGCTCCTCCGGTGCGGCCATCGTCGCTGGCGTGATGGCGGCAAAGGGTTTACTCGAGGGCATCGTGGAGGTGAGTGAAGAGGAACTTCTTCGAATCGCCACCGACCTCGAGGGACACCCCGACAACATTGCCCCCTCACTCTTTGGTGGACTCACCATTGCGTGGATGGCCGAGGGCCACCCCCGCTCCAAGAAACTTGCGGTTCACCGCGGCGTCTCGCTCATGGTGGCGATCCCCCACGAGTCGACCATGTCGACCCAGTTGGCACGGTCGCTGCAGCCAGAGACCGTTCCCCACCAGGACGCCATCTTCAACCTTTCGCGCGCGGCGCTGCTGATTGCAGCGCTGCTGGATAGCCCTGAGCTGTTGTTTGAGGCAACCGAAGACAAACTGCACCAGAATTACCGCGCTCGTGCGATGCAGGACACCGATGCCTTGATTAAGGCGCTACGCAAGAAGGGTCTAGCCGCCGTCGTCAGTGGCGCCGGCCCGTCGGTGTTGGTCCTCTGTAATGACCCGGCGCAACGGTTGGACGCGGAAGCAGTGGTCGAGGCGACCCAGAAGGGTCAATGGGACTGCCGAATGCTCACCGTCGATGAGCGTGGTGCTACAGTAGAGACACTTCCGGCGCTCGCCGACTAAACCCAGTTAGCACTCCGGAATTCTCACCGGCCACCGGGAAACGGCGTCATCGCATGCGATACGCGCCTCTCTCGGAATCGTCAGTCGACAGCAGTACTCGTCGAGGACACCCGGCCGGCACCGAGAAACACAAAGACTCACTATCTGTGAAGGAGAAACACACAGTGGAGAACGACAACATCGAGTCTGAGGCTGCAGTGGCCGACGACAAGCCCACCCGCCGACCCTCGCGTCGAGCAAAGACCGACGCGGTGGTTAGCCCTGAGGCGGTAGCAGCCGCCGAGGAGACGACCGAGGAAAAACCCAAGCGTGCGCCGCGCACCCGTCGCGGCGCTGACGCAGAGAAAGCCGACGCCCAGGCTCCCGCCGAGGCGGATGCTCCGGCAGAGGACAGTGGCAACGATGACCAGGCAGAGTCCGACGGCAACGGCCGTGGACGCGGCCGTGGACGCGGCCGTGACCGCCGCCGTGGACGCCAGTCGGGCGACGACGTCGATCCCGAAATCAGCGATGATGACGTCCTGATCCCGATCGGGGGCATCCTCGACGTGCTCGACAACTACGCTTTCGTGCGCACCACCGGTTACCTCCCCGGCCCCACCGACATTTACGTTTCGCTCGGCCAGGTGAAGAAATACAACCTGCGCAAGGGTGACGCTGTTATCGGCTCGATCCGCCAACCGCGCGAGGGTGAACTCCAGGGCCGCCAGAAGTACAACGCATTGGTCTCAGTCGACACCATCAACGCCCAGAGCATCGAAGACGCCCAGAAGCGCCCGGAGTTCGCCCAAATGACCGCGGTGCACCCCACTAAGCGCCTCCCGGTTGCCGGTGGTTCGGGTGTGAAAGCGCTCGGTCTGGTCGACCTCTTCGCCCCCCTGGCAATGGGCCAGCGCGGAATCATTGTGGCCCCGCCGAAGTCGGGTAAGTCGACCATGGTCCAGCGTCTCGCGGAAGCTGTCGCGGAAAACCACCCCGACGTGCACCTCATGGTTGTGCTGGTGGATGAGAACCCCGAGACCGTCACCGAGTTGCAGCGCAGTGTCAAGGGAGAGGTCATTGCCTCCACCTTCGACCGCCCCGCAGACGACCACACCACAATCGCCGAGCTCGCCATTGAGCGTGCGAAGCGACTGGTCGAGCTTGGTCACGACGTCGTCGTCATTTTCGATTCGATTACCCGTCTCGCCCGCGCCTACCAGCTCACCGGCACCCACTCCCGCGGAAGCGGACAGGCCGATGCCGCGTGGCTCTACCCCACCAAGAAGCTCGTCGGCTCCGGTCGTCAGGTTGAAGGCGGCGGTTCGCTGACCGTCCTGGGTACTTTGCTGGCCGACACCGGTCAGGCGATCGACGACTCTGTCGCCCACGAAGTGTCGCAACTCGCTACCGTCGAGCTTCACCTCAGCGAGGAAGCCTCGCGCGGTCGCCTGTTCCCGCCGATTGACGTGGTCCGCTCGGGAACCAGCCGTGACGAAGCACTCCTGGGTGCGAAGAGCGCCACCGTGTTGGACGAGTTCCGTCGCCAGGCACTCGGCGCCTCCGAGGTGGAGGTGCTCAACCACCTGATTGAGATTGCGAACAAGGCGTCGGACACTGACGCCATGGTTGACGCCATCAAGCAGGGAAGCCCGGCGTTTAGCCGCCGCGGATAATCTCCATGCTGGATTCGATTGACCAGTTGGTCGCCGAGCACGGCCAGTTGCAGCAGCAACTGGCCGACCCGGCTGTCCACCAAAACCCCGGGTTAGCGAAGAAACTCAACCGTCGCTACCTCGAACTCGATCGAATCGTCGGCGCCCACCAGAACCTCCAGTCGTTAATGGACGACTTGGAGGCCACCAAAGAGTTGGCGTCAGAAGATGCGTCGTTGGCGGACGAGATTCCCGCTTTAGAAGCGAGCATCGAGGAAGCCCAGGCCACTCTTCGAGCGCTGCTCATTCCGCGCGACCCCGATGATGGCCGCGACGTCATCATGGAAATCAAAGGCGGCGAAGGCGGCGAAGAATCGGCGCTATTTGCTGCCGACTTGTTGCGAATGTATTTGCACTACGCAGAATCTCGCGGCTGGAAAACCGAACTGCTCGATTCGACGGAGAGCGATCTCGGCGGATACAAGAATGTCCAGGTCGCCATCAAATCGTCTTCTGCCGACCCCGACCAGGGTGTGTGGGCGAGGTTGAAATACGAGGGTGGCGTGCACCGCGTGCAGCGTGTGCCGGCGACAGAATCCCAGGGCCGTATTCACACCTCCACCACGGGTGTGCTGGTGTTTCCGGAAGTCGATGAGCCGGAAGAAATCGACATCAACCAAAACGACCTCAAAATCGATGTCTACCGCTCCAGTGGTCCGGGAGGACAGTCGGTGAACACCACCGACTCGGCAGTGCGCATCACCCACCTTCCCAGTGGCATCGTCGTGTCGATGCAGAACGAAAAGTCTCAGCTGCAAAACCGCGAAGCGGCCATGCGCGTGTTGCGCGCGCGACTGTTGGCCAAGCAGCAGGAAGAACTGCAAGCCCAAGCCCAGGATGCGCGCAAGAGCCAGATTCGCGGCATGGATCGTTCAGAGCGCATTCGCACCTACAACTTCCCCGAAAACCGCATCGCCGATCACCGCACCGGTTTCAAGGCCTACAACCTCGACCAGGTGATGAATGGTGCTCTTGACCCGATTATCGACTCCTGTGTCCAGGCTGATGAAGAGGCCAGGCTCCAGGAATTAGGCGAATAACGTGACGCAGGGACTGCGCACCCTGCTCGATCAGGCCATCACAGAACTCACCGAGGCCGGGGTGGCCTCACCCGAAGCTGACGCGTGGTCCATGGCGACCGCGGTGGTAGGACGTGGTCGTGGAGAGCTACACGCCGCACTGATTGTCGGCGACGTGGCGCTCAGCGAGGGTGAATCGGGTCTGTTTGCTCAGATGCTTCGCCGGCGCATTGACCGGGAGCCTCTGTGGCACATCACCGGACGAGCGCCTTTTCTCGACATGGAGCTAGCGGTTGGGAGGGGAGTGTTTATGCCCCGACCCGAGACCGAACTGGTCGCCCAGACGGCCATTTCGGAGGCTCAGCTGATGCATACGGCATCTGGCGTTGTGCGCGTGGTGGACTTGTGTTCGGGTTCGGGTGCGCTGGCAATTGCTCTCGCCCGGGCGGTTCCCCACTCCCAGGTTGTTGCAGTGGAAGTGTCGGCTGACGCCGAGGGTTTTCTGCGCAACAACGTGGCCCAGTGGGCAGCGGAGCGAGTGGAAGTCCTCCGTGGTGACGTAGCGCGCATGCTTGAGCACCCGTGGAGGGGGAGCGTCGACCTCGTCGTCAGCAATCCCCCCTACCTCCTTCCCGGGGAAGAGTTGGATCTGGAAACGCGAGACTTTGACCCCCACCTCGCGCTCTTTGGCGGGGAAGACGGGCTCGATGTCATCCGTGAAGTCATCTCGGCGTCCTCCGCCATCCTTCGACCAGGCGGAGTGCTGGTGATGGAACACGGAGTTGATCAGGGCGCTGCCATCGCTGAGTTGCTTGCCGGAGACGGTTTTATGGCCATCTCGACTGAGCGAGATTTGGTGGGGCGAGATCGTTTCACCCGCGCGACGAAGCGCTAAGCCCGCGAGCGGGCAAAGCGCTCGACTAACTCCTTGAGGTCTTGTGCCCTGTAGTTCGGTGAGAACCACTCACCGGTGATGCCGAGGCTTTCCGCACCGCGGATGTTTTCCGGCATGTCATCAATAAACAAAGTGTCCTCTGCGCGGTGGCCCAGCGCATCGACGGCGTTGCGAAACACCTGCGGTTCGGGTTTGCGCGCGAAGAAGTGGGCTGTGGCATAGAGGTGTTCGCCAAAGACCGGGACGAGCTCTGGGGCGATTGTGCGGAGGTTCTCACCAATCAGCGCCCCGTTGTTGGTGAGTAGCGCGACGCTGCCCAGTGTGGCGGCATGTGCGGCAACTTCGATGATGTCGTGCCGTGGAACCATCGCCTCTCGACGGTTCTCTAGCCACGTCTCAACGCCCAGTTCCGCGCCGAGCGCGGTGTTCACGCGGGCGAGATACTCGGCTCCGGTGGGCGGGTCGCCTTTTTCTGCTTTCCATTCGCCCTCGTCGTGCCACCACCGGCGGCGAAGTTCGTGAAAATCGTGCCCCGTGAGGTCTGTGAGACCATGCATACGAACACGCCAGTTGTAGTCGTAGAGGACGTTGTCCATATCGAAAAGGAAAAGCATCCTCTCCAGCCTATGTCCCGGTTACTACACTGAAACTGATGGCGACCCTCTTCGATGTCCGCGACGAACACTATGTGTTGACGGGCCTTCACCAAGCCCACGCCGCGGCCTCCCGTGGTGAGGTCGTCGTGGTTCCCACCGACACGGTGTACGGGCTGGCGGTGTGTCCCAAAGTCGCAGGCGCGGTCGACCGTGTCGTTGCGCTCAAAGGGCGAGGTCGAGACATGGCCCCGCCCATTCTGACGGCCCAGCTCGACCAGGCCACGCCCTTCGTCGCCGAGGGGGCGCTCAACGAGGCGGTGCTCTCACTTGCCCAACATTTCTGGCCGGGTGCCCTGACCATTGTTCTGCCTATCAACCCCGACCTCGGTGCGGATATCGGGCAAACTCCCGGGACTGTGGCGGTACGCAGCCCCGACCATCCCGCACTCCTCGAACTGTTACGCATCCACGGACCATTGGCAGTGACTAGTGCCAACCGCACCGGTGAGCCTCCCTGTCAGAGTGTGTACGAGGCAATCAACGTGTTTGGTGATGGGGTGAGTGTCTATCTCAACGCAGGGAGTGGTTCGGATACGAACCACCAGCCCTCGACCATTGTCGATGCGACTCCACTGGTGCAAGGCTCAAATGAAGTGCGCATCATCCGATTGGGTGCCATCAGCGCTCATCAATTGAGCGACGCCGGGTTTAGCGTGGTGTCACCGTGACTTTTTACGCACTCGTTCTCATCGTCGCCACCGTGGCGAGCTACCTCACCTCGGCGCTGTTGTGGCGCGTCGGTGGGCGACTGATGTCACCCAGAGCGATTAGAAGTCGCGATGTCCACCAGACCCCCACTCCGCGGTTGGGAGGCTTGGCGTTGTTTGTCGCGTTGGTGGTGGCGACGGCCGTGGCGACCCAGGTGAGTTGGTTCGACCCCGTCTTTGACAATCCCCGCGAAGTTTGGGCACTGCTGGGCGCAGCGGCGATCGTGGTGGCGATTGGTTTTGTTGATGACTTGATTGAGTTGGATTGGTTGACCAAACTGGCGGGCCAGATCTTTGCGGCCGGATTGGTCGCCTGGCAAGGCGTCCAGATTGTGTCGATTCCGATTGGGGGGTTGACTCTTTTCTCGCCCACGCTCTCCCTCGTGCTCACGGTGCTGGCCATCGTGCTGGTGATGAACGCGGTGAACTTTATCGACGGGCTCGACGGGCTCGTTGCGGGGGTGACGCTGATCGCTAGTGGGGTGTTCTTCATCTACGCCTTCCTCCTCGCAACTGGTGAAGCCGATACTCCCTACTTCAACTACGCGTCACTCTTCACCGCCATCCTGCTCGGGGGAATGCTGGGGTTTGTGCCGCTCAATTGGCACCCGGCAAAGCTCTTCTTGGGTGACTCTGGTTCGCTGTTAGTGGGGTTAATCATGGCGACGACTGCCATCTCGGTCACCGGCCAAATTGACCCGGCCACGGTGAGTGCCTCACAGTTGCTTCCTGCGTTTATTCCCATGCTCTTGCCGTTGGCCGTGTTGGTGGTCCCCATCTTGGACTTCCTTCTCGCTGTTCTTCGGCGACTTCGCGCAGGAATGAGCCCGTTTGAGGCGGATCGTCAGCACCTTCACCATCGTCTGCTTGACATGGGCCACACCCACCTGCAGGCGGTGTTGATTTTGTATGCCTGGACCGCCGTGGTCGCCGTGGGCACTCTGCTCTTCCTCTTTGTCGAGTGGTATTACGCCATCGGGATCATCGTCATCGGGCTTTTAGGATCTGCCGTGATTACCCTTTCACCCGACAACCTGGTTGCTGACGACCCACTCGCCATCGACGAGACTGAGAGGCCCGTGCGCTAATGAATGTTCAACAAGTAATCCGACGGGCCCTTTTTTGGGGTGTCGTCTCGACCGCCATCGTGGTGATTGTGGCGAGTGTGGTGGGCGCGCTGGTGGCGGAGCTCTCCGGAATGCTCGCGGCGCTTGTCGGCGGCGCGATCGGCTTTGTCCTCCTCGCGCTCACCCCATTGAGCATCATGTGGGGCTTTAAAGCCGGAGGGGGAAGCGTCTTAGCGCCCGGGTTCTTCGCTGTGGTCCTGGGCGTGTGGATGGTGAAATTCATTGCCTTCGTCGCGCTGATCTTCCTGGTCGGCGATATCGACGCGCTGCATCGAGAGACACTCTTTCTCACCATCGTCGCCTCACTCCTCGTGGCTCTGGTGAGTGACCTGGTCGTGGTGCTGCGATCACGGATGCCCTATGTGGACGTGGAGCTTCCCACGCAGAGTTAGCGGTTAGCCGCCCGTCAACGGGTCAATCATTTTGCCGATTAGTGACGGTCGACCAGTTCGAGCCTCGATGCCATCGGCCAGGGTGGTACCCCAAATTCCCGCCGTCGCGCCGAGGTAGCGAAGAGGCTCGGGCTCCCACTTGGGCCAGTGGGAGGCCACGAGGGGCAGACTCGTCCGAGGCGTTTTCGAATCGGTGACCAGGTCGGCGAGTGTGAAACCGGCGAGCTGGGAGAGCGACACCCCGTCGCCGACGTAACCCCCGGCACGGCCGATGCGGGTGCGCTCATCGAAGTGAACGCGGGCGTGCCAGTCTCGGGGGATACCCAGCGGGCCACCCCAGCGGTGGGTCACCTGGGCTGAGCCTATTTGTGGGAACAAGTCTTTGAGGGTCGCCGCGAGTCGGGTAAATACGTGCTCGTTGCGATCAAAGCGTGGGGCAATGCGGCTGCCGAAATGATACGGCGCACCGCGACCCCCGAAGGCGAAACGATTGTCGGCCGTGCGCTGGCCGTAGATGATGAGGCGGCGATAGTCCGCGAAGGTCTCGCCCGGTGCCAGCCCGATGGCCTCCCACGTGGTGTCACTGAGCGGCTCCGTTGCAATCATCAGCGAATACAGCGGAAGGGTGATGCGCCGAGAGCCCGGAAGTCTGCTCCGATACGCCTCGGTGGCTTCGATGATGGTGTTGGCCCTGACGCTGCCGTGGATGGTGCCTACTTTTCCAGCGGAGAGAGCGGTGGCTTCGCTACTTTCGCGAATAACGACTCCGCGCTCTTCCAGGGCCCGTGCGAGACCGCGAATGAGCTTCGCGGGATGTATTCGCGCGCAATCGGGGGTCCACGTGGCGCCGCGCACTCCGGGACTCTTCAGCGTCTGGGTGGCTTCTCGCCATTCGAGATGGTCGATACCTAGTGCGTGTGTGTGCTCAACGTGTTCACGAGCCCGTGCGAATTCAATCTCACTGCGCGCGAGAGTCGTTGACCCCGCCTTCACATACTCTGCATCAATCCCTAGCCGCGACGCCCACGATCCGATCTGGTCCACCGCATCGTGCATCGCCTCCCGCAACGCCACTGTGGCTTCCCGGCCGTGACGGGCTATTAGTTCGTGGGTTTCGGTCGGGAAGAGCGCGCTGGCCCAGCCGCCGTTTCGCCCCGAGGCCCCAAAGCCCGCAATGTCCTTCTCAAGAACCAACACGGAGGTGTTGGGGGAGTTCTCGGTGATTCCCAACGCCGCCCAGAGGCCGGTGAACCCGGCCCCCACAATCACCACATCCCAGTTTTTCTGGCGGTCAACCCCCTGCAGCGGCGGCCGCGGCACTAATTCGTGGGCGACCTGGTCGAGCCAGAGGGAGAGTTGGGAGTAGCGGGTCACTTACGTGAGTTCAGCTTCGCCATCATCGCGCTCGCTTCGGTGAGCACCCGACGGAGGATGCCCTCGATCTCATCAAATTCTTTCTCACCGATGGTGAGCGGGGGAGCGAGCTGGATCACCGGGTCACCACGGTCGTCCGCGCGGCAATACAGCCCCGCGTCAAAGAGCGCCTTAGAGAGGAATCCGCGCAGCAGCACTTCCGATTCCTCATCGTTGAACGTCTCTTTGGTCTCCTTGTTCTTCACCAGCTCGATGCCGAAGAAGTATCCTGCTCCGCGGACGTCACCGACGATTGGCAGGTCGAGCAGGCGCTCGAGTGCGGCGCGGAACTTCGGCGAGTTTTCACGAACGTGTTCGTTGATTTTCTCCTCTTCAAAAATGTCGAGGTTCTCCAGCGCCACTGCGGCGGAGACGGGGTGACCGCCAAAGGTGTAGCCGTGGTAGAACGCCGTGGTTCCGCTCTTGAAAGGTTCGTAGAGTTTGTCACTCGCAATCATTGCGCCGATGGGGGAATATCCACTGGTCATTCCCTTGGCGCAGGTGATGATGTCTGGCACGTAGTCAAACGCGTTGCATGCGAACATTTCACCGATGCGTCCAAAGGCGCAGATCACTTCGTCCGACACCAGAAGCACGTCGTGCTTGTCGCAGATTTCGCGCACCCGCTGGAAGTAGCCGGGAGGGGGTGGGAAGCAGCCCCCCGAGTTTTGGACAGGCTCGAGGAACACGGCAGCCACCGTTTCGGGACCTTCGAACTCGATCATCTCTTCGATACGGTTCGCGGCCCAGATGCCGAACTCTTCTTCGGTGCCACCGGGGAAACCCATTTCTTCCGCGCGGTAGTGGTTGGTGTTGGGCACGCGAAAACCACCGGGGGTGAGTGGTTCGTACATTTCCTTCATCGCCGGAATACCGGTAATGGCGAGCGCTCCCTGCGGGGTGCCGTGGTAAGCCACGTAGCGTGAAATCACCTTGTGCTTGGTGGGCCGCCCCATCAGCTTCCAATACTGCTTCGCGAGTTTGAAGGCGCTCTCGACCGCTTCACCACCGCCGGTGGTGAAGAACACGCGGTTGAGGTCCCCGGGCGCGTAGTCGGCGAGACGGTCGGCGAGCTCCACGGCTTTGGGGTGGGCGTAGGACCACAGAGGGAAGAACGCGAGCTCTTCCGCTTGCTTTTTTGCCACCTCGGCGAGGCGCTCGCGGCCGTGGCCGACCTGGACGACGAACAGGCCGGAGAGGCCATCGAAGTATTTGTTGCCTTTGTCGTCGTAGATGTGGTGGCCTTCACCACGCACGATGACCGGCACGCCCTTGCCTTCTTCCATCCCGGATTGGCGGGTGAAGTGCATCCACAGGTGGTCTTTGGCTTTTTGCTGGATCGGGTCCATAACGGGCTTCTTTGCCACGCGGGGCTTACGGGTGGGGGTTTTTGCTCCCACAAGTTTCTTCATCGTGTCAGTCAGTGTCGGTTTCATTACGGTGTCCCCCAGTTGTAGTGCTGTTTTCTCAGTTCTAGATAGGTAAATGTTTCCGTGGCAATCACGCCCGGGATGGTGCGGATTTGCCCATAGAGCAGTTCGGTCATTTCTTCGTCGTCTCTCGCGACCATTTCGGCGAGGATGTCGAATCGGCCGGTCGAGAGCACCAGGTAGTCGATCGCTTTGATGGCTTCGAGTTTTTTGGCGACCTCGCGCGGGTCCCCCTCGACTCGAATGCCAACCATCGCTTGGCGGTGAAAGCCCAACTGCAGTGGGTCGGTGACGGCAACGATTTGGAGCACGCCCTGTTCGGTGAGCTTCTGCACACGCTGGCGGACTGCCGCTTCGCTCAAACCAACGACTTTTCCGATGTCGGCGTAGGAGCGTCGGCCGTCGCGTTGGAGCTGTTCGATGATGAGCTTGCTCACCTCGTCCAGCGCGCGGGGCCGTTTTTGACGTGCCATAAGGGCATTCTGGCAGTGATAAGTGACAAACACAAGGGAATCAGTAGTAAAAATACAAAAATGCTTACGAAAAAGTCATAATTTCCGGTTGGAAATTACGGGAAAACGGGTTTAGGGTATTCCCCATGAGTACTCCAACGCTGAAGAACTTCATCAACAACAACTACGTCGACGCGAAAGCGAAGGACGCTTTGGAATTGGTCGATCCGGCCACCGAAGTGGTCTACGCCCACGCGCCCATCTCCTCAGAGGCCGACGTCGACACCGCCTACAAGGCAGCGGGAGACGCCTTCGATTCGTGGAAGAACACCACTCCGGGCGAGCGCCAACTCGCCCTCTTCCGCATCGCCGATGAAATGGAGTCGCGCGCCGAAGAGTTCGCTGACCTGGAGTCTCAAGACACCGGTAAGCCGCGGGCGAGCCTTGTTGATGACGAAATCATGCTCAGTGTGGACCAGATTCGCTTCTTCGCGGGGGCAGCGAGAAACCTCGAAGGCAAGTCGGCCGGGGAGTACATGGCCGACCACACCTCGATCATCCGCCGCGAACCCATCGGAGTCGTCGGCCAGGTGACCCCGTGGAACTACCCGTTGAACATGGCGGTGTGGAAGTTCGCCCCGGCTGTCGCCGCGGGAAATACCACGGTGCTCAAGCCCTCCGACACCACCCCGCAGTCGACCCTGTTGGTGGGAGAGATTTGCGCGAAGCACCTACCCCCCGGCGTCGTCAACGTCATCGTCGGTGACCGCACCACTGGTGCCGCGATGATCGATCACAAGACTCCGCAGATGGTCTCCATCACCGGTTCGGTGCGCGCCGGTATGGAGGTCGCGAAGGCCGCCTCCACTGACCTCAAGCGCGTTCACCTCGAGCTCGGTGGAAAGGCCCCGGTTGTCGTTTTTGACGACGCAGACATTGCGAAGGCCGTCGAAGGCATCGCGATTGCCGGGTACTTCAACGCCGGCCAGGACTGCACCGCCGCGACGCGCGTGCTCGTGCACAAGAAAGTCCACGACGAGTTCGTGAAGCAACTCAAGGCCTACATCGCCGAGAACGTGCAGACTGGCTCACCCAAGGACGAAGGTACCTTCTATGGCCCGGTCAACAACACCAACCAGTTCGACCGTGTCCTCGGTTTCATCGACCGGCTGCCCGGTCACGCTCAGGTCGAAACGGGCGGTGCCCGCCAGGGCGACAAGGGCTTCTACATCACCCCCACGGTGGTGACCGGCCTTGACCAGACAGACGAAGCAATCCAAAACGAAATCTTTGGTCCCGTCATCACCGTGCAGTCGTTCGACGACGAAGCGCAGGCGATGGCGTGGGCGAACGATGTTCTTTATGGTCTTGCCTCTAGCGTGTGGACGAGGGACCACGGCCGTGCGATGCGCTTCGCGAAGGGTCTTGACTTCGGTGCGGTGTGGATCAACTGCCACATCCCGCTGGTCGCGGAAATGCCCCACGGTGGGTTCAAGCACTCGGGCTACGGCAAGGACCTGTCGATGTATGGCTTTGAGGACTACACCCGCATCAAGCACGTGATGAGCTACATCGGCGAATAACCGACACTAAAAAGAAACCGATTAGAAACAGGAAATGCCCTAGCATCAGAAAATAGTCCGGGGTCACCCGGGTCTCGAAGAGGAGAAACATATGAACCGTCCGTTGCCTAACGATCCGAAAATTCGTCAGCTGATTCAGATGGCGAGAAAGTCACAGATGTCCCGCCGGGCGTTCCTCGCCGGCTCGGGTGGTGTGGCGCTCTCCGCTGGTCTGGCTGCCTGTGCCTCGGGAAACACCCTGGAAGCCGCTGAAGACATTTCGGCGACGGACAAGACCCTCAACTGGTCAAACTGGCCCTTCTACATCGATGAAGATGACGACGGGAACTACCCCACCCTGGTGCGCTTCCAAGAGGAAACCGGCATCCAGGTCAACTACATGGTCGACTACGACGACAACAACACCTACTACGCGAAGGTGCGCGACCAGCTGCAGCTGGGCCAAGACATCGGAGCGGACATTGTTGTTCCCACCGAGTGGATGGCCGCCCGCTGGGGCCAGCTCGGATTCGTGCAGGAGCTCAACGAGGCCAACGTGCCCAACAAGGCCAACGTGGTCGACTCACTCGCAAACCCCGACTGGGACCCGGGTCGTAAGAAGAGCCTGCCCTGGCAGGGTGGCTTCGCCGGTATCGCCTACAACGTCGACAAGGTTGGTGAAATCCGCACCGTCGAAGACCTATGGAAGCCCGAGCTCAAGGGCCGCGTCGTGGTGCTCTCCGAGATGCGCGACACCATCGGTCTGTTGATGATGGCGAACGGCGTGGACATCTCGAGCGACTGGGGTGCCGATGAATTCAACGCCGCCCTCGACGTGTTGCGCGCCCAGGTCGAATCCGGCCAGGTGCGTAACGTCCGTGGAAACTCCTACACCGAAGACCTCGTGAACGAGGACGCTTTGGTCGCCATCGGATGGTCGGGTGACATCACCCTGATCAACTACGAGAACGGCTATGACGACGGTGAGAAGTGGAAGTTCGTCTTCCCCGAGTCCGGTGCCACCATTTGGAACGACACCATGGTTGTCCCGATTGGTTCGCCCCGCAAGACCAACGCGGAAACGTTGATGAACTACTACTACGAGCCTGAGGTCGCCGCTGAGGTCGCCGCCTGGGTGAACTACGTGACCCCCGTCAAGGGAGCCTACGAAGCCGCCTTGGAGATCGACCCCGACTTGGCCGAGAACAAGTTGATCTTCCCCGACGACGCCACGCTGGCTCAGGTGCAGGCGTTTAAGACGCTCACCTCGGAAGAGGACAACGAGTACCAGGCCGCGTTCCAGTCTGTCGTTCTCGGCGCCTAGCAGCAGGCACTGAGAATGGCGGGAGAGGTATCGGCCAAACAATTCGCGGAAGCAGGCGCCGACCTGTCGCTGGTGAATGTCACCAAGCGTTTCCCCGGATTCACGGCCATCGATGACCTCAGCCTGGATATTCCCGCAGGTTCTTTCTTTGCCCTGCTCGGGCCGAGTGGGTGTGGCAAGACCACGACCCTTCGGCTCGTAGCAGGGCTGGAAGAGCCCACGGAAGGCCGCATCGTCATTGGTGGGAAGGACGTCACCGACACCAAGGCCTATCAGCGCCCGGTGAACACGGTGTTCCAGTCCTATGCGCTCTTTCCGCATATGAGCGTGCTCGAAAACGTCTCGTTCGGTTTGCGCCGTCGCAAGATTGCCGATGCCGAAGACAAGGCGCGGGAAGCCTTGGCGCTGGTCGAACTGGGTCACGTCGCGAACCGCAAGCCCGCCCAGCTCTCCGGCGGTCAGCAGCAGCGCGTGGCTCTTGCCCGCGCTGTGGTGAACCGCCCGGCTCTTCTGTTGCTCGACGAGCCATTGGGAGCGTTGGACCTGAAGCTGCGTCGTCAGATGCAGTTGGAGCTCAAAGACATTCAGTCCGAAGTGGGTCTCACCTTCCTCCACGTCACCCATGACCAAGAAGAGGCCATGACCATGGCGGACACGGTCGCGGTGATGAACCTCGGCAAGATTGAGCAGATGGGCGCTCCAGAGGAGCTCTACGAATCTCCCAAGACCGCTTTTGTGGCGACCTTCCTCGGCCAGTCGAACCTGTTCGTCGGGGAGGTGACCGGCTCCACGAACACCGTTGTCTCGGTGTCCTCAGGTGGCTACGAACTTCGCGTGCCGAGTGAGCGCGCCGTCGCACACCGCGGTACGATCACGGTGGGTGTGCGCCCTGAAAAGGTGTCGCTCCACCAGTCCAAACCTTCAGTCGATGCGAACCGCACTCTGATTGGTCCCGGACGTGTCGTGGACGCATCGTTTACCGGAGTGAGCACCCAGTACCTCGTTGAGGTACCCAGCGTGGGTGAAGTGACCGTGTTCGCGCAGAACACCTCGCTGGGCGAGCACGCGAAGGAAGGCGATGAAGTCTTCCTCTCGTGGAGCGTGGAACATGCCTTTGGTCTTGCGGACACTCCGCCGGAAGAGGAGCGTTTTGTTGATGACACCTCGACCGGGTCAGTGGCTGTGCAGGAGCGTGAAAAGCTCGAAGCCGAATTAGAGGAGGCCTAGTGGCTTTCGGTGCGTTCCAGACGGCCGCACCGGCCGCCACCGCAGCAACACCGGCGTCGCAGCGGAAGAGCCCGATTGCTCTGTGGTTGCTGCTGCCAGGAATCCTTTACCTGATTCTGTTTTTTGTGACACCGCTGTTTTCCTTGGTGATTACGAGCTTCCAAGAGCCCGTTCCCGGTGGGTTTATGGGCGAGTATCAAAACGCTTTCCGTTTTGAAAACTACGTCACGGTGGTCTCGACCTACTTCTCGCATATTGGACGTTCGTTTGTGTACGCCTTCCTTGCGACCGTTT
>Ga0233451_10001000_pt1 | contig 27815 bp, 36 predicted proteins | sample 011ome_29_FD_183052 | JGI IMG/M metagenome (GOLD analysis project Ga0233451, IMG submission 183052) | Coastal salt marsh microbial communities from the Groves Creek Marsh, Skidaway Island, Georgia - 011504CT (spades assembly) | ecosystem: Environmental > Aquatic > Marine > Intertidal zone >... | reverse complement strand
TATTGCTTCTTTTCTTGTATAGTCTCTAGCAATCTTACGAATAGATAAAAGGTCTTTTCTTTTTAAGAAAGCCTTTTCGCTTGCTCTTACTGCTCCCTTAGTTTTTGTTATGTCATACTCTTTTGTAGTGAAGTGAAGTTTGAGTGCCAAATATAAACGATATACTTCAAACGGTTCCATCAGTGCATCTCATATTAAAAGGGGAGTTTACCTGTTTTTTCTTTCATCAAGTTAAGAGATTCTGCCTCCACCTTAATTTTTTCTTTAAGAGAAGGCGTGACTAGTTTTTTGACCGATTCAATTTCAATCTCTTGCTTTACACAATATTCAACCAAAATGTCAATTAGACTACTATTTGTCTTGTGTGCTTTTTTTTCAATATGCTGAGAAAACTCAACCTGTGTTTTGAATTGTTTCGTTATAAGAAACACATCGGTCACTTTTGACTTATCAGTTAAGTCATTATCTACTACTAACTTATGCATTTAATTTTTTCCATTTTTTAATATAATCTATCACATCAAATTTTCCTTCGATGAATGGTTTGTCACAAAAAGTTTTTTCTGCTTCACCGGGTTTATCAAATTCATGAATGTAAGGGTGGTCAAACGCTTTTGCAATTTCAAGAATAGTTTTAGGATCGCCCTTACCCAACATGACATAATCAGGACGCTTTGAGGGAGTAAGCAAAAGCAATTTAACTATACCCGCTATAGCATCTGAAACAAAAGTAAAATCTCTTGACTTTCTTCCACTTCCATATATTCTTAGTGGTTCATTTTTCAATATTTGATTTTTAAAACTCCTGATTACAGTACTATGTTCTCCATAGTCTGCTTCTCTAGGACCATACACATTATAAAAATATAACAAATGACTTTTTATACCCCACAATTTTTTATACAGTTTTATATTCTCTTCTGCTATTGTTTTTCCAAATGTATATGGATTTGAGTAGACACTTGAAGAAAGTCTACTTGAAGATTGTGCAAAATATAATGGACACTTATACTCTCTTGCCCATTCACAAACAGCCACGGTAGGAACTATGTTGTTTAAAATAGCATCTTTAGGGTCTTCCATAGAAAGACGGACTCTAGGAGTATTTGCTAAATGTATTATTCCATCAATAGGGGTATCAGTTGCGATATTAACATCTTCTACCGCACAATGCAAATACTGCACAAAGGGGTGATCTATTACATGCTTTCCATTTCGTTTGTCATCAACAACAGTTACACAACATTCCATGGCTAACAGAGCCTCAACTAAATGAGATCCTATAAATCCACACCCACCGGTAACAACATAATGAGACATCTGTAGCATAATTATTTCATCTTATAAAAAATGTGTGTATCTACAACTGCTACCATTGGCATACTTTTAGACCAGTTAGGTTCAACATAATCCGCATGATAATGTGTAGCTCCATCAGTAACATCTATATCCATATTATATACAAGTTCAGCTAACTTGTAAATGCTTTCATAGGTTTTATGGTCATATATCTCATCAGACTTACCATCGCAATACCAACTAAACTGGCACTGATTTAAGAGAGGAACTTCTCTACCTTGTTCAAGATGCCATTGACTTAATTTTGCTTGATATACAACACCGCAAATAGTGTCTGGAAAATTAGGACTTTCTACTCGATTGAGAGTAACACTAGCAACTGCTACTTTTCCAAAAACACTTTCGCCCCGTGCCTCAAAGTAAATGTTTTTTGCTAAACAAATTATTTCACTGTCTAATGCGGGGATTATTATTTCAGGCTGGGTATGTTCAAAATCAACAACAATGCTATCTGATTCAATAATGGGTTCTTGCTCAAACAAAAAAGTTCCTGTTACGAACCCTAATGCTAAAGTTAGTATGTATGAAATAATTCTCATAAAACCTCCTTAGGCTAAAACAGGCCCGTTTGATAACAAGGTGGAACCCATACCCCGTCTAACCTTAAGCGGCTAGAGCATATGCCTCATCGTTGGCAGTTATTACATGGCACTTTGCCAGTCAATCAGTCTCCACTTGTCCTATACAATCGCAGTCGAACCTGTTCAGCCCCATCAAAAGCACACTAGGAAGTCTTATTTTCGACACTGTACGCCCGTGCCTAGTATGCTTTTGGTGGAGCTGGCGGGAATTGCACCCGCGTCCTACAATCTTTCAGTCCGCTTCATCAACTGATACATTATTTATAATATATCCTTTAAACACATTTGTCAAGCACATCCTGCACAGTTTTGGTAACATACATCCATATCCCACTTAATAACTTCTTCAAGAAATCCAGTTTTCATGATTTCTTCGGGTGTGTGAAGCAATAGGCTGTTAAAGTTTCTATCTAACCCTCGCTCGACATAAAAGCGTCTAATCCAATCATTCATTTGTCCTATCTTGTATCCTAAATCAACTTCATTAGGAATGAAACAACAGGGCCAAAGTTTTTTATCAGCAGAGAGATATATGTTGTGCAAATGATTTTCTCTATTGATTGCATGACAATTTATCTTACCTTCTCTTTTGACTAACATGTCTTCCCACAAAGACATGTGTTTAGAAGCAACCGGCGGATTATGATACCAATTATCTAAATCATCAGATTCATCGATACCTATAGGAACTCCAGGTGCAGGTTCTAATCTGTACCCGCCGTCTGATACAATGAGGTCTTTAAATACAAATCTTTCTGAGTTTCTATGTTTGAATTCTTTAAACCCATACTCCTCTGCCATTTTTTTAGCCGCGTCAAGTTGATTATAATTATGACGAAATAGTGTCATATACCATACCGCTTTACCGCCTGCCTCAATAAATGCTTTAGCATTTTTCAAAATAACATCAAGCCGTGTTTTTCTTCTATACATTTCGTGGGTTTTTTGGTCGATACCTTCTATAGCGAATTCTACAGATACATTTTTTTGTGAGCCTAGCCATGACCAAAAAGTTTTGTGCAAACCGGCTCCGTTTGTGCTTATGAGGATACTATAGATATCTTTATCCAGCAAAACCTCAATAAGTTCTTTTGGTTGTGAGTGCATTACTATATCGCCATAGTTGCCGTTAATATGTGCGGAAATAATATTACTGCACCAAGGAGAATTTACAAAATTTCTTAATTCTTCCGCTGACCACTCATCTATTACAAGATGCGGATCAGTCTCAAGTGTAGTATCGTGTGTTCTAGGGCACTGTGGACATCTGGCATTACACTGAGAAGTGGGTTCTATTGTTAAAAAGTTTGGTTTTTTCATTTGTGGTCACATTCATACAAGTCTCTTGCATGTAATAAATGATGAACATAATTATCTCGTTTATCAATAAAGACTTGCGGCTCTTCATCCTCTACTGCAATTAAAATTACAGACCTATTTATAGGAGTTCCAGTTCTTTCTTCATACATGATAGAATATGCAGCCGCTTGGGCAAAGTAGTTTGTAATCCACTCTTTTTTCTTAGGCTTTCTTGAAGTCTTGAAGTCAATGATACTTAACTTACCGTCAAACTCTGCTATGCAATCAACTCGACCAGCAAGTCTTAGATGGTCGCTGTATAACGCAATCTCTTGTGCATGTATGTTATCAATACGATTTAAAATCGGTTGAAAAGACTGCCACATAATTTTATCAAGCATTGACAGTTTGCTTGTATCGACATCTTCATTGTCGAGATAGTTTTCACACAGCAAGTGAATCTTTGTGCCGCGGGTAGATGCTTGGCGACTTATTTTGTTAGCTTCTTCTTCACCAACTCTTTTTCGCCATTGTAGGATTGAATCTTTGCTTTGGTATCCCAAAACTGTAGTGACAGAAGGATAAGCCGCCCCAGACTCAGTAAAGTACTTTCTACTGCCATCTGGAGCGGTCTTATCGGTTGCAAAGTCTTCTATTTCTTTCACATGTTTAAACATAATATAATTATACTACCTTTAGTTGAAAATGTCAAGCATATTGTTCTTCATATGCCATTCTTGCGACCAAATACTCCTTAACTAAATCTGAACGGACAATATCATCGACACCAAATTCAACGATGCTGAAGGACGGCATCATCTCTGCAATGACCATAAATTTTTGTAATCCTGACATATCGTTTCTGTTTTTATACAGATCAGACTGCCTGAAATCTCCGCAGAAAATGACTTTACTGTCATGTCCAACTCTTGTCATAATAGAGTTGAGTTCCATGTCATTCATATTTTGGCATTCATCAACGATTATGATTGCATTATCAAGTGTGATGCCTCTAACAAAAGAGGTAATCATCCACTGTAGACTTTTGCCTTCTTGCAATCTACCAAATGCGTTTTGTTTGCCGGGGAATAGTTCGTCTACCATGTTTATATAGGGTTGCATGTAGACTTCAGTTTTTTCTGCTTGATCTCCAGGAAGGTGACCAATATCTCGGGAAGGGACGGCTGACCTACAAACGATTACTTTTTTATAGGGATTTCCAGCTTCAAGCACTTCTTCAAGTGCTTTGTATAGTGCTATGTATGTTTTTCCTGTTCCTGCCGCACCGTGCAATAGAAAGGCTGACCCTTTTTTGTATTGTTGAAAGAACAGTGATTGGTTTGTAGTCATCGGGTCAATTACTACTAAATCATCTATTCTAAGTTTGCACCCTCCAGGTTTTTTGTTAAATGTTGGTTGTGAGTCATCGTGTACAATCTGAAGATTCGACTTCCGTTTAGGCATTAGTTACCCTTTTGTTGTGGTTAATGGAAAGGTCCTGGTTTACTTACTTACTATGCTCCTTTTTTAAGTGAATTGGTTCAATACTCTGTATAATGCTATTTATAACTCGCTTTGCTTCATCAGACAATAAACCGCTATAATATCCTCTTTCTAAACTAGTTAAAACAAAGTCAGATGATAGCCCTCGCAAACCATCTTGAGTTACTTTAAACTTTATATCACCCCAAATATTTATACAAAATAGGGTCATTTCTACTTCTTGTTCCGTATACAGGTTAATCTTGAAACCGTTAGTGGCGGTTCTTAAATATGGTCTAGGAAAATGTATAAGATTGCTTTTCATATTTTTATTTATCGTCTAAAAGACTTTCACTCGGTATCTATCTTCAAATTGTTTAGCATCTGTAATGTTATTTACTATGGGCTTACCCTTAATGTTAAGGCTTGTATTCAATAGCATAGGACACTTAGTATGCTTTTTCCATAGCGTTAGGAGCTCGTATAAGCCCCTGTGTTGCGTTTTAGTCACCGTCTGTACCCTACTAGTACCATCAACATGTACAATAGCAGGATACTTCTTAGGATGCTTGCATTTCACAACATACTGCATATAGGGAGACTCAAAGTCCTTATCAACATCGAAAAATTTATGTGCATCCTCTTGCAATATAACGGGTGCAAACGGTCTAAACTCTTGTCGTTTCTTTATCCTATTTACTACATCTTTCATTTGTTGACCACGAGGGTCAGCAAGAAGACTACGATTGCCCAATGCTCTGGGTCCAAACTCAGCCTTACCATTAGCAACGCCGACAATGCCTGTAGTTTTAAGTTCGTTAAATAATTCATTAACAGGATACTCCCCTTGTATATTGTAACCTAAGTATGGGCTTTCCCAATCTGCTTGTTGTTGCGTGTGTGCTAGTATAGCACCCAAAGAAGAGCCCGCATCGCCTGGATTAGGCATAATCCAAACATTATCGAAATAGACATACGCAAATCTGTTTGCTAAACAGTTCAGCGCACACCCGCCCATCAACACCAGATTTTTTTGACCAGTAAGTCTTCGTGTTAAATGCAATAACTCAATAAATTCTTGTTCGTATATTAATTGGGTTGTTGCCGCTAAATCGAAATAATCATCTTCTTTTAACTCGGGCATAAAATCTCTACACCCTCGATGAAAATTCTTGTTTGAGTACAAAAGATTTTTTACACTTGCATAGTGTTTCTGCGGATTACCATACCCTGACATTCCCATCAAAATGTATTCTTCTTCGTTTGCTTTAAGACCTATTCTATCAGTCATTGCTGAATAGAACAGCCCCAAAGAATCAGGGTATCTTTTGCTTCGTAGTTTGAAGAAAGAGTGAATCTCTTTGTTTCCATACCAAATAGAGGTTGTATCAAACTCGCCTATAGCATCAATGGTTAATATAGCCGCTTCGTTAAAGGGAGAAGTAAAAAATCCTGCCGCGGCATGACTCTTGTGATGCTCGCCCCACTTAACTGGTGCCTTTACACCAAACTTTTTAAGTTCCTTTTTTACATTGTCAAATTTGAATCCCTGCCCTGCATATAATCTTCTAGCAGTCTTTAATATAGGGTTCTCATAATAATGAATTTCTTTGGGTTGTCCAAACATCAAAGCGTCTGCAATAATATTTGCATTTAAGTTCGCATCATTTTTTACTCCACTATACCTTTCTGCGTGGCTAGCAAAAAGTATTTTTGACTCATCCATGACACATAAAGATGCATCATGATTCATACATGATACACCCCATCTAATCATAGATAAACGGATCCTTTTTTCGGACTTCTGCGAGTCTTTTTTTCACCCGCCTTTTGTGTTTCCATTCTTGATATTTCTTTTTAATACGATTAATAAATTTTTTCATAAATATCGCTCCAACTTGGGTTTTATAATATCGTATACTCGTTTATGAACATTTCGTCCTGGGTGCAATGCATCTCTTGCTCTTAAATCATGAACCGTATTGGTATTAATTAATTTTACATCCAATATATTTTTATATGTATTCATTGCACAATCTTCTTCTTTAAAATTAAATTCGTCCCAAGCAAAACTTATTACAGGGACATTCCAAGTTCTAAAAAGAGTGATTGAAGCCAATATATCCTGAAATACTCTGTTTCTCATTTCATCAGGATAAGCTATCCACCTTTCTACAAACCATTTTTCATCCATTTTCATTGCTATGTGTTTTCTATCTTGTTGTTCATATGTAGATGTAACTTCATCATCTAATCCTATTGTAGGCATAATTGCTAACATACTTCTTCCTGATTCGTCCTCTGCTTGGCTAAATAGTCTTCTATAAAACCCGGGCCATTGAAATATAACAAGTCTTGGTTTAGGCATCTTGTTAGCCAAATAAAGTGCGCTATTAAACCGTATAGCATCAGAGCCAGTTCCACCTATGCCTAGATTCATAACTCTAATGTTGTGATTTTTTGTTATATGAGAATGCCAAATATGTTCTTCATGTAAACCCACTCCCTCTGTATAACTACAACCGAAGACTAACACAAAGCCTTGATCTTTAAAGGTATCAAATTCAGCAGTTCTATATCCCATAGAATTATAGTTGTACATCAAAGTATTAGTATGGTATATAGGATCTAGCTTACCCTCGCTTAAATCATTTTCATACTTTCTTTTTTCTTCAGGAAAATACCACTCATCAGTTATATTGCTAAAATCAGGTCTATATAGGATATTTTCTTTTACAAGTTGCAGTCGCATTATGATAATAACCTCTCTACAAAAGGTAAAATCTTTTCAGCATTTTTTCTATTATACATAGGACCAGGATGTCCGCAGTCTCTAGCTAAATCATGTGAATCTTCTTCTTCCGTGATACCTGGTGTTATATTTTCGATTTGCATAGAAGAATTAAAAAGAATATTGTTCTCAAAATCAAAATCGTTACCAAATGTAAAATTGAAGGTTGGTATTCCTGCTTGTTTTAAAATAAGATTAACAGCAGTGTAGTTCCGATAGCACTCAATATAAGCAAGCTCCTTATAAGTGTAATATCTTTCCACCAACCAAGTATTGTCTAATTTTTCTAACATATTGTAACTGTGATGTCCCTCGGTGTCAAAGGTGCTCGCAGGAACAACAGGATGTATACTATAGGGCTCTTGTCTATGCCTTTCAGGCACAAATATTTTTCTAAGAAATCCGGGCCATTGAACCAAGACTATTTTAGGTTTAGGATACCCGGCTTTAAAATATTGCAATATATTTAATTCAACTACATCAGGTCCTGCACCGCCGTAGCCTAAATTCATAACAGGTAAACCTAACTTCCCGCCGACATAAGTATGCCAAATGTCTTCTTCTGCTATTCCGGTCCCTTCAGTATAGCTACACCCTATACACAGCATAAATTCATCATCTTTAAATTCATCAAACTCTTTAGTTCGATAGCCGAGAGAATTAAACTTGTAGCGGACAACGGAAGGATCTAAATATCTTTCAGGAACCAGACCGCTTTCTTTGTTTATTAAATAGCGTTCTTTATCATCATCGGGCGTCCAGATACTAGACAGGTTGCGAAAGTTATGCCTAACAATTAACGAGTTAGAATATACTCTTTGACCTAAAATAGGAACTCTATTTGAAGGTTCTAGTGTTTCCATAATGTACTACCTTTTGCTTTTCATTAGGCGAAACATATGATCTCCAAGGATCAAATACAACACATGTAACAGGAGGAATTTTATCAATTTCATGTACTCTTACTATTACATCGGGATTAGAAGATACAATTTCTCCCCCATGCATTTTTACATAGTGTTGTACTAAAAGACTAGGGCTACCCTGTGTGTATTCAACACCTGGCTTATAAGAGTCTGAGGTAAAATAAACTCTAAGTCCATGTTTCAATATTGCCTTTGCCATATTCTCAGATTGAATTTCTCTTGCTTTCATTATAGCATCAAAAATATCATAATTCAAATTTAATTCTTCAGACATAAAACGAAGAGCAATATTGTCTCTAGGATGGCATGCTCCCCCGTCACCAAAACCTGCTTTCATATACATTGGACTCATAATTCTATGTGTGCTGTCTGCTAGGGCTTTAGTTACAACATCGACATTAATATTTCCCTGCCTCTCTGCAACATCTTGTATCATGTTTACAAGTCCTAATTTTGTACTAATAAAGGTGTTGTAAAAAACTTTAATACATTCACACTCGTCCCAAGTACCAACAACATATCTAGGATAGTTTTCCATAATGCTATTATAAAAATATATTAACTCACCTACATCGGTATCGTGTTCGCCTGTTTCATTTCCTATCATAACCATTTCAGGATTAACCATATCCCATGCAACAGTTCCCATAGCAATAAGATACGGGTTGTACAAAAACTTTGCATTAGAGATATAGGGAACAATTTCTTTTCTTACGGTTCCAGGAAGAACCGTACTAATTAGAACAAGAATTTGATTTTTATTCATATGATAATCTGCTTCACTGATAACAGATTTTACAACATCATAAGAAAAATCTTTAGGGGGTAAATGGTGTGTAGGTGTGCTACCGTCATAATCAGGGTGATGCGGGGTGGGGACAGCCACAAACACAATATGACAATCTTTTACAGTATCTTCAATTGTCTCTTTTTTTTGTACTAGTGTTGTCTGAATATTAGGGTCAGTATCATAGCCGTATACCGTATGACCTTTTTCAGCAATCTTTTCTGCACATGGTAAACCTAGCTTACCAATTCCGATAAATCCAATTTTCATATTATAGCAGCCTTTATATATAAATCATATGTTTGATGTAATTTACGAATTTGAACACAAACTCGCTCAATTCACGGGTGCGCCGTACTGTATAATGACGGACTGCTGTACCCATGCACTTGAATTGTGTTTTATTTATAACAAGGTAAAGAGTACTGCTTTTACTCCCTTTACCTATCTTAGTGTTCCCATGGTAATGCATAAACTAGGTATAAAGTATACATGGTTAAATGAAAAAAGTCAAGACTGGATTGGTGAATATAGATTTGCTTATACCGATATTTGGGATAGTGCAAGAAGACTTGAAAGAGACATGTACCGCCCTAGAAGTTTTCAATGTTTAAGTTTTGGTCATAGTAAGCCTTTACAGATTGGTAGAGGCGGTGCGATTTTAACTGACAATCTTCAAGCATATAAAGACTTGAAACAAATGTGTTATGATGGAAGAGACTTGACTATTTCTCCATGGCAAGATCAAATACACTTTAAAGTAGGATATCATTATAAACCGACAATTGAAGAAGCAGAAAAAGGAATTCAGTTATTAAGATATGCAGAAAATCAATGTCAAACTGTGAAATATCCTGATTTAAGAAATGTACGCATATACGAATAATGAATGGGATCCACTAAAGCATGTTTTCGTTGGTGATGCAAGCAATGCACACTGGCCCGTAAACTGCCCCATCTATAGAAAAACCGAAGAAACAACTGCTTGGACAGATACACCTGTTCCTTCAGGACCTGTGTCAGATAAAATTATAAGAGAAGCAAATCAGGACTTATGGATGATGGGAGTTCGTTTAATGGCATACGCTACAGTCTGGAAACCTGAACCGTTAAAATTTGCCTCTTTTGATGGCATGTACAACTACTGCCCAAGAGATCGAATATTAATTGTTGGTGACAGAGTAATTGATGCACCAATGATTTTTCCTACTAGAAAGAAAGAAATAGATGCGCTAAAATATGCATTTGACAATGAAATTATAACATGTGATAATCCGAAAGCAAAATTTGATGCCGCAAATGTATGTAGGCTGGGAAAAGATTTATTGTATCTTGTAAGTTCAAGCGGCAACATTGAAGGAGCAAAATGGTTACAAGAAACCTTAGGAAAAGATTACACCGTACATGTGCTGGATGATATTTACAGTGGGGTTCACATTGATAGCACGATAAGTCCTGTCAGAGAAGGGCTTGTTGTGATAAACAAAGACAGAGTGAAGAAAGCACCCGAAGTATTTAAAAATTGGGATATTATATGGTTAGGAAAAGAAGACTTAGCTGAACAACCTTTTGATTCTTATCCTTACGCCAGCAATTATATAGGGCTAAACTTTTTAGCAGTAAATCCAGAAACTGTTATGTGTGATCCTAAGCAAAAAGTACTCATTGACAAACTTGATAAATACAATGTAAAAGTAAATACAGTCGATTTACGACACAGCCGAACATTGGGCGGTGGACATCATTGTGTGACATTGGATATTGTGAGAAATGGTGATTAGAGGAAAAGTTCCAGTAACTTGGAATGATGATTACAAAAAATTTGATTATAAAGAAGATCCTATTGTAGGCAAACAAGCCGAAGATTGGCTATTGCAAGGATATTATCATGACAAAACTTATGGTGCTATGTATGGCTATCCTAACGATATGCCTGATTGGACTCTCTCTGTTGCATACACTTTAAAATTATTTCGCTGTGGTTATGTGTTCTATAAAATGCAGACTCTAGACATCATGCCGACTCATAGTGACCACTTCAAAAAATATTGTGAAATATACGGAACACAGCCCAAAGATGTACATAGAGCAGTGATTTTCTTAGAAGATTGGAAACCTGGGCATTACTTTGAAATTGATGGTGAAGCCATCGTAAATTGGAGAGCAGGCGAGTTTGTAATGTGGCAAGGAGATACTCCTCATGCCGCAAGCAATATTGGAATTGAAGATAGATATACTTTACAGATAACAGGGCAGATGTGATGCACTTTGAACAAACTCTATATTATTGGAATGTCCCTGGTCACGAAGACCATACAGGCTTCTTTGAAAATTTTCGTGATAAAGGATTCTTTAATCACTTTTCAGATATTAAACCAGTCTTTATTTACACTGGCTTAGACAAAATACCACTTGAAGAAACAGGAATAGATTTTTCGGTTTTAGAAGATATTGATTTTTATCTATATGAGCCTAGCACTTACTATAATATAAACAAAGAAAAAAAATCTTGCTATTTTTACCATGAAGATGTATGGGAAGAAAATGCAAATCTTCGTTCTATAGAATTAGATTGTCTCTCTGCTCTACAAAAAAAACATGACATTGTAATACATGTTTACACTTCTGACTACAACATCAACAAACACTTCAAACACATCTACAAGAATTTGAATTTAGCTTGTTTTGATACTTTTATTCGACAAGTAGGTCAACAGGGAATATACCCTGATGATATTCCTAAAAAGAAAAAATTTGTTTGCACAAACAAAAGATTTGCAATGCATAGACTATTGACGAGTGCGTATCTTCGGGAAAAAGATTCATACTATACATGGCCCTTTGAAATGAAAGTTCCGTTAGAGTCGGTTGCATGGTATGAGCATGAAAAATTACCTCAAATTCATGAAAAATACAAGAGTCTAAAACCCAATCTGATTGATGTAAAGGAGACACTCCCTATCTCTTCATTGACCCACGCTGGAAGGGCGCCTGATGTAGAAGTAGAACAGCCAGCGGACCTTATAACTGCAATGTCTGAATCCTGTGTTGCTATTGTAAATGAAACCAGATATGGGCAACCCACTGCTTATTTTAGTGAAAAAACATTTGATGCTATGAGATGTAGACTGCCTTTTGTACTAGTTGCTCCTCCTTACACCCTGGAATATTTAAGGAAGTTTGGTTTCTATACCTTTGCAACTTTTTGGGACGAGAGTTATGATAAAATTGAAAATCATACTAAAAGAATGGATGCAATATTCAAAACAATAGATCAAATAAATCAATACACTCTAGATGATTTGAAAGAAATCACACGATTGGCAGAATGGCCTTGTTCTAACAATCGTAATATGGTAAATAGATTTATAGAGAATCAAAAAATTCTCTACGATTAAGTTCCTCAAACATTTTTTCAGCAATAACGGCATGCCCCTTTAAATTAGGATGACAACATCTACTTACATGTTCAGTGCCTTTAGGATATTTTTCTGAGTAATTTAGTTCTGACCAGTAACCACCATTTTGAATATTATATCCAAAACCATCTTTATCTAGTAGCATATGAAAAACTGAGGGATGTCCTTCAGGAAGCCACAAATTTAAATCAAAGTTTACATCTATTTTAGATTTTAAAGAGATAGGCATGTAATCTTTATGGTATGAAAAATCAAATGCTGATACAAGTAATAGTTTTGCGTTATTATATTTACACCAATCTTTTACTTCCTTGATTGCAAAGTAGTTTTCTATCAGTGTCCCCTTTTCACTATAAAAGTTAGCATAGGCTCTCCACACTTCATCATCCGAGTCAAGTGAGGGCCAAAGAGTTCTAAATATACCATGGAATCTTTCTTCCCAATCACCATGTACAATCGAATATCTCTCAGTTCCAGTCAGCATGAAAACAACAATCTTTTCTTTTTTAGGATCCTCTAAATTGAGTTCAGGATAAAGAGCCGTTAGATATTTTGCTGAGGCACGGTTTCCACATCCTCTTTCGCCTAGATTTATAGGAGTCCAATCAGGCATGTGATTATCACATATTTGTTTAACCCAACTTCCTGCAATTTCTTCATGTTCTACTTCAAGAATAATGTGATCGTTCGGGATATTCCAGTTAAATTTTTCCCAAACTTCAACAGAAGGAGAACCCTGTCCCTGAGTAAAACTACATCCAATTCCAATTAAAAGTTTTTCTTTCTTAGAATTTTCTTTCAACTGTCTATATCTTTCAGGCGACATCATTAAAATACTCCATGTAATAATTAGTAAATTCTCTCCAACTTACATTAGGCTGCGAAGAGTTCTTCATTAAATTGTAAAAATTATAATCTAGCACTTCCCGCATTTCTGAAAACATAGCCATCTTATCTTCTATAGCATGAATATCATGCATTGTTTTAATGATCGCATCATATCTTTCCCAAGTAGGTAAGTCATCATAACTCTCGTCCCACCAGCGGTCAAATGTTTTGTATCCTAGTTCCTTCAATGTTTGCAAACTTCCACGATTTCCAAAAATTATAAACGGGCTTCGTGATGCAATTGCTTTAAATGTTTTTTCACTTACAAATCTAGTGTTGTCACTATCAAAGAAAGATGCTTCACTCACAACCGTAACCCAAGTTTTCAAACACTCATCATAATTAAATCTCTCAATATAAAACGAATCAGAGTGTTCGTCATTGCGAGGTCCCCAGGGAAGTTCACTCCGAATAAAATCTAAATCATAACTATATTTTTTACCCTCAATCTCATAGTCATCTGGGTGGTCAAATGGGATTTTCTGCATACTGAAAATTCCTTTAGTTAAAAATCCCTCATATTTCAATGTAGAATAAAACCAACACCTATGTAGTCTAGGTCTTTTTTGTAATACATTAAAAGTAAGTGTTTCGTTATTTCCTTTATAATCAATGTGTTTGTTGACAGATAGTGGTCCTGCTAAGCCGTGAATAAATTTAGAACCCACAGCCTTCTCAAAATGACAATGTCCTATAACCTTTAACTTGACAGTAATATTATTTTCTTTACACCAAGCATCGTATTGCTCACTTGCAATATAGTTACCCGTAATAAAAACTAAACAATCAATAGGAAGGTTTGATTCAGCCATAACTTGATGAAACCAGGGCCAAAGTTTTTCATCGTGATATCCTTCTAAAGAAGAATCTAAAACAAGAAGACATTTTCTTGCTTGCATTTGTCTTTTTTGTACTTCAGTTAAATATCTAGTAAAAGGTTTTTGCCCAGGCAGCCAGCCAGCCCAATCATCTGGATTTGTACTCACACCCACACATATAGCAAAGTGGTCATCTCTTACACCACAAGTCTCTACGCCATATTGATTTTCCCATCCTTCATTTGCAACAGGCGCAGTTCCATATACATTGTTGCCGCCTTTTGTAACGGCTTTACTATTAATAAGATTTGATAACAATGTGGGGTCATTTCCACCTTCTATATAATGAAAGGGGTGTGAGTCAAAATACAAATTAAATTGCTTCATAGTAATCTTTTGTTCCAAGTAATCGGAGTTTTATCATTTTGTATTTCAAGACCAAATGAATAATCAAACTCTTTAGGTTCTTTTTCTCTAATATATTCAACTGTTTCTTTTATAGCATCTAACAATGATGTCTTTGTTTCGTAGCCTAAAATTTTTCTAGCTTTGTCACTAGAACATGTTGCATACTTAACTTCTTTAGGTCTATCAGGCACATGGATTGGTTTGTGATTTACTCCGCATACATCAGCCACCATTTTAGCAGTCTCATTAATAGTCACTGGATTTTCATCAGGACCTATATTTACTACTTCATGCGTGATACTTTCATCAAGCGCAAGTTTCTCTAAACAATTAATACAATCGCCTACATAAGAAAAACATCTTTGTTGTTCGCCGTCTCCATATATGTATGAAGGCAAACCTCTGAGATTTCTGTTAGCCATGATGCTTAAAACATTTCTGTAAGGGTCATCATAACGCTGTCTAGGCCCAATGATATTATGAGGAACAGCAATGTTCCATTCCATACCATGAACCTCGCATAAAGCCTTTAGAGTTTGTTCAGCCGCAACTTTAGCAATACCATAAGGATCTACAGGTGCAGTTGGCATCTCTTCAGTGAAGGGGGCTTCTTGTTCTCCGTATCTAGCCATACTACTACAAAAAACAAATCTTTTTACATCTGCTGATATACTAGCAGAAATTGTAGACACTGAAGCCTCGTAAATATTCTTTGTGATAAAAGAGGGACTGAATACAGACAGCCCTTCGTGTGCAGTTGCCGCACAATGTACAACAATGTCGTATCCTTGCATGATAGATGCCATGAGAATTCGATCTCTGCAATCAACATCATAAAACAATACTTGTGGATTTACATTGTCTCTGTAACCACCTATAAGATTATCGTTTCCAGCAACTTTGTGCCCTAGCTCAATAAATCTATCAGCGAGATGACTTCCTAGAAATCCCGCCACACCAGTTATAAAAATCTTCATATTCTGGGAATGTCTCCAAAAAATTTGTGTTTCTTCTACGGTCGTACTCATTAAACCAATTGTAGAAATCTGTCCAGCCTTCAACTAATTTGTCTTCATCGTATAAAGTGTTTTCCATATAATCATGTACACGGCGAAACTTCTCATACTCCATTGTTTGAAACATTGTAGGATCATCGTCATCTACATTTTCAAAAATAAAAGACAAACACTCAGTCATGTAAGGCATGAATTCAGGCTTAGGCAATATATTCATATCGTAGTGCAGAGGCTCTTTAAGATAAGGAGTATCGAATCTAATTGTTCTTCCCGTATCATGTTTATTACTGCTAGGTATAATAATGCCTTGGTATTTCTGTCTCCACTCTAGTATTTTTTCAAGTAAAGATTTAAATGTTGTAACCGTAAGTGCATTAAATGTAATCATTAGTGTCACGGGAGTTTTTGCAATATTTGCATAGGTATCAAGATTATTTTCCCACAATTCTAAATCAAGACCAGTACGAATATATTCTGCTCTCTTATTCCAACAATCAATGCTTGTATATAAAGCAAAGTCTTTAATTTTATTTTCTCTTCTTAATTCATTTACTGACTCAGCGAGTTTTACAACACGGCGATTTTGAACGCCTAAGTTTGTATTTACATTAATCTCCATATGAGGTTTGGGGTTTTGTTTCAATTCTTCAAACACCCTATATGTTGATTTGTGTAACAGAGGTTCTCCGCCTGTGATACGAAGAATATTCAGAGTTTTAGAAAGCTCGGGCCACCACTTCCAAAATGCATCAACATAAGGATTTTGTTCTTCTAGAGGAATAATATCTTTAGGATCAGTTTGTAAAGTGTGATTTTTCACCATGTCGTACGGACCAAACTTTTTAACTTCCTGCGCCAATCTACTTGAAGAATTAGGGTGACAATACCCGCACTTAAAGTTGCATTCATTGCTAAATGAAATTTCAATGTAGTCTGGGTTTACATCAAAGTCCCACGGCTTAGTTTTAATTTCTTCCACTCTTTCAGGTGTGTACAAACTACCTGAACGAATTACACGATCTGATACATAGTCTCTTCCCAGCTCTTCAACATTCCAACAATACTTACACCCAACACACTTCTCACCATTGAGCATTTGTTTTCGTTCTTCTTTTTTATGTGGTGTATTGTGCAGTTGTGCTGGATTGTCATCTAAATTTAGAAGAGGAATTTTATGTGGTGCAGGATGATAACAAGAATGTGTCATTCCTGTTTGTAAATATAATTGTGTGTGATGCCATTTAGCGAGACAGAAAGTAGGACTGATTTCCGTGTCCATTTTATCACGGAGCGCAAAGGCTCTTGTCATTATCTCTTCATTCATTTACTGCCCCATACCATAAAGCGATTATATAATTTATCATCAGGCCCAGAAAAAGACCAAGTTAGTTTGTCGTGATATTCTGTAACTTTATTTATAGCTAAAAATTCATCCATATTTTTAGCACATCTAATGTGTTGATGATGCTCAAAATAATCGTTGCCCTGCAAAATGAATTCTGTTCCTATAGGAATGTTATTCCACCAAGAGTCATAATCTGATTGTGTAAGGTGCTCCGTTACAGTATTGATAACAATATTAGGAGGTCGAGGGTATTTGTAATCAGCACAATTAGCAGTTACAGCATAGGTGTTAGGAGCTTTTATAACATCACTAAAGACCCAAGAACAAACAGGATTAATATCAATGCTGTGTATAGACTCATATGTAAAATCAAGAGAATCCATTATAAGTTGAGAGGTTACGCCATACCAACCACCGAAGATAAAAACATTTCCTAAATTAGGGTCACGATTGCAAGTCGCTATTTCATCTAATGCATCTAACAAATGTTCTTTGCTTTTTAATTGACTCAGCCAAAAACAATCCATATATGATTCAGCCAAATCAGAGTGAAATCTAATAAATTTAATCCAACTTTCTAATGTTTCAGGTTTTATATTCATTCCACACCACGCATTTTTTAGGTTTCATTTTATAGTTATCTTTTAATGGTATATAATACACATACTGCAACAAATCACTTTTAGGATCTACTTGAAATAACCATCTATCATCAAATTGTAATTTGTTCCAAAACTTGTCATCTTTTAAATGACTATAATGTCCTGGATTCTTTTTCTTTTGATATATTGCATTCAATGCTCGGTTATTAACATCATGTGTCCAATAGACACAATCATAATCACGCTTTGATGCCCACTCAATCATAGACGGCAGAAGCAACTTAGTTCCTAAAGCATGATTGCGATATTTTTTTAAAGTATGAAATCTACATGCTCTTAAAACTCTGTCATCTTCTGTAGCATAATGGTCTTGCTCTAATACTGCAAGAGATGCTATCTCATTTTCTCCCACAACATAAAAACTTTGACCATCTAAAAAGTCTGGATTATATTTGTGCAGTGGGAGAGCATCGTTACCTTCTAAAACTGTTTTTTGTCGAAAGTCCTCGACAGCACATCTCATTGTCCAGTGATATTCTCTAACCTCAAACATTCTATATCCTCTTGTCCGCCAAGAGTGCCTAACAAATAGTATCTAGGCTCACTACCATTATGATAGACGGCGTGTTTGTATCCAACATTAAGAAAGTATGCCCTACCTTCTTTCATCTCATACTCTATTTCTTCGCCCTTATACCAAAACTTGTTTATTACGCCTGTGTTACCCTGTATAGGAATAATGAATCTGACTGCATAAGTCGTATTATAATCTATATGTGGAGGCAACTCAAATCCTGGTTGAGAGCGAGAAATTCTTACTCTAATTATAGATGATTTAAAAAGAGAAGTCAAGTGTTTATGTAGGTCTGAGTCTTTGTAAAAGTCCAAAGGAGTAGACCAGTTATACTCATCCATATATGGGTGTATGTTATCCTTTCGTATTTTATTTTTTGCACTAAACTCATCAAACGAATCTGTCTTCGGTGCATCGTCTGCTTTGAAGTTAGGTGCAGTCAATGTAATGTGATCCACACTACCATAGCTCACATCTGCCAGTTTTCCGTTAGCAGTACATAGTCCTTCATGTGCTTTATAATTATCTTGCCACTTGTCTTGGTGAGCATTCATAAATTCTCGAATCAAATTTAGATCAGGCTCAATTGGCAACTCTGCAATTGCTGGATATTCAAATTTTTTATGTTTTAACATTTCTGTCTATTGCCTTTATCATCATTCCTGTTATGTCATGATTGTGCCAAACTACTTTAGAAGGTTTGTCATGGTGTTGTCTATGAAAGCCTTCGCCAAATGTAAGCATTCCCACTAACCAGTCATCGTGAGGTTCACCACTACGATGCGAGTAAGAAAATACAAGCGATCCTATAATCTTTGCAAGACCTGCAGGTGCTAGCCAAGCATAAACGATTGCAAAAGGGTCAATTAATAGTAAAACGCCTGCCCAAGCAAACAGTACATGCCAGTAGTATTTAACTTGCATTCTATATCTATTTACTTTTAACAAGTCTCTAACATATTTAAACTCTATCTTCGTTATAACTTGTAAGAAGTAAGAATAAAAATATCCTTTATGTTTAGGTGAATGTGGATCATTTTCTGTGTCAGTAAATCTATGATGTTGCCTATGATTCGCAACCCAAACAATTACAGGACCTACCATCATTAGATGTGCAAAAAACAACATAACATATTCAAACCAAACAGGACACTTGAACATCTTATGAGAAAAATATCTATGATATCCCATTGAGATGCCAAATGTCATAATACAAAAATAGACAATAAGAGTTATAAGCCACTCAAAAGGAGTCGCATAGGGTATCATTGTGAAAACACTGGTCATAGCAACTAACTGACCAGCTAAAAGATAGTAAGGTAGATTCATTGGTCTTTCCTGAAGGACCTGAAGCGTCTAACTTCACCAGTATAAAACAAAAGTCCCCACCATGGAGTATTTTTAGCCATTCGTGGAAGTGTATATTCAAACTTTTGCCCATCAGGTCTTACCCAAACTACATGATAACCAGCCCATCGTTTAGATGGATACCACTCTGCACTGCCGCCGTGCATTATGAGTTGCTCCAGTGTCCAGAAATAGCAGTTGTTCTTTTTAGTTATAAGTCTTACGGGCCATGCCCAGAAAAATATTGACATAAGCATGACTGTTAAAGTTTTTCTCTTCAACTTCCATAATCTCCTTCCATATTAAAAAGACTATTTATCTTCGCATACGGGAGATGTCTTTAGCCTGTTGTTCGTCAATGATAGGAACAGCATTAGATTTGTGCATTGTAGCAATTCCTTTAACTAGTGTTCCTGTATACTGTTGTCTTTCGGGTCTAGCACAGACTACAGGCGAATTAGTTTCAACACTGGGGTAGTGAGGAGTTTCTCTTCGGTAAGGGGTTTCCATGATAGGCAAGGGAGTAAACTTTTTGGGTTTATATTTCGCATAAACCTCAACATTTTTTTTCTTAGACTTTTTTCGCTTACTGCGATTATAGGTATAAATTAATCCCAAAGCAGAATCTCCTTCTTATAAATAAGTTACAGTATAGTTAGTCCTAAGCCAAATGTCAATCTTTTTTTGATCATTTGGTTCTTTACAATCGCAAGCTAGGAGAGAAGATGAATAAGTCACTTCTTTCGTTATGCTTTGTTATCTTGAGTCTTCCGGCATTTGCCCAAGATTCAAGTGATTCGACCACAAATATTAATAATAACACTACTACAACAAGTACGGTAGACTCTACCAGTACCTCTACAAATACCAACACTAATCTTAACACAAACACCAATGTGAATACAAGTACCAGCACCAATACCAATAACAACTTCAACACCAATGTAAGTACCAATACCAATAACAACTTCAACACCAATGTAAGTACCAATACCAATAATAACAACACAGTTATTAGTAGTAACAATACAAATAACAACAATAACAACAATGTGAACAACACAACTATTAATAGCACAACCAATTCTAATTCAAATGTGAATCAGAATATTAATAACAACACTACAAGTAACAATACCAATACTAGTACATCAAACAATACTAATAATAATACTAACAACAACTTCAGCGAATCTAGGTCTGATTCCAATGTAACAACTTCAAATGAGAATACAAACAGAAACGAAAACATCAATCGATCAGAGACTACAATTAAGTCTCCCCCTCCCAGTGCAATTGCACCTAGTATAGGAAGTTCTTACTCTCAAGACCTATGTACAACAGGTATCAGTGGCGCAGTACAGACACAAATATTTGGTGTGTCGGGTGGTAAGGCAGTGAGAGATGAAAACTGTGAAAGAATTAAATTAAGTAAAACTCTTTATGATATGGGAATGAAGGTTGCCGCTGTGTCTCTCATGTGCCAAGATGAAAGAGTTTGGAATGCCATGAGAATGGCTGGTACTCCTTGTCCGTTCGAGGGAGCAATAGGCGAAGAAGCCTCAGCAAGATGGGATAACAATCCTGAAGATTTACCTGAAGGTGTGAGACCCAGAGTAACTACACTACAATCCAATGATGACATAGAATATCGTGCTTGGACAAAAGCTGATTTTTGTGAGGAATATCCTGACGAAGAAATCTGTGACTAATGGACAATTTAGATAAGTCGCTCTGTCGAATAATTATATTCGCCGCATTTTGCCTTGCATTTGCATTCATGTTGCCCGTGCCTACATACGGGCAAGCTGATATGTTGAATCCTGAAGGAATGACACAAGTGATGCCCGGTGTCGATGACAGCACCGCACATGTTCAACTTGGACATGGCTTTCCATATATGGGAGGCGTATTCACCGATGCATGGATGTCCAGTAACGGATTTCTATTATTCTATGATCCTGTTAGCCAGTTTGGCAACCCTAACACTTGGAACCAAGGATGTTGTTCTGGCTACAACCCCAGTGGAAACGGTTATTTCTCATACATGCTGGCTCCTCTTTGGACTGATTTAAGAGACCCAGATGGGAGCGGAGAAGCCGGATACTATTACAAGACAGATAATCAACACTCATCTTTTCTTTGGTATAATGTAATAGAATATGGAACATCTAATACAAATACTTTTCAAGTAGACCTTTACAGTGGTGGTTCTTTTGACTTTATATACGATGAGGTTGACATTACTCAACACAGTGTATGGATTGGTTTTACGGGTGACACAGAAAAAACTGACAGTTCAGGCAATTATGTTGAAGTAAACGAATTGATGTATGCTCAAGGCGGCATGACTGAATTTGATATTGATTTCCACAGCCAAACATTATACGGTGGTAGAGCATGGTATGGAGACGATGAAGGGTATGGAGCAATAGACGCTGGTCCAGATTGTAGTAACCCATTAAACGATACATCGTGTGAGGGATATGAAGAGGCGTATTACGATCAACAATGTTCTGCGGATGCTTTATATGACTCTGGCTGTCCTGGTTATGCTGAAGCATATTACGACCAACAATGTTCTGCGGATGCTTTATATGATTCAGGATGCCCTGGCTACGCTCAAGCGTACTTAGACCAGCAGTGTTCACTTGATTCTTTGTATGATAGTAGTTGTCCTGGCTACGCTGAAGCATATCTTGACCAACAGTGCCAGTTAGACCCTCTATCATCACCCTCTTGCCCTAACTATGCAACAGAATCGGCATTATTAGCAATAGAAGAAACAATTCTAAACAATGTAGAAAATGATTCATATAATACACAAAGTACATTATATGATACATCTTTTGCTGAAGAAGAATTTACGCCTATGGAAGAAGACATGAGTACATTTGAAGAAAATATGTACATGTCCGATGAATATGTCGATGAAATATACACAACAGCAGAAGCGATGGATCCAATTGAAGAAGAAATTGCAATTTTAGAAGATTTGGAAGTGATTGATGTCATGGAAGAAGAAATTCTTGCTGAAGAAGAGATTGCAATGTTAGAAGAATTAGAAGAAAGCCCTATAAATGAAGAAATCAGCGAGCCAACTGCCACAAGAAGCAATAATAGTCTTGCAATTTCACTTTCAATCACAATGGCAAACGATTTGGTGTCTAATTTAGAAGAAAAAGCGCAAAATGAAGCGCAAAATTCGTCTGATAGCGATCAAAATATGCTAGGAACGCAAGAAAATGGTGAAAATTCTACATCAATTGCAGAAAATGGTGAAAATTCTAGTGTAATATCTGGTTCTATTGAAGAAAACAGTGCAAACTCTATAGCAGGAGACATTTTTTCAAGCGACACCGAGTTATTTTTCTCTATGACAGGGGAATCCCAGTCAGAAAGTTCAGAAAGTGATTCTCAAGATAGTTTAGATGCTTCAACTGAACAAAATGTGCAAGAAAATTTAGCACTTGGTGACGCGGCGCCTATAGGATTTGCAATTATTCCAATGGAAATGCCGTCAATGCAAGAGGAAGCAGTAGAAGAAAAGAGCCTTGCAGAAAGAATGGCAGAGGCAATAGCAGAAAAGAACAAAGAAGAGTCCAACAAAGCGGCTATAGGTCAGACTGCTATGCTTGCAACTCTCGCATCAGGAACAGATATTGGGCAGTACTATGATACTGCATATACAAATAACAAACAGTTTTACAATGAAGAAAAAATATATGAAGGAGTTGTATTAAGAGACAACTTCAGAACACACTACAACATGTTTTCCACAAGTCAAGGAAGCATGTATCAACTCATAAGGAGCCAATACGATGACTGAGTTAGAAATTGGGGGAGTCAAATTCAAGGGAGGCAAAATGCTTGCCATTGTTATGGCACTATCCTCAACAGTAGGCGCACTCTACGGAGGATTTGAAGTCTACAAAGACTACATGGATATGAAAGAGCAAATATCTGCATATGTTGCTCCAGACTTATCTGGCATAGAACAGGAGATTGCTGTACTCACTGAGACAGTTGCTTCTCAAAACACAACAATAAGCGCACAAAGACAAACAATCGATGCATTAGAAACGCAAATTTCAGCACAAAATGAAAGTTTTACCAATTCTCGTACCATTATGCAAGAAAGCATAAATAGAATAGACGGTGATTTAAACAGTGTTTTTGTTGATCTTAGAGATACTGGAAGAAGACTGTACGAATTAGAAGTAGGTACAAACAAAGAATTGCTTGACATAAGAAAATCTATCACAACACAGATTGAAGAAGCACTAGCCAATCCACTAGCAGGACAATGAAATATGGCAGGTTCATCCGCAGAAAGACAAGAAAATAAATTCGTTAAGGATATAAACGATGCAGTAAAGAAAAACGGTGTAGCTATCAGTGTGAAAGCTGGCGGAGTTACCGTTGCCAATGTTGTGAAAGCCGAAAAGTTCCAGGGACGACAAGTATCTGGTTCCGAGCCTTATATTGATGTCAATCTTGTCCTGCACAACAAGAAAACAGTAGGAATTTCTATGAAGGGTGAATCTGCTCCATCTCTTGCGGGTGGTGGTCTGAAAGGCATAAACTTGGCAGTGCCAGGTCTAGCAGATAGATTTATGAAAGCAGTATATAATCACCTAATTAAAAAGATTTCTCCTGGTGATAAAGTACCTGATGTATATGGTAAGATATCTGTCAGCTATAAAGAAAAGATTGTAGTAGGGAACAAAGACATGGGTGGTCCTATTGACTACATGTATATTGGAAGCATGTCGCCTTCTTCTTCATACGACCAAAACAAAAATGTATTAGAATTTAGAAACGGAAATTTTTATGAAGCTAAGGCGTATGCAAAAAGCCATGATTTGTATTTTCGTCTAAGAGCAAGAAGAGAGGATCAAGTATTTGATCCTGATGCAAAAGATAACAAGAATGTTCCTAAAATCTACAGCAAGTCTCCTAGTAGAGGAGACAGTGCAGGTAGAATAGTTGTGACAGACAAAGTTCCAGCGAATGCAACAACATCAGGTAATATTGTTAGGGTCAACTAAAAATCATTTCTGTAATATCCTATTCTTTCAATATCTTCTTCGTTGGTTTCACTTCCAAACTGTATTTCTATAATATGGCAAGGAGAGTCGCTGGTATTGTAGGCTTGATGCCAATCTCCCTGTCGTACTGTAAACACATCATCCTTTTTTAATGTGTGTATGCGATATGCTGTATGATGTCTAACCGCATGTTTTATATTCAGAGTACCTTTACTAACGAACCATATTTCACTTCGCTTAAAATGTCGCTGATAACTGATACCCTTACCTGGCTCAATTACTAGCTCCTTTACTTTAACAGCATCGTCCTGAAAAAGTTCTGATATTTTACCCCACACTCTTTTCTCCATAGGGTAAGACCATTCTCTCAAAATCTTACTACTGCTGTTTTCTTTTTTTCCGCCTACTGAAAAAACAAATTCATAACCATCAACTGCCATTTCAGGGATATTATACTTGGTTCTGTCGCCACCATTACAAAAGATATATTCGTGTTGATTACCAAATATATCTTTTACTTCTTGCAGTCCTTTAGTAACAGAGTCATCAGCATCATCTACTGCTACGACTAGGTCCACCATTTTCATATTTTCAATTATAGCATTGCGCTCTTTGAAACACATAAATGGTTTACCTTTTTTGCGAGTAAGCCATTCGTCACTGTTAAGCAACACGACTAACTTGTCGCCTAGCAATTTAGCATTCTTTAGTAAGTGTACATGTCCCGAATGTATAGGATCAAACCCTCCACTTACCACACTAATCTTCAAGTCTAATCACTCCTACACCACCCATTCTTAGAAAAGAAAGACCGTCATCTTTTTTATAGGGGTGTTTATAGTAAACCATCTCAATACCTGACTGATAAATTAACTTAGCACAGTCTAGACAGGGTGCATGGGTGCAATACAATTCAGCTCCTTCACCGCTCTCAGAAGACCTAGCAAGTTTAGCAATCGCATTAGTCTCTGCATGTAAGACTTCGGGCTTTGTTTCTGTAAAGCGAACATCACCGTTGGGCCATTTGATTTTATTCTCGCATGTATTGTCCCAACCACTCGGCATGCCATTGTAACCGATGCTGATAATTCGTTTGTCTTTTACAATAACACAGCCTACTTTAAGTCTAACGGCAGAAGAAAGACTCGCATAAACTTCAGCGACTTTCATGTGTGCGTCTTGCCACTTATCCATATTTTCTCCTAAAAAAAAGGGGGAGCATTGCGACTCCCCCTTCCTTATAGACTAATGTTGCATTAGCTATTTTGAGAAGCGAGGGCTTGATAGCCCGCGGCAATCACTGCGCGGCTCGCGGTGCCAAGACGATACTTAGAAGTACGGACTCGACCACGAGTATCACGGGTACCTTCGTTGAGGTAGATCGGATAACCCTGCATACGCAGGCTAGAAACGAGTGCCCGAGGATTCTTAACACCAAATCGTGCAGTTAGTTGGCTAGCAGACAGTTCCTCACCAGACTGAAACGCCTGAAGGACTCGCTGAGTTTTAGTAAAGTTTACAACTTCAGTCATAATATATTTCCTTTCATTTCATTAATGATAAAAAAGTAATGTTTAGTACATTACAGCGCACATTATAACAAACTCATATGAGAATGTCAAGATGTTTTTTTACAAATTGGTATTATAGCCTTCCCATGTTTCAACTTCAACACCATTGTGAATAAAGATTTCACAGTCTTCTGACTCAAAACCGAATTCGTCACACATATCCCAGAATCCGTTCTCTTCATAATATTCTTCCATGAGTGCAACCCGTTCTTCATCTTCCACACCATGATAGGAGATGTCTTCTGAACAACCGTCCCAAGTACTATCAAGCTCCCAATCTTCAAAGGCTGTGACTTCAAAGACAAATGCGTCATCCAAGTTCTGCAACATTTGCTCTTCTTCTTCGTTTTTGGGGTGAATGATATACTCACCACTTCTCCAAAGAACAGCACAAGAGATTCGCTCTCCTTTGTCATTCTTGAAGAATTCAACCTCTTCAACAGACTTCTTGTACTTGGGACTTACTTTATAAGATGCCATAATTAATCTCCTAAAAATGACTTAAACGCTTTATTGCTTATTGTATGACACAGTTGCCCTTCCCATCTAGGATTCGGTAAGAACACTGCCTCGTCTAATGCATTTAGATTCTGCAAATGATACTGTCCATTAACACAATCAGCAAAGAATACATAACTCTTCCAATCCTTTTTACTCAATGCTTCTTTTACCTTGTGATACTTGATATCATATCCTTTCGTATCACCAAATCCTGCTTGCACATCAATAAGATATCTACCCTTATCACTACGCAAGTCTGCATCAGCCTTTCGTTTAAACATACTCGGGTCAGTGAGATCATCACCACCGTTTCGTGCAATATCATTCACTGACAGTAAACTCTCAATCAGAGGCGTGAATACGAGTTCAGCAATATAACCCTGCATCCAAGTATGGTACACATCCTCAATCGCTCTACCGTGATTGTTAAGCGAATAAAGAATGTTGTTATTTCTAATTGTGTCCCGAGTATACTCTACAATACTCTGAATGTCAAGCCCTGATTGAACCAATAATTTCTTTTGTATATGCGAAAAGACCGATACAATTCTCTCATCTCGCTTTTCAATGAGAGTCCAGTTAGGCATCACAATGTCTTTTGCTTTGAGATACTTGACGAAATTTCCCTTATTTGTAAAGCCGAAGTCTTTACGGTACTCTTTTGGTTCAATCACTCGGGGTCAGCTCCTTAATACGCTTTTCTGCGTATTTACATGCATTTAACAATGTTGTTAGAAACTCATGTACTGAGTCAATTTCTCGTGGAGGGAGAACACCATTAACGGTATGTGCAAAAAGTTCTTTATCAATTAAGTCTTCAAGTGACTCGGTACTTACAACAAACGGCTCACAGGCGTCTCCAAAATAGCAACTTGTTTCAACACCGTCCACCGAGAGCCAAGCACTGCAATCAACATCAACCGTCTTGCTCATCATATTCACCTATCTGTTTGAATGTGCGGCGACTCTTGCTAAACTGTTTCATGGGCTTGCTAAAGGTAGTGAGTCCATAGTCATTCTCATGGGCAACTAGCCAACCCTTCTCATTGA